>RCND010002002.1_pt1 | contig 11421 bp, 11 predicted proteins | sample 2041351 | NCBI WGS metagenome assembly RCND01 (sample SAMN09708230, study PRJNA481090) | Marine sediment metagenome, whole genome shotgun sequencing project. | biome: marine sediment; feature: ocean; material: sediment; isolation source: Sewage treatment plant 12B marine sediment (STP12B) ...
TGGAGGTTCTATGTAAATAGAAAAAGGAATAGTTTCTGGATCAATGGTTTTATCCACCTCTTCCTTGCCGGCTTGTTGGCCAATCTGATTGATAATGGATTCTGGGGCGGCTCCCTTGACTACATCACCATTAAACCATTCTACACCTTCGACCTGAAAGACCTCTATATCACCCTTTGTGAACTCTTTCTGGTCACCGAGCTACTGGATAATCGCCTGTTGAAACGCTTTTTTCAAATGCCCAAAGAGGATAGCAAAAGGCTGAACCGCGATTTCATCCGCTTTGTTAAAAATGATCTCAGGATAGGAAGAAAGAAAGCGGACTAGATTTCCTCAGCAGCCTGAATGGGATATCGTTCAAATATCTTGGCGACCAGTTCTGAAAGTCCGGCTGCCCGCTGATCCGGATCGTATTCAAGTTCACCAACGGCTGCACAATGCCAAATATGTTTCATGCTCTGGTTATCGAACATATCCACCGCAATCGCACGCTCCAGATAATTATATACTCCTGAATAGCCAGAGCCAGAGGCGGCCTCACGATGGTACACTGTAATCTTTATGGAAACATCTCCACCCTTCTCCGCAAAGCTCAGTCCCCTCGTCTCAATCTCCCTGGCGAAAGCCACCCTGATGCGTTCCAGTTCCATACCGGTGATGGTCTTTTTATTACCCTCACTAAAATCCATAAAATGATAGCTGGTATATTGATCAAAGGTGGCTGAATCATCTATATCTGAATATAACCTGACGGAGGGTCCGCATGCGCTTAGTAATACGGAAAGTATGAAAATTGGGAATAGCTTTCGAGCCATATCTGTTTCTATATGTTCAGACTTAAAAACACAAATACTGTGCCACAGAAAGCAGGTGCTACTGAACCCTGAATTCCATGCTGGTTAAGGCCTCTGAAAGTTCCCACAGCTGACCTGCCACTTCATTGGTAACCCGTTTTTTACTGGGGGTATCCGGTACAGGCCAACCTTGCATTTTCAGCAAGCCTCCGGGACCAAAAAAGGCACCCTGCTCTACTCCATCCGCAGTGGCTGCATACAGGGAAGGTAGTGCTCCCTTCTCTCCGGACTGGGCCACTACCTTGTTGATCAGGTTCATGGCTTTAGCTCCGAGCTGCTTACCCTCCATCCTGGCGCTTTTGGCCTGGAGCTCGGTATCCGCATATCCAGGGTGGGCAGCGGCAACAGTCACCCCGCCGCCGGTCTCAGTCACCCTCCTGGCCAGTTCACGAACAAACAGAAGGTTTGCCAATTTGCTCATTCCATAGGCACCCCATTTTTTGTAGGCCTTCTCCCAGTGAATATCTTCAAATCGTATTTCCCCAATGAGGTGAGCCAGACTGCTTACCTGGATCACCCTTGAATCTTCGGTCCCAGATAGCAAAGGCCAGAGTCTGGCTGTAAGTGCAAAATGTCCAAGGTGATTTACGCCAAACTGCATCTCAAATCCATCCTCTGTTTTGTTGTATGGAATAGCCATTAGTCCTGCATTGTTTATTAGCAAGTCCAGCCTTTCGTGTACTGCCGAAAACTTCGACGCAAACTGTTTCACCGATTCCAGGCTGGCCAGGTCAAGCTGCCAAACTTCAGGCTCCACCGCCACATCCTCATTTATAATAAGCTGCCTGGCCTTTTTCCCCTTCTCCAGGTTCCGGCAAGCCATGATCACCTTTGCCCCTTTTAAAGCCAGAGCCTTTGTGGTATTGAATCCTAGTCCGCTATTGGCACCAGTAACAATAACAATTTTGCCGTCCTGCTGCGAAATATCATCACCGGTCCATTTATTTTTTCTCATATATTTTCAATTTCCAGATAGGGTAAACTGCTCTCTTTGCATCTTATTCGTAAAGCGGGTCGAATATAACACTAAAATCAAATAAAAATGAAAACAAAAGAAAGAAACAGGAGCATTTGGATGATGGCTGCACTCCTATTCCTGGGAGCCACACTTTACGCTTTTCCGGGACATGATGAGGAGCTGTCCGACACCATCAATTACAAGGCCTATTATGGCAAGGTAGTTGATTCTAAAACAAACAAAGCACTTCCTTTTGCAACCATCGAAGCATTGGGGAGCAACGCTGCTACCGTTACCAATATTGATGGTGAATTCATCATTAAAATTGAACGGAAATCGGATGTATCACAAGTGAAAATTGCTTATATCGGGTTTCAGAACATGATTCTTGAGCTGGATAAGTTATCAGACAAGGGATCCTATACTGTAAAGCTGGAACAGACTGCCATTCAGTTGAAACAAGTTACCATTCGCCCCAAGGACGCCATGGAGCTTATCGCCGATGTACTGGCCAATATCAGAGCTAATTACAGCGACGAGCCAATGATGATGAGGGGATTTTACCGTGAGACTATCCAGAGGGGACGCAATTATGTCTCCATTTCGGAAGCCATAATTGATGTTTATAAGGGCAGCTACCTCAACGAGTATCAGGTGGACCAGGTGAAACTATTCAAAGGACGCAAAAGTGCGGATGTAGAGCGGATGGATACAGTTCTTTTTAAAGTTCAGGGTGGACCCAATACCACTATTCTTATGGATGTGGTGAAAAACCCCTATATCCTGCTCTCAGACGAGTACCGGGAAATTTATGATTTTCGCCTCTCAGATGTGATTACCATCGACGACAGGCTCCACTATGTCATCTCGTTCAATCAGAAAGAGTATGTGGATGATCCCTATTACAAGGGCCGTCTATATATAGAGATGGACAGACTTGCCATTTCGGAAGCTGAGTTTGAGCTCAACGTGGAAAATCAGGATAAAGCAGCCAGGCTCTTTATCCAACGGAAGCCCATGGGAATGAGTATCATTCCAGAAAGAGCTGCCTACCGCGCCAAATATACCATTGAGGACGACAGGTGGTATTTCACTTATGCTCGTGCCGAGGTAAAATTCAAGGTGAACTGGAAAAAGAAATTCTTCAATACCACTTACTCAACCATGTCAGAACTGGCCATTACCGACCGAACTTATGACGGAATTGAGAAATTTGCCGGCAGGGAACGCTTCAAAAGCAACGACATCCTGAATGAAAAGGTATATATATTCTTTGATCAGGGATTCTGGGAGGGTTACAATGTGATCGAACCAGATCAGTCCATCGAAAGCGCCATCCGAAAACTGAACAAAAAATATCTGAAACGAACAGTCGATGTTTAATAAGCATCTATCTATATAGCTCAAAGCACTGTCTGTTAGAATTGTGTAACTTTACCATCCCTGTACAAGCCACAAAACAGACAGTGCTTTTTACACATTACAATGATCCTGAAAGAACAACAGCAACTCAGAAAAATCCAAAAGGGAGATATTGCATCCTTTGAGGCTCTTTTTCACCACTACTACAACGGCTTGTGTGGATATTCAACAAGCCTTGTTGGCATGAAGGAAGTAGCAGAAGAGGTGGTTCAGGATGTGTTCTTTAATATTTGGAAAAACAGGGAAACGCTGCGAATCAGGCAAAGCATTCAAAGCTACCTGTATCGTGCAGCATATAATAACTCCATGATGTACCTGAGAAAAATGAGAAGAGAATATTTCATGGAAGATCTCTCCCGGCCGGAACCCAGTGTGGACGCTCCGGATCCTTCCCAGGTCATGCAACTGGACGAGGTATCAAATCTGATCTCTCAAACACTTGAAAGTCTTCCGGAAAGATGCAGGGAAATTTTCAGGATGAACCGTCAGGAGGGATTGAAATACAGGGAGATTGCCCAAAAGCTATCCATTTCAGAAAAAACAGTGGAAGCCAATATGGGGAAAGCGTTAAAAGCATTAAGAAACAGTATGGAGAGATATGAGCAGGAGTAAGGATATACAGATGGCCCGTTACCTGGCCGGGGAAATGACTACGAAAGAGGAAATCTCCTTTTTAAGTGGTCTTGAAGAAAGCCAGGAACAAATATCAAAATTGAAAAACATGGAAAAGAGCTGGAAATATTTTGACCAGAATCCTTCGCAGAAGGACTGGGACTCCGGAAAGGCCTGGAGCCGGCTTCATCAAAAGCTGGAATCGGAAGGCCTCCTGGACGATCAGGCGGTCAGATCGGAACGGAGCAGATTCACTCCCCTACTAAGGATTGCTGCATCCATTGCGCTGGTTCTGGCCATTGGGATTCCCGCACTCTATTTTGGAGTGATCCAGAATGAACCTGAGCTTAGTATCAGACATCACCTGGCTGAAGAGGGCGTAACCACTGTGGATCTGCCCGATGGCAGCCGGGTCTATCTCAACAAAGGATCGGAGATCTCCTATTCGGTAGCTTTTAAGAATCAGAGGGCTGTTGAGCTAAGCGGAGAAGCCTTCTTCGAGGTTATGTCAGATCCACAGAATCCTTTTACAGTTTCTTCCGGAGAGATGGTAGTTACAGTACTGGGAACCTCTTTTAATGTGAAGCAGCTTGATAATCCCTCTGATCTTGAAGTTTATGTGAAAACAGGAAAGGTCAGGGTAGCCCTGGAAGAATCTGAGCAGTTCATTCAACTGGAGCCTGAAGAGTTCGGACTTGTTCAAAGCAGAAAACTCACCAGCTCGATACAGGAAGACCCAAATTATATAAGCTGGAAAACAAAAGATTTTAAATTTGTAAGTTCAGCGCTGATTGAGGTTCTTCAGGAACTGGAAGAATCTTATCATGTGGATATTCATACAGAAGACCTTGACCTGTCGGAGATGAGGATTACCACCTCATATAGTGGCCAGTCCATCGATGCTATCCTGGAGACCATTGGTACAGCTTTTGAAATGAGTGTCAGCCACAAAGAGAATAGCTATTTTTTGACCAAATAGGATACGCACATGGGAAATAGATCAAGAGGATATCTGTCCGGACATCTTTGGCCGACACTACTCCTTTCAATCTTATCCCTTCTTATCTCTTTGCCGGTTCATAGTCAGAAATCTCTTCCTACTGTTCTTATTTCAGTTTCCTCCAGGAACCAAAGCATCAACCAGGTTCTTGAGGAGATCACGCTTCAAACCGGCTACCACTTTACCTTCGATGCAGCCATTATTAATGGCAAGCAAAAAGTACAATTCAAGGTAAGCGACCTACTCCTGAAGAATGCCCTGGATTCCCTGCTCAAGAATCCCCAACTGGACTATAGGTCCATCGATAAGAACATCGTTATATACCGGAAGAATAAAATCGCTCCCACCCCTATCAGCAGCACTATCCAAAGAGCCTTACTCAAGGGCAGGGTGGTTGATAAGCGCTCAGGGAAACCTCTTCCCTTTGCAACCATTGCTCTTTTAGAATCCAGTCTGGGCTCCATCACCAATCAAGAGGGAGAATTCTCTTTTAAAGTCCCCCTTGACTTTCCCGATCCCATGATGGTTATATCCTATATGGGATACAGGAGCATACTACTTCCCGTTACATATCCTGTAAAGGAGGAGCTTGAAATTGGTCTGGAGAAGGAGCTGGTGCCACTTCAGGAAGTGATCATCAGGTATGTTGATCCGGTCAAGTTGCTCCATGAGGCCATCAAGAGAATTCCCGCGAATTACCTGGATGATCATTCCACCATGACTGCCTTTTACAGAGAGTCTGTAAAACGAGATGAGCACTGCATGGTATACTCAGAGGCAGTACTGGATGTGGCAAAAGGGCCCTATGCCTCCTTAACTTCCAGCGATCATATAAGCATAGTAAAGAGAAGGAAGATTTCCGATGTCACCGCTGAAGACACAGTCCTGATCAAGCTTCGATCCGGGATCTCCACTTCCCTGAGCCTTGATGTGATCAAAAATCGCCCTGATTTTCTTGAAGATGATTTTCAATCCAGGTACAACCTGGAGTTCAGCGATATGATGACCTATGGTGACCGCCTGGTCTATGTCATTAGTTTTCAGCAAAAAAAGGAGATTCGTGACCTGCTGTTCAAAGGGCAGATTTACCTCGATCATGAGACCCTGGCCGTGCTTGCAGCCGATTTTGAATTTAATCCGGAGCTGCTGCACAAGGAGCCTGAACTCTTCCTGGTAAGTCGCTCGCCTAAAATTCGCATTCGGCCTGTGGCGGCTAGGTACCATGTAAATTACAGAGCAGTTCAAGACAAGTACTATGTGAGTCAGGTACGCGGCGAAGTGGAATTGAAGGTCAGGAAACGAAAAAAATGGATCAGTTCCAATTATAAAATCTCCCTTGAATTGGCCATTACAGACCTAATTCCAGGACAGCGTTTACGCATCGACCCTACCGATCGGGTGAGCCGAAATATTGTCCTTGCTGACGAACCATTCCAATTTGAACCAGAGTTCTGGGGAATTCATAATAGCATTGAGCCGGAAGCTTCACTTCAGGAATCGATCCGGAAACTGGAACACAGCAGTCAGGAGATTTTTGAGTAAATTCGTACTTTAGATCATTCTATCTTTGCAAGCATGAGATCTGCCATCAAGCTCTTTCTGGTCCTTGTCACTGTTGTAGTAATCCTTGTGGCATGGATCACCCACCAGCTTGAAAATCCGGATATTCGGCTGCTGACCGGCATACTTCTGGCAAGCACACTGGCAGCTTTTTTCATCTTCAATCTCCTGGACCACCGGGATGAAAAACAAAGACGGAAAGCTCGGGAATCCAAATCAAAAAGAAACACCAACAGTGATACCTCCAGGGTGAAACGTTCCGAAGGAACCTTTGCCCTGAAAGAAAAAAAAGCCGGGCTCACATGGGGAGGAGGCAATATCAAAGCCTCGCAAGCTACGCGTGGAACAAAAAGAAAGTTCCTGGGCAGGTAGGGTATTGGGGTACAAATACATCTTATGTTTAATCTATCTCATACTTCTATGAAAGCATTCCTTTCCCAATACCTCAGTCACCAGCTAAAGGTTCATGTGATATTACTGTTCATCCCTCTATTGGTACTGTCATCATGCGGCTCATGCGATTGTCAGGAAGATAGTCTTGATAAGGTCAAGGCCTTCAAACCCGATGATAAATACTTTAAATCAGCACTGGTCTCCTTGCATTTTAACATGGAAACATCCCCTGTAGATGAGGTAGATAAGCTGTTCATGCAGCTCATCAAAATGTATGATCTGCCGATTAGTGCTGAAGGAGCAAAAGACGGAAGCTATGTGGGAGCATCTCCATATGATGCTTTTGATTACCGGCATGAGGTAAAGATCCAGATTAAAGAGGGTAAGATCGTAACGCTTGACTACAATGAGGTGAAAAAGGATGGCCATGGCAAACAGGAGGACGAGGAATATTGCGAAGAGATGAGCGTAACGGGAACAACTCCTGCAATCGCATACCCGATCATGGAGGAGATGCTCCTGTCTGCGCAGAATATGATGCAGGTGGATGGCGTATCTGGGGCCACATACTCTCTTTACAGATTCAGATTTGCTGTCACGCTTGCTTTGATGCAGGCTTATATCTAACTATCTTTAATCAACCAATAAACTTCATTCCATGAAAAAAATTCTGGGCTTTACTATCCTGGCCATGTTGCTTGCCTGCACCCAGGCACCACCTGAGCTTACTAAGTACACCATCGAACAATTCTACGACAACCTCTCCATCGGAGGAGGAAGCTTTTCAGCCGATGAAACCACTTTGCTTGTTAGCAGCAACCAGACTGGGATCTACAATGTCTTTGCTCTGAATGTAGACGGCTCAGGAGAGCGCCAACTTACCTTTTCAGAGGAGGAGTCTTTCTTTGCCAATTCCTATTTTCCTGAAGATGATCGCTTCCTATATTCGGCCGACAAGGGCGGGGACGAAAACAATCACCTCTATATGCAGGAGCCGGATGGCACGGTTACGGACCTGACTCCCTGGGAAGGAGCCACCTCTCAATTTGCTGGATGGAGCCGGGATTTCAAGTATCTCTACCTGATCTCCAATAAACGGGATCCCCAATTTTTTGATGCATATACGATGGATCTGGAGAATTTCGAGCCAGTCATGGTATATGAAAACAAAGAGAATCTGACCCCAGCGGGCTTCTCCAATACCGGAAGATACCTGACCCTGACCCAGGATCTCACCACCTCCAATAACGAAATGTACCTGCTGGATCTCAACTCGAGAGAGGTCAAACATATCTCGGAACACGAAGGAGATGCCACCTATTCCCCGGCCGACTTCTCACTGAATGATGAATATCTGTACTATCTCTCTAATGAGGGGAGTGAATTTACCTATCTCTCCTCTTACCACCTGGAGACTGGAGAAAAGAAGGTCGTTTATGAGGACGATTGGGATGTCTCCTATGCTTATTTCTCATATAACGCTAAATACCAGGTTATCGGGATCAATGAGGATGCAAAAACAGTGGTGAAAGTTAGGGATGCAGCTACCGGAGAGGCAGTAAGTATGCCAGACTTTGGCAACAGGGACATTTCGGGCGTATCCATTTCCAGGTCGGAAAAGCTGATCCGACTGGCAGCTGGAAGTCCCACCTCGCCGGGTGATCTTTATATGCATCAATTTAGTGAGGAGAATTTTACCCGTTTAACCCACTCCCTGAATAAAGAAATTAATGAAGCAGACCTCGTGGCTGGAGAGGTGATCCACTATCCCTCCTATGACGGACTTGAGATTCCAGCCATCCTATACAAGCCACTTGAAGCCTCAACAAAGAATAAGGTACCGGCACTTCTTATGATTCATGGTGGTCCCGGTGGGCAAAGCCGGCTGGGATTCAGTAGCAGGACACAATATTTTGTAAACCACGGATATGCCATCCTGGCTGTGAACAACAGAGGCAGCTCCGGATATGGAAAAACCTTTTATAACCTGGACAACCAGCGTCATGGGGAAGATGATCTGATGGACTGCGTGCGGGCCAAAGACTTCCTGGCAGGACTGGGATATATTGACATGGAAAAGGTAGGGATCATGGGAGGCTCCTATGGAGGATACATGGTCATGGCCGCATTGGCTTTTCAGCCGGATGAATTTGCCGTGGGAGTCAATCTGTTTGGTGTAACCAATTGGCTCCGTACTCTGAAGGCCATCCCCCCCTACTGGGAATCTTTCAGGAAAGCACTCTATGACGAACTTGGGGATCCTTTCACCGAAGATTCCCTGCGACTATACAAGATCAGTCCCCTGTTCCATGCAGACAATGTGACCAAACCTTTGATGGTACTACAGGGGGCCAATGACCCACGTGTGTTACAGGTGGAGTCGGATGAGATTGTGGCCGCTGTAAAAGAGAATGGAGTTCCGGTGGAATATGTTATTTTTGACGATGAGGGACACGGTTTTGTAAAAAAAGAGAATCAGGTTGAAGGATATGGGAAAATTCTGGAATTCCTGGATAAACATCTGAAAGGAGTGGTAGAGGAGTAAGCCAATATGAGTAAAGTGACTGAAAGCAAGATTGAGGAGCTGGCCCGTGAAAAAATGGAGGGGAAAAGCTATTCTACGATTCGTGACGAGTTATCAGAATCCGGAATGGCTGACAGCGAGATTGCCAATCTTATCCGACAGGTGGATGAGCGGGTGCTCAGTCAAACCATAAAGCAGGCATCCCCTGACCGGGCACAACAATGGTACCGGTCCGGGTTGATCCTTGCCGTCATAGGTTTGATCCTTACTATCGCTTTCAATGCAGGGATTATTCTGAAGAACCTTCCAGCTATGGTGATCTATTCTCCTTTTCTTGCCGGAATCCTGGTGATGGCATATGGAAGGTATCAACAGAAAAAGCAATCCGCCCCATCTGAAACCGGTACGGGTGCAATAAGAAGAAAGAGGCCTTATAAATAATAGCAAAAAATGGAAGAGGAGATCGTAAAAAGACGCTTTCCGTTCTTTGAATCGGGACTCAGGTCGGCTATCAGCGAAGCAGGCACATTCAAAGAATTTAAAGCCCAGGAGGAATTGATCCGCGAGGATCAGTTTATCAGGTCTTTTCCCATTGTGCTATCCGGACTGATCAAGGTGTGCAGGACCGATGAGGAAGGCAAGGAGTTACTGCTCTATTACTTGCGTCCCGGCGAGGTGTGTACGGTATCCCTTATCTGCTGTATGGACCGGACCCGCAGCCGGGTAAAGGCCATTGCCGAAGAGCTTACCACAGCCATTGTTGTACCGGTTGAGCTACTCGACAGCTGGATGACCATGTACCAGACCTGGAAAGAGTATGTGATGCACTCCATGCAGATGCGCTTCGATGAGCTGCTAAATGCCCTGGACAGCATTGCTTTTTTAAAAATGGACGAACGGCTGGAAAAATTCTTTATAGACCGCTACCGCTCTTCCGGTTCCAAGATTTTCGAAGGATCGCACCAGGATGTGGCCCTGGCCATGAACAGCTCAAGAGAGGTCATTTCCAGGCTCTTAAAACAAATGGAGCTGAAAGGGCTCATAAGCCTCTCCCGAGGGCGGATCGATTACTCCCCCTTATGCTGATATCCTCATATCGTACCTGAAGGGCTGCTACTCGACATAGCGGCCCTTCTTTTATTTAACCCACTTTAGTCATATCTTGCACTCTTCATTTATTCATCCTTAAAACAGACATTGTGAAAAAACTGATTGTAGCATTGCTGCTTGGAACAGTCATCCTGTCCGGGTGCAACACCGAAAAAACAGAAACCATGAATCCATTCCTGACAGAATATACGACTCCATTCGGGGTGCCACCCTTTGATCTTATTGAAAATGAGCACTTTATTCCTGCATTTGAGGAGGGGATGCAGTTGCAGCAGGCGGAAATAGATGCCATTGTAAACAACAGCAATGCAGCTACATTCGAGAATACCATTGAAGCACTGGACAAGAGCGGAGAGTTGCTGAGCAAGGTAAACGGCGTATTTTTCAAGCTTCGCTCAGCCGAAACCAATGATGAGTTGGACTCCATCGCCAAAGTGATCCAGCCGAAGCTGACTGCCCATGGTAGCAGCATCAGTCTGAATCCGGGGCTGTTTGAACGGGTCAAGGTACTCTATGCAGAGAAGGAAGCCCTGGCTCTCTCCGTTGAGCAGGCCATGGTCCTGGAAAAAACCCACCGCCGCTTTATTAGAGGAGGCGCCAACCTGGAAGGAGAGGCAAAAGAGAGGATTAAAGAGATCGATAAGAAGCTCTCCATGCTCACCATGCAGTTCGGTGACAATCTGCTGAAGGAAACCAACTCATACCAGCTAGTTATCGAAAACGAAGAAGATCTGGCTGGATTACCCGAATCTGTTCGTTCTGCAGCTTCTGATGCTGCCAGAGCAGCCAGTCTGGATGGCAAGTGGGTGTTTACCCTCCATAAACCCAGTATGATACCTTTTCTTCAGTATTCCAGCAAACGGGAGCTTAGAGAAAAAATCTTTAAAGCCTATATCAACCGGGGTAATAATAATGACGAGCTGGACAATAAAAGCAATTTGTCCAAAATAGCAGCCCTGCGGGTGGAAAAGGCAAATTTATTAGGTTA
>RCND010002112.1_pt1 | contig 11420 bp, 9 predicted proteins | sample 2041351 | NCBI WGS metagenome assembly RCND01 (sample SAMN09708230, study PRJNA481090) | Marine sediment metagenome, whole genome shotgun sequencing project. | biome: marine sediment; feature: ocean; material: sediment; isolation source: Sewage treatment plant 12B marine sediment (STP12B) ...
CACGCTCACCACGGAATTCACGGGGACCGAACGAAAACACGTTCTCCGGATCAAACGACTCGATCCGTTCCTTCATCGAGTCCGCTTGCCCCTGGGTGATAGTGCCCTCAACAACAAGTTCATCGAGATGCTCCAAGGCCGCCGCAGTTGCATCAGCAACCACGATGTCAAGATCCACACCAAGTTCGGCAAGCGCTTCATCAAGGCTCAGACCCGACTTCACAAGGTCACCCAACTCGGCCAGATCGATATCCAGACCAAGGTCACCAAGGAAGCCACCGGATCCACCAAACAGGTGACCATCGCCACGCTCACCACGGAATTCACGGGGACCGAACGAAAACACGTTCTCCGGATCAAACGACTCGATCCGTTCCTTCATCGAGTCCGCTTGCAGGTTTCCGTCTGCGACCTGCTGATCAATTGCAGCTAGGGCATCGGTACGAAGTTGCTCAAACAGAGCATCGAGGTCGACCCCGGCATTCGTGGCGATCCCTTCGAGGGTTACTCCGGCAGCAACCTGATCTTTCAGCTCGTCGAGAGTCGTGCCCAGCTCTGCAGCGATAGCTTCGAGGTTTCCGCCGAACTTGCGGGCACCATCACGGAAGGAGTGGAAGCCCCTCTCCATGGTGTCTCCCTCAACAGTGATCTCTGGTTCATCCGTCTCTTGGGCCAAAGCAAAGGACGCTCCAACCAAGAGACCGGCGAGCAACACTGCGCCTCCCATGGCTGCGGCGACGCTCGTCCGTAACGTATTGATATTCATTCAGTCGATCCTTTCGACAAGGAGAAGTACAAGAACGACTTTCCTCCATCGTATTAAGCCGCGCGTTCGACGTGTCTAAGAATCCGCTGAGAATCCGCTGAACAGTGCAACATCTGAATAGTGCGAACGGCCAGCCGATAGGAACGGTGTGGACAAGAACCATGATCTGCGCGCGTTCCTGAACTCGGATCGAGCGCCGATAGAACTTGTCGAATTCAACCAGACCGATACTGAGGAGACGAGGTGACAGCAGCAGTACGGGCCACACACGGTTGGGCGCTCCTGTCGGTAGGCGACAACGGTGCTGGTGTCCCCGATGACAAGCTAGACGTCATCTTCAGCGCCTTTGGCCGGGCTCATCGCCGGACCGGTCAAACTGATTCCGTGGGTCTTGGCCTGACCGTTAGCAGACAGCTGGCCCGCATGATGGGCGGTGATGTCACCTACCACCGCAAGCCCAACTGGACCTCGTTCGAGCTGTGCGTTCCTACATCAAATGCTGATCTCGGCGATGCCTCCGAGTGTTTCCCCCACCATGCCTGCAATCAAGCGACCAGACGGAGCCGGCTTCCCATGCAATCGTCTGAAGACCAAGCCCGAACTCTCCTTCGAGAGCACCATCAACGAAGGCACCACTTTCATCATCAGACTTCCCATGAAAGCTGCGGCAGTCCCTGTCGACGATGCCCCAGGTCCCTCCTAAAACACACCTGATCCGGCAGCGGCCGCCGCGGTATCCTGCGTGGCGGAGGGTGACATGCTTTATATCGACGGAGAGTGGCGCGGGGCCCATTCCGGTTCCAGCTTCGAAGTAACCAATCCGGCTACCGGAGAGCCCATCGGCGATGTGGCCGACGGCACCCGACAGGACGCCGCCGATGCAATCGTTGCGGCATCCGTCGCCTTCACTGGCTGGTCACGACTCACCGCTTGGCAACGATCCGAATACCTGCAGCGCGCCTATTCGTTGATGATGGAACGCAAGGAAGCCATCGCCAGGCTGATGACCGAAGAGCAGGGAAAACCCCTCAAAGCCGCCCGCAATGAGGTCCAGTACGCTGCTGATTTCTTCCGCTGGTACGCAGAGGAGGCAAAGCGGATCTACGGCGACATCCTCCCCGCTCCCCGCTCCGACCAACGTTTTCTCGTTCTCCGGCAACCTGTCGGTGTAGTCGCCGCGATCACTCCGTGGAATTACCCGGTCTCGATGATCACCCGTAAGGTCGCCCCCGCTCTCGCTGCTGGCTGCACCATCGTGCTCAAACCCGCCGAGCAGACACCGCTGTGTGCCATGGAGGTGTTCAACATCCTGCATGATGCGGGGATCCCGGCAGGTGTTGCCAACTTGGTGCCGACGGCCAACCCCGCTCCAATCGGTGAGGAATTCGTAACCAATCCCCGCGTCGCCAAGCTCACCTTCACCGGTTCGACAGAAGTTGGCACCATGCTGGCCGGACACGCAGCGAGCGCCATGAAGCGTCTATCCCTCGAACTCGGGGGGCACGCCCCCTTTATCGTGTTTGACGATGCCGACGCGGAATACGCCGCCAAAGGCGTGTCCCTGGTCAAGTTCCTCAACACCGGGCAAGCCTGTATCAGCCCCAACCGAATCTATGTTCACAAGACCATCGTCGGTCGGTTCATGGAGGTCCTCGAAGAACGTGTCGGCCGCATGCGGGCCGGTAACGGTCTTGAGGAGGGAATAACCATCGGACCGCTGGTAGATGCACCTTCTCTGCAAAAGGTCGATCGGCAGGTACAGGACGCCGTCGCCAAGGGGGCAACAGTCCGCATCGGAGGGAGTCGCCTGACCGAAGCCGGCTTGGATCGCGGCTTCTTCTACGCCCCCACCGTGCTGAGCGGCATCACGCCGGACATGGAGATCTACAACAACGAAACGTTTGGCCCGGTGGCCCCGGTCATCGAATTCGACAACGAGGACGAGGTGCTCGCCCTCGCCAACGACACCAATTACGGTCTGGCCGCATACGTCTACACGCAAAACCTTGGTCGTGCCATGAGGATGTTTGAGGGTCTCGACTACGGGATTATCGGTATCAACGATATCAACCCAACCGCAGCCGCCGCACCGTTCGGGGGAATGAAGGCCTCCGGGATCGGTCGGGAAGGTGGCAGAGAAGGCCTCGCCGAGTACCTGGAAACAAAACTAGGCGGCTTCTCGATTTAGTGTCGGTTCCGCGGAGTAATCTCGTGCCGATGGCACATGATGAACGACCCCTCGATGACACCGTTCCCTACGAAGCCCACGTCGGCACCAGCCGACAGTACTGGCGGGACATAATCCTCGGGGTCAACGACGGCCTCGTTTCGACGGTTCTGCTGGTTGCCGTGGTTGTCGGTGGTGGCCTCAACTCCGACCAAATCCTACTGACGGCGGTGGGTGGGGCCATAGCGGGTGCAATCTCGATGGCCGCAGGGGAGTTTCTCGCCACCAAATCCCAGACCGAGGTGCTCGAACGCGAGATCAACCTGGAACGAGACCACATCCGCGACCACCGCGAAATGGAAGTCAACCAGCTGCGCGACATGCTTGCGGATCTGGCAATCGAAGGCGATGACCTCGACACTGCCGTATCGATATTCTCCAGCGACGACAACCGCCTGCTCAACTCGATGAAGGTCATGGAGTTCGGCATGGTCGACACCGAGGAACGCTCCCCCTACGCAGCCATGGGCGTCTCCGGATTGCTCTTTATGGCAGGGGCATTGCCTTCGGTGATTCCGTTCGCCTTCACCGACAGCCCCGAGTTCGGACTCCTCATCGCCGGGGTTCTCACCGCCATCGGACTGTTCGCTGTCGGCGCCGCCAAGAGCATCGTCACCAAGACCAATCCGACCGTGGCCGGGATCGAAAACCTTGCCATCGCCGGGGTCGGTGGCGTTATTGCCTTCTGGATCGGCATTCTCTTCGACAAAGTCGTCGGCTAGTCCGGCGGACCGCTATGAGTCGTAAGTCGTTACTCTGTGTACCAATGAAACGCCTCATCGCCATTACCGTTGCTGCCGCAGTCGTTGCGGCCTACGTCAAGCGTCCGGTCAAACAACCCGCTCCGATGGGATCCTGGGGACCAGCCGAACAGCAACGGACCCCTCGCTAACCATGCGCCTTGCACTCCACCAATCCGGAGAGGTGGCGACACGCGCCGGTCGTATCCTCCTTGCCGAACGAACCCTCACCGCGATCGGACTCATCGACAAACACCCGACCGAGCGTGACGATCGGCTGGAACACGTCGAAGTCCTCGCCACGTACGACGCCCTAGTGACCGATGCCGAGGACCCGACCCCGCAAATAGAAGCCGCCCTCACCGCAGAGATCGACTGTGTTGTCTGGGGCGACGCTGACGGGGCGCAACAGCAGTATGGCGATGCCTTCAGCACCGCCGGTCTCCGTCTCCTCACCGGGTGCAACTTGGGAAGCGGTATCGCACCATCGCTAACCGCACACGAGGTAGCCGGCGCTGGAACGGTCCTTGACGTGACCACAGCATGGACCGAACCCGGTACGCCACGGCGGCGCGGCATCGCAATACCCTTCCCCGAGCCAATAGGCTCACGCTGGGCCGAAGCAAAGGACACCGCCTATACCGATCGAGCGTACGTCGCCAGGGTCGGCGGAGAATGGGCGGGAGCCATGGCTCGCGTCACGGCAGCCACGGGGTCAGGCGTCGTGACCCGGATCGTTGGGGTAGCCGACCTTGCCGTACATCTCGAGGCGCTCGCCCTGGCAACCGGCGCCATGCTGGTCTCGTCGTATCCCGTCGGGATCAGCCAGCCGGCAGATCTCGCCGACGAGTATCTCAGTCGGGCGCTCAACGCTGGACTCGACGTCGCAGCCCACACCCACCACGGCAGCTGACCTTACGATGCGAATCTTTCTTGCCAGCCTGGCGCTAGCCCTCATTGCCACTGCATGTACTTCAAGCACCCCGGCGTCAGACAGCGGTACTCCCGTCACCGCCGCTGGTCCGATAGAGCAGCCGGCCATCGTCGAACAGTCATATGCGGGAACGACACCCGCACCCGAATTCCCCGACTCGCTCGACTGGCTGAACACCGCCGAACCCATCAAGATGAGCGAGCTTGTCGGCAAGGTGGTGCTCCTCGATTTCTGGACCTACGGCTGTATCAACTGCATCCATATCATTCCCGATCTCAAACGTCTCGAGGACGAGTACTTCGCTGAGCTAGTTGTGATCGGTGTTCACTCTGCCAAGTTCTTGAACGAGGGAGAGACCGACAATATCCGCCAAGTCGTGCAGCGATACGAGATCGAACATCCCGTCGTCAACGACGCCGATTTCGAGGTCTGGCAGACATGGGGAGTGCAAGCCTGGCCGAGCATCGCGGTCATTGACCCAGCGGGCAACGTTGTCGGCATGCACTCAGGTGAGGGTGTCTACGAGGTCGTCCAGCCGGTCATTCAGGGTCTCGTCGATGAGTTCGATGAAGTGATCGACCGGACCGTGCGCCCGGTCTCACTAGAAAGCGCTAGCCAGCCCAACACTGTGCTTTCCTACCCGGGCAAGGTAACCACGGGCGGCGGCTTGCTCTTTGTCGCCGATAGTGGCCACCATCGTGTAGTCGCCGTCGATCCGACGGACGGTGCGATCGTCTCGGTGTACGGCAACGGCAATGCCGGCTTCGAGAGTGGACCCGCCCTTACCGCCGAATTTGACTCGCCACAGGGTCTTGCCTTCGACGAGGCGACGGGGACGCTGTATGTGGCCGACACCAACAATCACGCAATACGCCAGATCGATATTGATTCCGGCGAAGTCACCACGCTGTCAGGGACCGGGCAACAGGGATGGCCCCCTGCCGCAGGCCTCCTCGCGGATGCTCGGCTCAACTCTCCTTGGGGCCTCACCCTCAACGACGGTCGGCTCTGGATAGCGATGGCAGGCTTTCATCAGATCTGGGTCGCCGATCTCGCCGGCGGAGTTATCAGCCCCGCGGTCGGCAGCAGCCTCGAGGGTGTTGCCAATGGCTCCCTCACCGAGACGCAGCTGGCCCAGCCAAGCGGTCTTGTCTTCGATAACGCGGGGCGGCTCTACTACGCCGACTCCGAATCGAGCTCTATTCGGTGGGCCGATGCGCTAGCGCTGGACGGGACGACAGGAACGCTATCCGGCTCAGATCAGAACCTGTTCGACTTTGGAGATGTTGACGGTGTCGGCACTGAGGCCCGGCTCCAGCACCCCCTTGGCATCGTGTGGGACGAGGTGACCGGCGACTTGATTATCGCCGACACGTACAACAGCAAGCTGAAGCGGATCAACACCACGACCGGGGCGACCACAAGCTATCTCGGCTCAGACCAGGGATGGGCAGACGGCACCAACCCAGCGTTCTATGAACCGGGTGGCATCGCCATCTCAGACCGCACCTTGTATGTGGCCGACACCAACAACCACGTCATTCGGGTTGTTGACTTGGATACCGACGAGACGACAACCCTGGTGCTGCACGGCATCGAGGCATTCACGCCGCCCCCCGAGGCAGCCGATTTCCCGGGGACAGTTATCGAACTCTCTCCAACCACCCTGGGGGCTGGAGACGGCACCGTCGTACTGGGTATCGAGCTTCCTGAGGGCTACAAAGTCAATGACGATGCCCCGTCCTCGGTTCGTTTTGTCACCAGTGGATCGGCTGTGTCGATCGTTGCGGGTGCGGAGCAGTCTCTGACGGGAGCGAAGCTACCGGTTGAGATCGCGATCGAGCTGAGCGAAGGTTCGTCGTTGATCACGGCCGACGTGACACTTCTGTACTGCCGGACTGATTCCGAGGGTCTGTGCATTATCGAACAGATCCGCTTCAGCCAACCTGTTGAGGTAACCGGTGCCGGCGGTGGCACCGTTGTCTTCCCGCACCGGGTCGTGTTGCCGGAGTTCTAAAGGGGTCTGTCGTTCAATGGGTGTCCAGGTATCTCCGAGCCATTCGGCGTCATCTGGCACAGCCTGACGACGAAGGCACAGTGGATGAACTGTGTTGAGGAGGAAGGCGAAGCCCAACCTGTCCGAAGGACAGGCGGGGTCCGAGGGCCGGAGAGACCGGGCATCCAATTGTGCGACGGGCCTCTAGGGAAACGCCGGTAGGACCAGATCAAAGCGGGTTGTATCACCGGCACGCCGATACTCGAGCGTGCCGTCCATCAGGTCGGCAAGACGGCGCGACACAGCCAAACCCAGTCCGACCGAGCCCGGTTTCGCTATCTCGGAATCGTGGCCCCTCTCATAGGCCTCGAAGATCCTGTTTTCGAAATCGACCGGTACTCCCTGCCCGTTATCGACCACCGAAATCACCACATGGTCCTTGCGATCCTGAACCTCGACCCAGATTTGATCGCCTCCGTACCGGGTCGCATTCGTAAGCAGATTGCGGATAATCTGACGCAACCGCAACGGATCAGCCCATAGCTTGTCGCGTCGTGTGCTCCAGGTCACGGCAACGGACTCCGCACCGGTTTGGTGAGTATGTCCGTCAATGACCGATGACAGTTCGTCGTTAACAGAAACGAATTGGGGGTGGAGAGCGAGAGTAGAGACGTCGGCTCGCGCCCCAACAAGAAGGTCTTCGATGAGGTTCGATAGTTCGGTGCTCTCGTTGGCGATGAGGCTGACGATCTCGTCAAGTTCGTCTTCGGAGAACCCGCCACGACTCTCTCCGAGCTCGTGGCTGAGGCCAAGTACAGTGGTCAGCGGAGTACGTAGTTCGTGGCTGACCGTGGCGATGAACTGATCCTTGCTGCGGACTTGGTCCTCTAGTTGCTCCTTGAGCCTGGTGAGCTCCTGCAGAGAGTCTTCAAGCCGACCGTTCTGCAGCGAGACCGAAATCTCGGCGGCTAGTGCACCAAGCAGCTTGACATCAGACAACCCGAAACCGCCGACATCTGACAGCGGCTCGGTCACGACCAAGGCACCGATCGTCCCTGTGTCGGTGGTGAGCGGGGCCGCCATGATCTCATCGCTGCGCAGACTGGCATTCGGAATCGGGGGCATTTCAGTGAGAACACAAGACTCGTGAAGCGCCTCAAGCCAACCAAACAGATCGTGTTCCGGGAGCAGGCCGACACGGGCCATGGACCGGATCGGGCCATCGCTGTCAATCGTCGTCTGCAAAACACGGCCCCGGCCCGGTTGACCAATGAGCACAAAGTCGACCCGGTCGGCTTCAAACATCTTGATTGTCTCTGCGGCGGCAGCCTCAATCGCAACGTCGATCTGGGGAGAGGCATGCAGCACTCGTGTCACCTCGTACAGCGACTCCAGTCTGTAGCGCTCTTGCTTCTGTCCGATGTACGCCCGATAGGCACCGTATAGAACGGCAATGGGAATGAAAGCCAGCCATACCGCGCTCGGTCGCATCTCGAACAGGGTGACCGCGAGTAGGGCCAGCGAGGCATTAACCGCGGCCCCTAGCGTGCTGAGCAGCAGAACCTCGGAAAGCTGTTCCTTGGTAAGACGGCCGCCAGCGGCACGGATCGCAAGATGTACGAGCGCATTGGCAACCACATTGGCAGCAGCCACCGTCGCTATCGCGGCAACCCACCCGAGTGGACCAAATGAATCTGCACCATCCATGATCAAGCGGAACATTGCAATAGCAAATCCGGTCGCCAGCGTGAATTGAGCGAGATTGAAAACGAGCTTGATCGGCGGTTGGCGACGGTTCAACGTGAGCGCAACTGCGTTACCGATGAGTTGGGCGGCCAACAGCGTCACCGGAGAGACGAAGAACAGACCGAGTACCAGCGGTATCTCGCTCATCGAGAAAGACTGGGTGTTCCTCTTGAACTTGACGTGGACGACCGTCACCTCGCCTGCATAGAAGAGACCAACCATCACCCAGGCAGGGATGGTACGAGAAGGATCAATGACCCCGAGAGAACGCACTGCATAGGCTGCCAGAGCGGCAAGCAGCGCTATTGCGGTCGCCAGGGCCCAGATACGTTGGTCACTACTAGTGCCAGCGAATACGGCCTTGAGCCGACTGAGGACCGAGGGCCTTGTCGTATCGCCCATCACCAGTCCTTCCATCGACTCGGGGACGATCATGTTGCGCTATCTGTCTCTCGGCGGATATGCATAGGTTCTAAAAGCCCCAGCTGAGACCAAGCCACATAGAATCGCTCCAAGAAGTTCCGGACCACGAGGTCCCTGACCATGATGTACCCGACCAACTCGTTCCCGACCACGACGTACCCGACCACGACGTACCCGACCAGGCATAGTCAGACCATGAGGTGCCCGACCACGACGTACCCGACCAACTCGTTCCCGACCACGACGTACCCGACCACGACGTACCCGACCACGACGTACCCGACCAGGAATTCCCGTTCCAGTCCTCGCCGACCCAGGACATCTCGTTCATGGCGTACTTGACGAAGTACTCGGGATTCCAGGTGCCGCCAAAAATGTCCTGCTCGCCCTTGAGGGTTTCCCCGTCAACGCTGAGATGATCGGAACCACGGGCTCCCTCGAGTGATCCCATGCCTGTGGCGGCCGCATACTTCTGTTCGACGTCAGGGGTGTCGGTCTCGCGGGCGGCTTTCAGGTCGATAAGCCCAGCGCCTTGGCAGATCTCTTTGGCATTCGGCAACGGTTGGGCGGTCTTCATGAGAAGCGCCTTGACCTGATCCGGGCTTATGTTTGGCCGTTGCTCGATGATTAGAGCCACCGCACCAGAGACAACGGCGGCAGACTGTGATGTGCCTGAACCGAGGAAGAACTGCTCACCGACCGCGGCTTCCGGGTAGTTCACATCGGCACTCGAACCGGGGTTACGCAAGCTAACGATCGACTGCCCAGGGGCGACGACGTCAACATACCTCTCTCTTGTGCCGCAGCTTGAGAACGACGGGACCGTATCGTCCCTGGCCCCGTAGCTCATGTTGCTGTCGGAGGCGCCGACGGCGATGACATACGGATTGATGGCAGGGTCACGCAGCGGGCTGCCATTGCCGTCGTTGCCAGCGGCGACCACTACGACAATTCCAGCTTTCCAGGCTCGTTCAACAGCAAAGGCCAGCGGATCAACATCAGCGTCTTGAACGGAATCAGTGCCGTAGGACAGGTTGATGACCCGGATATTCATGCCGTTGTCATTCTTGTGTTCTACGACCCATGTGATGGCTGCGATGATCTGGGAAACGTCAACGGCACCATCCTTGTCGGCGACCTTGACATTGACGATGCGGCTGTTGGGGGCCATACCAAGGAAGCCTTCGGATTCGCCTTTCACGATCTCATCACTATCAACATCAGAACTGCGGCCGGCGATGATGCCAGCCATGTGGGTGCCGTGACCAAATGTATCGAGATAGCGAAGATTGTCGGCCTGTGACTCAAAGGAGAGGTCAATCCCGTTGACCACCTTGTGCTTTGACTTCAGGCCATCGACGGGGACGACGCCCGAATCGATAAGGGCGACATCAACGCCCTTTCCTGTGTACCCGTCGTCCCAGTATTCGGCAGCACCGGTGATCTCCTGGGCCACCCAATACATCGAACCGGCGTAGTACTTGGGCTGATACCACCACTCCATTGACCGGGCATCCTCCCAGCCGGAGTCGAGCAGTTGGGAATCCTGAACCGCGACCGCAGACGCTTCGGGAACGTCGGCAGAGGCCGCAGCCGGTGAAAGAAGACCGACGGCCAGGGCCATCGCAGTCAACAGAACCACGAGGTTTCGACGACTGCCGTCACCTTGGGTGGAGAAGTTCATAGGCCCCATACTTCCGATCGCTTCCTTGCGAAGTCGCGTTCCGCATGAGAGTTATCGGCAAAAACCACCAGAAAACTTGGGAACCAAAAACCTCGGTGGCAATAGGACTAGTGACCTATTGCTAAGGGGAAGTAACGCGCTCCCGCTCCGGCTCCGCGGGGTTTCCGTTGGTCCGCGGTTGCGGGAAGGGGCGCCAGGCCGAAGTGCGCGGGCGAGCGGCCTGTTGGGGCTGGGCAACGTTGTAACTCTCCTCGAGCACAGCAACCTCGATACCGCCGACCAGATCTGAGATCAAGTTGTAGACGACCGCACCAAGCGTCATAAAGGCGGTCGTCCCAATCACCCCAATGATGGCAAGCAGGACAACAATCCGGAAGTAGAGCGGACCATCGATGGTGAGTTCGATGGTGACCGCATCAAACAGGTCGACGATCTTTTCGGGGATACCCTTCTGCAAGACCAGGGACCACATCACCCACATGCCGAGCACGAAAACCAAGCCCATGACGGCATTAAAGACGAACGATGCTTTTAGCACCGTCCACGGGTCGATCTTTCTGATTATTCGACGGACACGCCGAACTGCCATATCAAGGCTCCTTGGGATGACACGAGTGTAACGCCACCCCGCACATATCCAACGCTTCGCCTACCCCACTAGTTCCATCGGCCTCCGGCCACACCCTGGAGTTCGCCTTGCGAACTCCCAAGGAACTCGGCGAAGCCGAGTTCCCCCCTACCCCAGCGGCTCCGCCGCTGCCAAAGAACTCACGCAGTGAGTTCTCACTTTCCCCCCAAAGGGGGGACTGAGCAGGAACTCCGCCCTGGAGTTCGGCTCTGCGAACTCCCAAGGAACTCACGCAGTGAGTTCTCACTTTCCCCCTAGAGGGGGGACTGACAGGAA
>RCND010002004.1_pt1 | contig 11417 bp, 8 predicted proteins | sample 2041351 | NCBI WGS metagenome assembly RCND01 (sample SAMN09708230, study PRJNA481090) | Marine sediment metagenome, whole genome shotgun sequencing project. | biome: marine sediment; feature: ocean; material: sediment; isolation source: Sewage treatment plant 12B marine sediment (STP12B) ...
GGTTACTCCATTGAAGGATTACCTGTGGCCGGGTTCCAGCGCAGACTTAGCCTGAAGAATCTTACCTTCTTCTATAAGCTGGCAGTAAGCATGATCCGTTCACGAAAAATCGTGGGGAGCTTTTCTCCTGACCTGGCAGTGGGTGTGGGTGGATATGCCAGTGGCCCCATTCTGAAGGCTGCGGCCAGGAAGGGTATTCCCATACTGATCCAGGAACAGAATTCCTATGCTGGTGTGACCAACCGTCTGCTGGCTCGTTCGGCCTCTACCATTTGTGTGGCCTATGAGAAGATGGATCGTTATTTTCCAGCCGAAAAAATTGTACTGACAGGGAACCCGGTACGCAAGAACCTTTTGAAGCTCAGCTCAAATTCGGAGGAGGCTTACAGGGAATTTGCCATTGAAAAGGGCAAAAAGGTATGTCTCGTAATGGGTGGTAGCCTGGGTGCCCGTACCCTCAACAGGAGTTTTATGGAGGGGCTTGAGAAACTGGGCCGGGAGGATCTGGTCTTGCTGTGGCAGTGTGGAAAGTACTATCACGATGAAGTGAAGGAGCGGGTTGATGCCAGCGGCTTAAAAAACATACGGGTTCTTCCATTTATTTCAAGGATGGATCTGGCCTATGAAGTGGCCGATCTTATCGTAAGCCGTGCCGGTGCCAATACCATATCAGAGTTAGGTGTCGTGGGCAAGCCGGTGATTCTGGTGCCTTCACCCAATGTATCGGAGGACCACCAGACCCATAATGCTGAGTCGCTGGTAAGTAAGGGAGCGGCCCTGCTGATAAGAGATGTTGAAGCAGAGGAACTTCTGGTGGACCGGATGCTCGCATTGATGGAGGATCAGGCAGAGAAAGAAAAATTAGCACAGAATATCAAACAGCTCGGCATCTTTGATGCATCACAGCGGATTGCTGCCGAGGTGCAAAATCTATTAATAAAGCAATGATCTGGACCAATCTTGATACTGTCTATTTTATTGGAGCGGGGGGCATCGGAATGAGTGCCCTGGCCCGCTATTTTGTCAGTCAGGGTAAAGCTGTAGCCGGGTATGACCGGGTCTCTACCACGCTGACCGATCAACTGGTGCGTGAAGGGATTGATATTCATTTTGAGGATCGGACGCAGCTTATTCCCATGGCCTTTCGGAATCCCGAGCGTACCCTGGTGATCTATACCCCGGCTGTTCCTGAAAAGCATCAGCAGTTAAATTATTTTCGTAAAGGAGGTTTCCGCGTGATCAAACGGTCCGTGGCTCTGGGCGAGGTCTTTAATACGGGTAGGGGAGTTGGTGTGGCAGGTACACATGGTAAGACTTCCATTTCCACCATGCTGGCACATATTCTTCATTCATCGACACTGGGATGCAATGCCTTTCTGGGAGGCATCAGTAAGAACACTTCCAGTAATCTCTATCTCGATCCTGGTTCAAAAGTAATACTTGCCGAAGCAGATGAATACGACAGATCTTTTCTGACCCTTTTTCCGGAAATTGCAGTGCTTTCCTCCATGGATGCTGACCACCTGGACATCTACCATTCAGAAGAGAATATCCGTCGGGGATTTGAGTCCTATATAGCTCAGATTCGCGAGAAGGGCTTACTGATTCATAAATTTGGCCTTACTCCGGCCATACCCGATCATGTGACTTCTTATACCTACTCGGTGGATCAGAAAGAGGCCGATTATCATGTGGAGAGTCTCACTTTAGATGGTTTGGGATATAATTTTACCGTGGTAAGCCCCGACTCGATCCTACCCCTTATTAAGCTGCAGATTCCAGGGTTGCTGAATGTGGAGAACTCTCTGGCAGCAGTGGCAGTGGCTCATCAGATGGGGGTTCCTTCGGAAAATATTGTCCAGGCACTCTCAGAGTACGAGGGTGTGGAGCGACGCTTCGATGTAAAGGTTCATAAGGAAAACATAATCTATATCGATGATTATGCACATCATCCCACTGAGATATCAGCCTTCCTGTCCTCGGTGCGGGCACTTTTTCCGGACAAGAAAATTACCGGGATTTTTCAACCCCACCTCTTTAGCAGAACCCGTGATTTTGCAGATGGCTTTGCCCGAAGCCTGGAGATGCTTGATGAACTGATCCTGATGGAAATTTATCCCGCCAGAGAAGAGCCGATCCCCGGGGTTACTGCCAGTATGCTTTTGGAGAAGGTGGACCTGAATGAAAAGGTACTAATAAGCAGGGAGCAGCTCTTACGGGTTGTGAAAGAACGTAATCCTGAGGTGCTGGTCACCATGGGAGCAGGTGATATAAACCAATTTGTGGCACCGCTTAAAGAATGGTGCAAAGACTTATGATACAGCGGATATTAAAAATAGGAGCCTGGTTGGGTATTGCCGCATGGTTTGTGGTGATGCTTGGATTTGTTTCCGCCAAGGCGGACCAGGTACTATGCATGCACATCGATGTGGTGCTTTCCGATACGGTGCAAAGCCGCTTTGTCACCGATCCGGATGTGAGGGCCTTGTTCCGTTCAGAAGGCTTGGAGTTGCAGGGTTATCCGCTGAAGGAGATCAATACAAGGGAGCTGGAGGAACTGCTGGAGAAGAATGCCTATATCAGCGCAGCGGAGGTGAGTTGTGATATAAGCGGACGGATGGAGATACAACTGGAACAATGCATTCCCCTGGTCAGGATCATGCCTGAAGGCAGAGAGGGATATTATCTCGACACCGAGGGAGTTGTACTGCCCCTTTCAACACAGTTTGTTCCACATGTTCTCCTGGTATCCGGGCATATTGACCCTGCAGATAAGAGCACGGGAGTAGAACAACTTCAGGAGATTCATCGCTTTTGCACCTATGTGGCGAAACATTCCTTCTGGAGTGACCAAATTGTACAGCTTTATGTGAATCGCAGAGGAGAGTATGAGTTGATTCCCAGGGTGGGGGCACACCAGATTCTGCTGGGGAGTATGGAGCAGTGGGAGCTAAAGCTGAGGAATCTGGAGCTACTTTATAAACAGGGACTTCCTTTATATGGATGGAACAGTTACAGAAGCATTAATTTGAAATATACCAATCAAGTAATATGTACTAAACGTTAAGACTATGGCAACAAATGAAAAGATTGTAGCTGCGGTTGACATCGGTACGACCAAGATCGTAAGCCTGGTGGGCAAGTTGAATGAACAGGGAAAACTGGAAGTCCTGGGCATCAGTCAAACCCCCTCCAAAGGTGTTAAACGCGGAGTTGTATTGAATATCGAAGAGACCGTCAATGCAATTCAAACCACTTCTGCCGATGCTACCAAGCAATCGGGAGTTAAATTCAATGAAGTATTTGTAGGTATCGCAGGTCAGCATATCAAATCCGTGAAGAACAGAGGGTATATCAACCGTGATTCTTACGATGTTGAGATTACGCGGGACGATCTGCAGAATCTGAACGATGATATGCATAAGATACCGGTGGATGTGGGCGAAGAAATTCTCCATGTACTTCCGCAGAGCTACATTGTCGACAGCGAGACTGGAGTAAAGAATCCGGTGGGGATGTTTGGTAAGCGTCTGGAAGCCAATTTCCATATTGTGATTGGACAGATTTCCTCAGCCAGGAATATCGAAAAATGTATTAACCGCGTCGGACTGGATGTGAAGCAGCTGGTTCTGGAGCCCCTGGCTTCCAGTGCTTCAGTGCTGACAGACGATGAGAAGGAAGCAGGTGTTGCCCTTGTGGATATCGGGGGTGGTACTACCGATGTGGCAGTTTACTACGATGAAGTGATTCGTCATACTGCTGTGATCCCATTCGGCGGAAATGTAATTACCCGCGATATTAAAGAGGGTTGTGCCATTTTACAAAGGCAGGCAGAATCGCTGAAGGTCCAGTTTGGATCGGCCCTGGGCGACCTGGCTCAGGAAGATAAGGTGGTTACCATACCTGGAATTTCCGGAAGAGAACCCAAGGAAATTAGTTTCAGGAGTCTGGCCTATATTATTCAGTCCCGTATGGAAGAGATTATCGATGCGGTCAGCTATGAAATTGAGAATTCAGGTTTTATGGACAAACTGAGTGCTGGTATCGTTCTTACAGGTGGCGGATCCATGCTGAAACATCTGAACCAGCTGGTTAAATTTAAAACCGGACTTGATGTAAGAATTGGATTCCCGGGTGAGAAGATGGCGGCTGATTCCTCCGAAGAAATCAACCAGCCCATGTATTCAACATCGGTGGGACTCCTGCTCAAGGGTCTGGAGTACTACGAAGAGAAACAGGAGGAGATGAAGATTCTTCAGCCCGAAGAGAGCATGGAGCCGGAACCAGAGGATGAGCATCTTGAGAAGAAGAAAGCCAGGAAGGGGATAAAGGGAACAAAAATCCTGGAGAACCTGAAAAATACACTCAGCGATATTTTTGATGAGACTGATGTCAAAATGTAGAAAATCTGAAGCTATGGAAGATTTAATAAATTTCGATCTGCCACCTGAGCGGTCATCTGTCATCAAGGTTATTGGTGTTGGAGGCGGAGGTAGCAATGCGGTGAACCATATGTATAAGAAGGGGATCCAGGATGTGAATTTCGTGATATGTAATACCGATGCACAGGCATTGCACAATAGCCCGGTGACCGTAAAATTGCAACTGGGAGATGCTCTGACCGAAGGGAGGGGTGCCGGTAGTAAAGCAGAGATCGGAAGAGAAGCAGCCATAGAGAGTATCGACAGGATCAAAGAGGTATTGTCCAGTAATACCAATATGGTCTTTATTACAGCCGGGATGGGTGGAGGAACCGGTACCGGTGCCGCACCTGTGATTGCCGCTGCAGCAAAAGAGATGGGAATACTGACCGTTGCCATAGTCACCATTCCTTTCCGTTTTGAGGGTCCTGAGCGTATCAACCAGGCTATTGAAGGCATAAACCAGTTAAAAGATCATGTGGATTCCCTGCTGGTAGTTAACAATGAAAAGTTGAGGGAGATCTATGGGAACCTGACAGTAAGTAAGTCCTTTGAGAAGGCTGATGATGTACTTGCAATTGCCGCAAAGGGGATTGCTGAGATCATAACTGTACACGGCTATATCAATGTGGATTTTGCCGATGTGCAAACAGTAATGAGTAATAGCGGGGTGGCCATTATGGGTTCTGCCACCGCTACGGGTCCGGAGCGGGCACGATTGGCCATAGAAGAGGCACTTACCTCTCCCCTCTTGAATAACAATGATATAGAAGGCGCCAAGAGTGTGCTGTTGAATATTACATCCGGTTCGGAGGAGATCACCATGGATGAAGTTTCTGAGATTACAGATTATGTAGTAAGCGCTACTTCGCGTAATACAACACTGATCTGGGGAATTGGAAGCGATGAATCTCTGGGCGAGGATATCAGTGTAACCATCATAGCCACCGGGTTTAGGATGAACAGTATTCCTGAGCTCTATGTGGGCAAAAAACAAACTCACAAAGTACCACTGCGTGATTCGGGCAAGGAGATTGGCATAAAGGATGATCGATCAAACGTTATTCCACACCAGGGAGCACTCACCTTTGGTGTGAAGGATAAAGAGAATTCTGAGGAGTACATTCTGATGGATCAGGATGATGAGTCAGATCCCAAGTCCAAGGAGAAGAAGATGGCCGATAGGGTAAGAAGCCTTCGGGAGACCCATGAGAAGCTGAGAGACAGGGGTTACCTGGGCCATTCAGGCGATGACGAGATTGAAGAGCTTGAAAATGTGCCTGCCTATGTACGTAAGAAGGTAGCCATCGATCAGACGAAACATTCGGAAGATAAGGAAGTCTCCCGCTATCGCCTGACCGATAACACAGAAGAAGGCGAGGAGGGGCCCAAACTTCGCCCCGACAATTCCTACCTGCATGATAATGTAGATTAGCCAGGATGGTTAATTACACATAAAGAAAATGGGCGCCCTTTCCGGCGCCCATTTTTATATACTCTTATTTAAATAAGCTTTCCTTGCGTAGTATATGTTATTGACGAAGCCTTAGCCAGCCGCCATGGCGGATGGGTTCAGCGAGGAAATAACATATACGGAGCTAGTTGTAGAAGATGTCCAGGCGGTTGTCCTGCACTTTGGCTGCATCAACCAGCGCATTGTAGGCATCATAGTTGCTTCTTGATTCCAGGCTGTACTTGAGCCTTGCTTTAGCAGCTTCATCTTCACCTTCTGTAGGAGCAGGTTCTGTACGGTTTGTAACAGCAATGACAAATACGCCGCTTTCACCCACAAGAGGTTCGGATACCTGGTCCAGAGGCAAGTACAGGGATGCCCCTACAATATAAGGCTCCAGTCCAACTCCGGCCACATAGGTGTTCGCAAACTTGATCTGTGTGGCTTCACCCACATTCTCGTTGTTGGCTGTTCCAAACTGGTTCAGGTCAGTTACTCCGGCCAGCTGATCATTGAGTGTTTCAACCAGTTTCTCAGCCTTCTTCTCCTTCTTAACAGCAAGTGTCAGTTCAGCGTTTACACTCTCCATTTTAGCAAATCCCTCTTCCCTTGCTTCGGTAAGTACTGCAACAATATATTTATCGTCGCTCTGAGAAAAAATATTACTTACGCTGTTTACCTCGGCAGTATAGGCCCATTTGGTAATGTTTCTGGGGTCCTCAAGGCCAGGAATGGTCTGCTGGTCCTTCGTAATATTGGGCGCAAACCTTGGGTCCAGTCCAAATTCCCTGGCCTGTTCTGTAAATTTCTCAAGATCGCTTGCTTTGCCCCTGAATTTCACAGCACGGTTATAGTAGTCCTGATTGGTTTCATCGCTGGCAAATATATTCCTGACAATTGTTGCAACCTGGATCTTTCTAACTGCTTTGCTTTGTTCTTCAATCTTAATGATATGTGTCCCGAATTGTGTTTCGGCAGTGATAATGTCTCCTTTGCTGTTTTCAAAACAGGCATCGTTAAAAGCAGTCACCATATTTCCCTCGGTGAACCAGCCAAGGTCACCCCCGATGGCACGGTTACTTTCATCGGCCGAATATTCAAGGGCAATCTGGTTGAAATTGCCTCCGTTTTCGATTACTCCTTTCAGGCTATCGGCCAGTGCTCCAATCATCTGCCTGTTTCCACCGTAGGCTTGCAGGGAGAGCAGGATATGGCGTACCCTTACTGAATCGGCCCTCATTTGCGGGTCATAGGCGCGGCTTAGTTTATAAGACTCCTGATCGCGATAGGGCCCGATAATGGTCATTTCATTGGTATTAAATACAGAATCCCTTATGGTTTCTGGCAGCTCTTCGTAGGTATAGTACCTTACATCGAAAGGCTCATCGGAGGTGCCATTTACGAAGCGGTGTATCTCATCATCTGTGGTCCTGATGTATTCAGGAAGTATTTGGGAAGTCCAGTATCTGGCGCTCTCCACATCGTCTTCACTGGGTTCCACTTCAAAAACAACGTATTGGAAAGTACGTGAGGCTTCTTGCTTAAAGCTTTCCCGGTGTGTTTTATAGTATTCTTTCAGATCAGCGTCGGTGATGGTAATGTCTTCATCAGCAATCTCAGTGAATGGTTTTGAGATGAAAGCAAAATCGGTAGTTTTCCCGCTTTCAGTGACATAGTCTTTCAGATCAAGTGATGAGGGTTGAAATCCTTTTCTAACCAGATTAAAATACTTCTGGTTCATCTTCTCTTCAACAATCTCATTCTCGATAAACAACCAGCGCTTTTTTTCCTGAGCAAACTGGGGATTGTCCATTGAGCTGAAATAGTTATTCATTACTGCACGATTCAACATCCCGGTTTCCGGGTTGGAAAACATCTGACGAATGATGGGATGTGGTTCACTCAATGCAGGGTTACCATTTAAGCTCATGCTTTGGTCACCGGTAATCATAGTCTTCAGTTCATCGGCACTTACATCGAGACCAAGTTTCTCATAGGAACGTTCCATAATGGTCTCTCTGATGAGCCTTCTCCATGTCTCCTGTTGGATTTGTTTTTCAAGTTCTGCATCCAGTGATTGCCCGCCAGCATTGAGTTCGTAAAACTCACGAAGGCTTTTTTCCCGGTTTACATAGTCATTGACACCAATTCCTTTTCCATTGATCTCTGCAACAGATTTTTTCCCCATGGAGCTTGATCCTGAACCCAACAAGTCACCAAGGATAAATGCAAAAAGTGCAAGTCCGATCACGACGGCTACCAATAGTCCCGCTTTGTTTCTGATATTCTGTAATGTTGCCATTTAAATATAACTGTTTAACTAGTTCTGTATCTTATTTTTTGAGCGTACGAATATAGTAATAATTAGAGGTTTAATACACATAGAATGGATGAAAATTATGTTCTCAGGAGTGGATCACCTTCAACTCTGCCTCTTCAATGCGGTTTGAGCTGACATCTGTAATGGTAATCAGGAAGTTATCAATCTCCACAGTGGTGTCTTTTTCGGGGATGTTTTCGTAGTGAAAAATGATATATCCAGCCAGTGTGTCGTACTCTTCCGATACGGGAATATCAAGGAAGTATTTTTCGTTTAGGTAATCGATTTCATGGCGTCCTGACAACAGGAGATGATTTTTTTCCAGCTCTCTTTCAACCAGGTCGCTGGTATCATGTTCATCTTCAATCTCACCAAAAATCTCTTCTATGATATCTTCTGTGGTTATCATTCCAGAGGTGCCTCCAAACTCATCAACCACAAGGGCAATGCTCTTCCCATCTTTGATGAAGCTTGTAAGCAGTTTATTTACCGGAAGTGTTTCCGGAACAATCTGAATGGATATTAAATGGGATTTGATCTTCTCCGGTTTCCTGAAGAGATCTTTCGAGTTAACATAACCTATTACATTGTCAATGGTATCGCTGTAAATCAGGATTCGACTTAATCCGCTTTCAATGAAACGCTCTGCCAGGTCGTCCAGTGGTGAATCTATTTCAAGGGCAATGACCTCGGTTCTGGGGATCATGCATTCACGCACTTTCAAACCGGAGAACTCCAGTGCATTTTTAAATATCTTCAGCTCTCCTGTCTCCTCACCGTTGGTGATTTGTTCCGGTTTTATTGTTGTCAGGAAATGATCCAGATCCACCTTGCCAAAAACGGGCTCTGTTGTATCTGTGTCGGGACTGATCCGAAGCAGGTATTTCATGTTAAAATTGGAGATGGCAATTGTAAGTATCGTAACAGGGTAGAGTATTACATAGAAGAGCATGATGGGAGGGCTCATCAGTCGAAGTGAGTTATTGGGGTTGATACGGAAGAGGGTTTTAGGGAGAAACTCAGCTGTAAGCAGAATTATCAGGGTGGAGATCAGGGTCTGCACCAGCAGCACAGCAGCATCAGCATTGCTGCCCACAATGTTCCTGATGGGCTCCTCCAGCAACATGGCAAAAGTGATGCCGTAAATGACCAGTGCAACATTGTTGCCTACCAGCATGGTAGCTATGAAGCGGGAAGGATGTTTTGTGAAAAAACTGACCAGAGTTGAAAAGGTCTTTTTCTGTTTCTTGTCGATCTCGATCCTCAGTTTATTGGAGGAGATAAATGCAATTTCCATACCTGAGAAAAAAGCAGAGAAAAGAATGGAAACCAGTATTAAAATGATCAGGTTCAGATAATTCATGGATTACGGGCGTGAGATTCTTGAACGTCTTCTCCAGAAGTACATGCCAAATGCCAGGAGGGAGAAAAGGAAATAGTACCAGCTATCGCCAATACCTGCTCCCAGGGTCAGATCCACAGCCATAAACAACATCAGTCCGCCGAGGACAAACCAGACGACTTCAAAAAAACCTGAACTACTCCTCATCTTTTACATTTATTGTTCCGCTGGAACCAATTAGCTGCCAGTTAGACAGGTCCTGATTTGATCTGAATCCCTTTTTTCCATAAAGGGTATTGTCTTCATTATGTACCCTGGTATAGGAGTCTGAGTAAATCTTTTCCTCAGCCTCATCCCAGAACAATTCATCGGTATAAAGAGCATCCCCACTGTCAAATCGCTGTGCCACCACATTGCCCGTAGCGTGCCAGAGTTGTTCTTCCATATAGTAAATGGTATAATCGGCCCGTATCTCAGATTCAATCTTCATGGAATCATCATAGAAAAAGACCTCCAAGCCTTTGTTAAATTCCATATAGGGACGTTCCACATCAAGGTATTGCTGGTAGAAAGGTGCCAGGATCTGCACCTTGACTTTGGCGGAGTCACTATAGATGACTTCAATGTTTGTGCCCTGAACGATTGGAATATCCTTGTAATCGGTAAGCAGATTGATCCGTTGAATATCATTCTCACATCCTCCCAGCAAAATAGCTGAAAGAATTAGAATGACAGTGCCGGTTCTAAAAAAGGGGATCATTGCCACAAAGATAGGGATTCTTGGAAATAAAAAAGACCCTCCGCCACGGCGGAAGGCCTTTTTGTATGATGTGATGCAGGTTTATTTACTTGACCTGACGGTGGTATACTCATTGATACAACCTTTCACCTGATAAGAGTCGCCATCTTTAAGATCCCTGAAGAAGACCTCTTCGTGGTTGGGATACTGACCGGCATAATCCTTTAATTTTTTGTTTGCATCAGCAGCAACACTGGGGTCCACTGATTTGGCCTTGGCATATTTATCCGCGGCTACCCAGAAAGCGGTGCGCTTCTCGAAATCATCACCCAGATTATCTCTGGATGCGAGAATGGCATCTCCCAGAGTAAGATAAGCTTTTCCATAATTACTTCTGTAGGCGATGGCCTCACGTGCATAAGCGATGGCCTCACAATAGTCTTTATTGGCGCTGCTGACAACAGCCAGCTCATAGAACCACTCTGCCCTGGTGTCCTTGTCAATATCCCCACCAGCCACAGCCATTTTCAGATAGTTGGCAGCTTTGGGAAAATCACCTTTAGAAATCAGCAGAATGCCCAACTGGTGAGCTGATTCCGGCCCCGGGTCAATCATATACATTTGCTCCGATGAGCTAACATAAAGATCAGCCTTGCCACAACCCGATGCATCATAGAACCTGATGACATTCTCAAGAAATTTCTTATCGGTTTTGTTTGCTTCGTACTGGGGCTCAAAATAAGCGTTGAGAGCTTCACAGGTAAGTATACCGCTATTGATCATGTTATCATCAATCAAGCCTTTTGCTTTTGGCCAGCGGGAACTTTTGTCCAGTAACTTATCGATAATCTCAGTTACCATGAAGTAATCTTCGATTACCTGGCTGTCATCCATTTTACCTTTCAGATTCAGAGTAATACTGGCCGAAATAAATGTAACCATTGTGGCATCTTTGGATTTATTCTTCTGCAGTTGGATACTGCGCTTCAAATAAGCATATGCTTCATCAACAGCCTCAATATCAGACTTGCGGTATCGCAAGAGGTCAACACCTTTTCTGCCCAGAACGTTTCCTTCTCCGCCAAAATACTCAATCCTTCTGTCGTAGATCATCAACATGGTATCGACAAGTTCCTGCCGCC
>RCND010002005.1_pt1 | contig 11413 bp, 7 predicted proteins | sample 2041351 | NCBI WGS metagenome assembly RCND01 (sample SAMN09708230, study PRJNA481090) | Marine sediment metagenome, whole genome shotgun sequencing project. | biome: marine sediment; feature: ocean; material: sediment; isolation source: Sewage treatment plant 12B marine sediment (STP12B) ...
GATCGGGCTTGACGGATCGGCGCGTTACGGTGTCTCGACGCTGCCCCCCCAGCAGCGTCGCCGCCGCACCCTTGCAGCCTTGGTAAATCAACTCGAAAAGCTGTCGCGCGACCGACCTGTGTTATGGTTTGTCTAAGACGCGCATTGGATCGATCCTACGACCCTCGAGTTGATCGAACTTGCGCTCGACATTCTTCCCGCACATCGTGCGTTGCTAGTTGTCACGGCGCGACCGACCTTCACGGCGCCGCTGGCCAGTCACACATCGGTCACCCGGCTGACACTCAACAGACTGGCGCGCGATGCGACACAAGCAATAGTCACCCGAGTCACTGGCGGCTGTAGCCTGCCGGAAAGGCTTCTTGTCGAGATCATGGCGCGGACCGATGGGGTGCCGCTTTTTGTCGAGGAAATGACAAAGGCCGTCGTCGAATCCGGCGCATTGCGCGAAACCGCCGATGGCTACGAAATCGACGGACGGATGAGCGCGCTGGCGGTGCCAGCCACGCTGCACGATTCGCTGATGGCGCGACTCGACCGGTTGCACGGCGTCAAGGAGGTTGCACAGACCGCCGCGGTGATCGGCCGTGCGTTTGACTATCAAACGTTAGCGCACCTGTCGCCATTGCCTGCAGCCGAACTCAGCGGCGCGCTCGACAGGCTGGTCTCTGCTGAATTGATGTTCCGTCGCGGCACTGGCGCAGGGGCGACCTACTTGTTCAAGCATGCGCTGGTGCGCGACGCCGCCTATGAAAGCTTGCTGAAAGCCCGGCGCATCGCGCTGCATGGAAAGCTCTACGAAACTCTTGTGGACCGCGGGGACGCGGCTGCGGAAGTCCGCGCCCAGCATGCCGAGGCAGCAGGCCGATTGGAAGACGCGCTCGGCGCGTGGGAAGAGGCTGGTCGCGCAGCCGTCGCCCGACCGGCATTTCGTGAGGCAATCGCCAATTTCGAAGCTGCGATCCGCTTGTGCGATGCGCTTGAATCGGCGCCCGACTTGATCAGACGCGAACAATCGATTCAGGTTGAGTTGGGTCAAGCTTTCATGGCGTTTGGCGGCTATCAGGACTCGCGCGCCCTCGCGGCGTTCGGACGTTCCTTGTCGCTCTCTGATGCGGGTGGCGACCCGACGCTGCAGCTTCCAGCAGTCTACGGCCTGTGGGCCGGGAGCTATATTGCGGCGTCCGGATCAGCCAAATTGGCAGACCGTTTTGCCACTCTGGCGGCAGGCGGCGCGGATATCGGTCCACGTTTGATCGGCATGCGTGCACAATCCCTCGAGTATTTCCACGCTGGACGCTTCCGCGAGTCTTTGGCGCTGGCTGAGCAATCGCTCTCGCTCTATCAACCCGAGGCCCAGAGCGACCTCAAGTTCCGCTTCGGGCACGATCCGCGCGTCGATGGCAGTCAGTACCGGGCGTGGTGTCTTTGGCATCTCGGTTTTCCCGATCAGGCCGCTGAGCAGGTTACAGACCTCCTCGCCTGGGCGCGCGAGGTGGACCACGCCAACACAACCGGCATCGCACTCTGTTTTGGCGTGTCGATCACGAACTTCTGGTTGCGCCGCCCCGAGCAGGCGGAAATGGCGGCAAGAGAAGTTGTGACTCTCGCCGAAGAGATGTCATTGGCGCTCTGGCATGCCTGGGGTTTGATCCATCTCGGGGCAGCGCTTCACCGGCAGGGAAACGGGTCCGGCATCGCACAGATCGAAAACGGCATCGCAGAGGCCCACCGCATCGGTGCAGAGCGCTTCGATCCTCTGCATCTCTCCTTTGCGGCTCAGGCCTACAGCAGCGCAGGCCAGCAAGACAACGCCGCTAAGGCCATATCCTCGGCGTTTGCGTCATTGGCCAACGTCGGAGACGTCGGACTCGCTGCAGAATTACATCGGGTCCGCGCGGCAACTACGCTGGCCGCTGACGCGTCCGCCATTAACCCGGCGAATGCCGATCTGGTCCGTGCGCTCGAGATCGCGCGCAATCAACAGTCCATCGCGCTCGAATTGCGCGCCGCCCGTGATCTGGCCAAGCTGCTGGCCGATCAAGGCGACAGAGCGCAGGCCTTCGATTTGCTTGATCCTGTCCTGTCAGCTTTCACCGAAGGCTTTGAAACCCCTGATCTCGTTGAGGCTGCCGCACTGCTCGATGCCTTGCGTTGAAACTTTCATGAACCGACCTATGCAGCTTTTCATGCCCCAATCTTGTTTGTGCCGCGACATCATCCTGATCGACGGGCCTGATGGGTGCGATCAACAGCAACCGGGTCAAGGCGGTGACTGCCAAAGCCACGACGGCAGGGATGCCGCTTAGGCGTTAGTCAGCGTTCTCTGCCTCTCTGCTGGCGCTATTTTTTCACTCCGCTCAACACCTTTAATTGCCGCATGAAGCGCTTTGAGTCCGATCCAGCACAGATAGGCAGCGCCTAAGTATTTCACCACGGCAAATGCAGTCGTGGACTGAACCAGGATTAGCGAGATACCAAGCACCAATAGAGCACCGTGCACATAAAAAGCCGTCACATAACCAGCCACATTTGCGAAACCTGCGCTGCGCCCGGATGTTGGGACCGTTTTTGCAATCAAGACCCCATTTGGATCGGGCGACATGACAAGCAATGAATGTAAACGTCCCAATTTCTGACCAAGCCATGCCATGCATCTTCTGTGCATCCGTTTCGCAAGACATTGGACGCCATCGTGGTCTAGCGCAAGCAGTACGTATGGGCTCAAACCGGGCCTTTGCCGCAGCTATTCCCAAGATCAGTTCTGAGCCGGCGGAGACGGCCGAATGCCTATCAGTTTGTTTGCAGGAACAAACCTTCAATGGCCCCAATTGAATACTCTCTGGAAATTTTGAGTGAAATCTGCTTCAATTGGGTCGTCTACACGGGGGTTTTCTCATGCGTTTCAGTGCAGCATTGTTTTTGTCGTTTTTCCTATCGCTTCCCGCATCGGCCCAAAATCAGGCCTCGACCATATTGGTTTTAGACGGCTCGGGCTCAATGTGGGGCCAGATCGATGGCACCGCCAAAATCACCATCGCACAAGATGTTATCAGCGATTTGTTACAGACTCTGCCGCAGGATCAGGCGCTTGGCCTAACGGTATATGGCCATCGCCGCAAAGGTGATTGCAGCGACATTGAAACGCTAGTGCCAGCGGCCAACGGAACCCAAAACGCCATTTCCAGCGCAGTGAACGCCATCAAGCCAAAGGGTAAAACCCCAATGACCGACGCGGTGATCGCGGCCGCGCAATCGCTGCGCTACACCGAAGAGAAGGCAACCGTCATCCTTATCTCGGACGGGATCGAGACCTGTCACCCTGACCCCTGTGCCGCGGCCCGTGCACTTGAAGAGGCGGGTGTGGATTTCACCGCCCATGTCGTTGGTTTTGACATCAACGATCCCGATGCCGTCGCCCAGATGCAATGTCTGGCTGCTGAAACCGGTGGCACTTTCCGCTCTGCGGATGACGCGGGTGAATTGGGCGCCGCCCTGATTGAAATCGCCGCCGCCCCTGAGCCCGCGCCGATGCCGGCCACAATCACCTTCCGGGCGACACTCGGCAAAGGCGGTCCAGTCATCAGTGACGGGCTGATCTGGTCTTTTGCACCTGACGGCACAGCTGATCAGACCGCCGCGACGGGCACAACACATCTGGATTTGCTGCCGGGCAACTATTCCGCTTCGATACTGCGTCTGGAAGACGAGGCGACGGCCGAAGCAAGTTTCACGGTCGCCGGTCAGGACAAATTCATCACCTTCGAATTACCTGAAATCGCATACCGGGCATCGCTGAATGCCGCAGACAGTGTGCCAATCGGGTCCGCAGTTGATGTTACCTGGGACGCTGAAATTGGCGAAAAGGACTACGTGACGGTTGTGCCGCTTAACGCCAAACCGGGGAAGTATCTGGATTATGCCTACATCTCTGAGGGAAATCCTGTTTCGGTACATATGCCGCTGAAACCCGGCGCGTACGAGCTGCGCTACATCCGCCGTGTCCCCGGCAGGCAGGACGTATCAGCCACCCGCCCGATTACCGTCACTGATTTGGTTGTGACGCTGGCTGCCGCAGACGAAGTCAACGCCGGCTCGGTCCTGGACGTGACATGGGATGGGCCAAACTACGAAAACGACTACATTGCGATCACCCTCCCTGATGCCAAGGACACGGCTTATGACAAATACACCTACACGGCCCGAGGTAATCCTGCCCCGGTAGCATCGCCGATTGAGCCAGGATCTTATGAAGTGCGCTATATCGCACAGGGAAACCCGGCACGGGTGCTGGCGCGACGTGCCTTGACTGTAGTGCCCGTCAGCGCAGTTCTGAACGCCGCTGACGAGGTTGTAGCGGGCAGCGCTGTCGACGTGGCGTGGAGCGGGCCTGACAACAAAAACGACTATATCTCGGTCGCGGCACCGGATCAGGAACCCCACAAATACACCAGTTATTCTTATACGCGGCGCGGCAATCCTGCTTCGGTCAAAATGCCGCTTGAACCCGGTCAGTATGAACTGCGCTATATCGCAGCCGGCAACCCCGCCAAGGTGATCGCAACCCGCCCTATTACAGTTATTGCGGCCCAGGTCACGCTTGACGCGCAGGTCGACGCGGTCGCGGGATCGCAAATCGACGTCACCTGGACAGGGCCGGACAATCAGAACGATTACATCTCGGTCGCAACGGCAGAACAGGAACCCCCCAAATACGAGCACTATGCCTATACCAAACGCGGCAACCCGGCGTCGGTTAAAATGCCACTCGAACCGGGCGATTATCAGATCAGATATATCGCCAACGGCAATCCGGCAAAGGTACTGGCAACGCGCAACATCAGCGTGGTTGCGCCACAGGTTTCGCTTGACGCGTCAAACAGCGCCGAAGCCGGATCGACGATTGACATAAATTGGGTTGGGCCGGACAACCAAAATGACTACATCTCGGTCGCGGCACCGGATGCGAAACCCCAGAAATATTCACATTACACCTATACCAAACGCGGCAATCCATCCAAACTCAAGATGCCGCTTGAGCCGGGTCAGTATCAGATCCGCTATATCGCACAGGGCAATCCGCAGCGCATCCTGGCTCAGCGCGAGATCAGCATCGTTGCAGCCAATGTGGTTCTGGACGCGCCTGATACTGCTGTCGTCGGCACCGAATTTGACGTGTCCTACATCGGCCCTGACAACCAAAATGACTTTGTCTCAGTCGCGACCATTGGGTCAAAACCCGGTGAACACCTCGGCTATCAATATACTAAACGCGGCAACCCTGTCACGCTGAAGGCGCCCTTAGAGACAGGCACATATCTCATCCGCTACATTGCCCAAGGTAACCCACAAAAGGTCCTCGCGCGCCGCTCACTCAAAGTTGTCGAGATCAGCGCCGCCGTGGCCGAAGCGGCCGTTCTAGAAGCTGCCGACAGGGCAACCGCTGGGGCAGAGCTTGAGGTCTTCTGGATTGGGCCGGATGGCGAGGGTGATAGCATCGCCATCATTAAAATCGGCTCTGAGGCGGTGGAAGCTTCAGTAGCAACCGCCAGCAGTAACCCAGCCGTTTTGCAACTTCCGGCCGATCCGGGTGAATACATGCTGCATTACATGTCTGGACCAGATCAAATCTCGATCGGCAGGCGCCCTGTATCGCTTGAGTGACATCTAGCAGCAGTGTTCAAACTGCCTTGCGCAGCATTTGACAAGGCGATGGAGCCTCATTGGGTCAGGTGCGAAACCGACTCTCATGAATGGATTGCCCCGGACAGCTCATGGTGGTGTGCAATTTTGAACAGGGTGAACATTGGCCCCTGACGACGCAAGACTGGCATGCCGATGTGAACACATTGTACCCGCTGCAAAAGGCCAAGTCCTGCCCTTCACGACAGATGCTGTGACGGGGTTAAAGGTCCCTAACGGGCCTATTCCGTTAAAAAACTCCCCCCGGTCCGGGGGCCACGACAGGATCATTCAAGCGAAGCAAGCAGTTGACGCTCGTTGGACACATGCCTTGCGATCAGGTGCGCTTGACGTTTCCCGGATGGAATGAGCCGCCGCGCGGAAAGCGGCCATTGGGTTTCACCTACTTCCGGGAACAAAGTCAAAAGCTCATCTTGAAGGCCATCAGGCAAGGATCGAACTGCCTCCGGGCCGAGAAAAAGGCTCTCTGTTGGGGCCCCCTCTGCGTAAATGACCTCGTGTCGGGCGAAAACCAAATGGTAATACGCGATCTCGGCGAGGTCTGACTCTACAAAGATGCCTGGGATTTCAATAAGTTTGTGCGCAGCAACAAGAACCTCTGAGACGCCGAACATCCGGCTCACTATCGGGGACGATATCAACATGCGGTGTTGCCGCGACACTAATAAATCGCGTTTTGGAAGGCCTCTGCCAAGTGCGCCGGCGCATATTCTGACAGGACAGAGCTTGGGGTTGAGCGCCATGTCTGATGCCAAAACCAATCGTTTCATTGACAACAAGACCGGTTTCAATTCGCCTTCGATCGTCGATACAAGCGCGCCTGAAGAAAGATCTTCAACCAGCACTTGCCCGGCGCCGGTATCGATCAGCGTTCCGCCGGTAAGGCAAGGAATCGCACCCGGCGTTGGTGTGGTCTGAACGGTGTATGTTGCGCCGCCATCGTCACTTTCAAGCGATGAACCGGCCCCCGCACTGCCGATCTCGGTCGAGGTCATGCCCGCCGCAGGTCCGGTAGTTGCGGTAACGGGTGCGGGCGTGTTGGTGAAAGACACAAATGAATAGACCCCGCTGCTGTCAGACAGAGCGAGCCCGTTTGACGCAGCCAATCCAGAAAATGTGCCCGACGACGTTGTATCTATGACATAAACGTCTTTTCCGCCAATCCGGGTACTGGTGATCCCGACAAGGCTGTTTGTGCTGCGAATCGACCCGTTGGCGGCGTAAATCGTGATCACAAAATCGGAGATGTCAGTGTCGGGATCAAACGCAACTTCGATGAAGTCGACGTTTTTACCACCAAGGTACTTTATCTCAGAGAAGTAGGGGTCGGCCAATTTTTTGAACTCTGTCTGATTGAATTAAGAAACCAGTATACAGGCTTTTCAAAAACTCTGACGGGGAAAATTCAGCGACATCAAACTTCAATGGCATCTGACGTTATTGAGTTTGTAGGGCCCAGCCCGCCGGGCTCTACATTTCTTGGGTAGCTCGGCACAACCTGATTTCTATCGGTCGGTGCGTCGACCTTCTGTGTGTTTACGCAGATTTGACGGCTTCTTTTTCTTTCGGTTCTTGAACGGATTTTCATCGTTTTGGGACCGCATGAACAGCCGTATTGGCGTTCCGGGCATGTCAAAGTCGACCCGTAACCCGTTGACAAGGTAGCGGGAATAGCTCGCCGGCAGCTTGTCTGGATGCGAACACATCACCACAAAACCCGGCGGTCGTGTCTTGGCTTGGGTCATGTATCGCAGCTTGACCCTTTTGCCTTGCGGCGCGGGCGGCGGATGCTGTTCCAGCATGCCCGTCAACCAGCGGTTCAGCTGTGCAGTGCTCACCCGACGGTTCCAGACTTCGTGGGCTTTCAGAATCGCTTCTTGCAGGCGATCGAGGCCTTTGCCGGTCTTGGCCGAAACCGTGACCAGAGGTGCGCCCCGTAACTGCGGCAAAAGCCGTTCAAAACTTTCGCGCAAATCGCGCAGCTTTTTCTGCTTTTCCGGTTCGATGTCCCATTTGTTCACGGCGAGCACAACAGCACGCCCCTCGCGCTCGGCCAGATCGGCGATGCGTAAATCCTGCTGCTCAAACGGGATCGCCGCATCCAGCAGGACCACGACAACTTCGGCGAATTTGACCGCACGTAGCCCGTCACCAACCGACAGTTTCTCAAGCTTTTCCTGTACTTTCGCCTTTTTCCTCATCCCGGCGGTATCAAAGATCCGGACAGGAACATCGCCCCATTCAGTGCGCACCGAAATCGCATCGCGCGTGATCCCTGCCTCGGGTCCTGTCAGTAGGCGATCTTCGCCGATGATTTGGTTGACTAGGGTTGATTTACCGGCATTGGGGCGACCCACGACGGCCACCTGCAATGGTTTGGCCTGTGTCGGAACACGGGGTGCGTCAGGGTCATCTTCGTCAATGCTGACGTCCGTGTCGGGCGCATCGTCCTGAGCTTTTTCGTCGAATGCGTCGGCCAATGGCATCAACTGGGCATACATATCGTTCAAGCCTTCGCCATGCTCGGCGGACAGACGAATCGGTTCCCCAAGACCAAGCGAATAGGCTTCGATCACACCGGCATCTGCCGCCGCGCCTTCGCCTTTGTTGGCCGCCAAGATCACGTGCGCCGATTTCTTGCGCAAGATGTCGGCAAATATCTGATCCGTTGGCGTCACCCCTGCCCGCGCATCAATCATGAACAAGCAGACGTCAGCCATATCGACGGCCCGTTCGGTCAATCTCCGCATCCGTCCTTGCAGACTGTCATCGGTGACTTCTTCAAGGCCAGCGGTGTCGATCACGGTAAAGCGCAGATCACCAAGCCGTGCTGCGCCTTCACGCAAATCGCGCGTCACCCCGGGTTGATCATCGACCAAAGCCAGACGTTTGCCGACCAAGCGGTTGAATAACGTGGACTTGCCCACATTCGGGCGTCCCACAATAGCGAGGGTAAAAGACATCAGATGCTCCGCAAGCGCGTATCAAAGGCGCGCTGTAACGTACCTTGAGCCTAACGGAAAGCGTGGAGTTGCCCACCGGAGCCAACAACATACAAAACCCCGCCTGCAACAACCGGCGCAGTGGTCGCCCCGTCGGGCAAGGCAACAGAGCCGATCAGCGCACCACTTTTTGGGTCAAAACTGCGCAACAGACCATCGTTGGACGCCACAATCAGGCGGCCACCCGCCAGAATTGGCCCGTAATGGGCAAAAATTTCGGCGCGTTTCTTGGCCTTTTGTTTAACATAATTTGGCAGTCGAACAGCCCAGACACGACTTCCATCTCTTGTGTCCAAGCGTACCAGCTCATTTGTATCCGAAATCGTGAAAATACTGTTTCCCGCAGGCCAGATCTCACCTAATGCGCCGTCTGTCGCAGTCCAGTTGCGTTCTCCGTTTTCAAGGTTCAGGGAAACTGTGCGGCCTGAATTATTGCCAACATAGACTGTATTGCCTTTGATGACGGGGGGGCCGGTTACGTCGCTGATCTTGCTGAGAGAGCGGCCAAGACGCTCGCCGGTGACGGAGGCATCCCAGCGCCTTAAACCACCCCGCCGAAAGACAGTCACAACATCACCTGAGCCAAAGGCAAACACGGCCAGTGAGTCGGTAACCGCAGGTGCCGGCGCACCAAGAACATTGGTGATCGAACTGGAAGCCCTGACCTGCCACGCAATGCGCCCGTCGTCTTTTTTCAGGGCCCATCCGGTGTCATCCCCCGCAACCAAATAAAGCAGATCGCCATAAACAGTTGGAGAACCGCTGCCCGTTGCATCCAGTTGTTGTGCCCAGATCAATGCACCAGTGGCCGCGTCGAGGGCCGCCACTTCGCCATATCCCAGTGAAACATAAACCCGCCCGCTATCAACCGCGAGCCCGCCTCCTGTTGCGTCAGTGGCGGTATCGCGGGCTGGCCTGATATCGCGTTGCCAAATCGTCGCCCCTCCCGCCGAGGTCGCTGTTACAGTGGAGACAGCATCAAGCGTGAAGATGCGCCCATCAGCGACAACTGGGCTAGCCGTGATCCTGAACTTGCGGCTGTCACCTTCGCCGATAGGGGCCGACCAGATCCGTTGCAAAGCAGATCCAAGTGCTGCGTTGTCGGTCCGATAGGCAGCAGATCCGGTGCTTTGGGCCCAGTTTGCGTTTGATTTCTGAGCTGGCAGCGATATCGGTCGGCTTTCGTTGACAGTTTTTTGTGGCGCTACGGCTGTGTCCCCGTCCTGAAGAACAGACCGCAACTGCTCTCGTTGCCCTGGCAGAATGATCTGCGGCTCTGTACAGGCACTAAGCAAACCCAGTCCGACAGCCGCAAGGACGATGTTGCGGCGAAAGGCGGGAGCGATCGATATCATAGTTTTATCCTGTCTGCGCTGCCATCTGATGTGAGCCTGCCTTAGCCGTTTGCAGGCACGGCAATCTTGGGTGTACCGCCAAGCGCCACAATCACCTGTGCGGCGCGTTGTTGCAAGCCTGAGCTGACCTGTGCGTCATCCAGAATAGACTGAAGCATGGCAATTGCGGCCTCGATCTCTCCGTCTTGCACATCCAGCAATGCAAGTTGTTCCATGGCAAGCAATCGCAAAGGCGCACCGGGTTGTGCCAATGCCTCGTACTGACTGCGTTTTTCGGCGGGTGAAACGCTATCATCAGACAAACCGAGCGCTTTGAATGCGGCAATCTGGCGGTAGATTTCCGGAATTTCACCGTTCACAGCCAGCGCATTCAGAGTCTCGGCCGCTCCTGCAGCGTCTTCTGCATCAGCCTGTTGCGCCGCCAGCATGAAATCAAGCACCGGCTGGCCCGCATTCGGGCTTGCTTCGGGCGCGATTGCCTTTAAGGCCGCAACCCGCGCTACAGAGTCATTCAGTTCAAGCGCTGCCAGCATTGCGTCGCCGAGGTTCTCTGCTGCAGCGCGAGTCTTTGCCTTGGTCCATTCCGACCACGCAGCACCGCCTACGACCAGCACAATCAGCAGCACCGCAATCCAGCCATAGCGCTTTAGCAACGCATACAATCGGTCCCGACGGACTTCTTCGGACACCTCTTCGATGAAACTCTCGGCGTTGCTCATGGTAATCCCTGTTGTGGCCTCAGATTGTCAGTTTGACCTGATACTACGCCCCTCTTAGCGCGCCTGCAGTGCCAAGCCAAGACCCGGTCCGCACAAGGCAATGGCAACAAAACGCACCTGTGCCCGCACTGCTCATGCCACGTCTTGCGCCGCGGATCGGAAAAGTTTAATCTGAACTGGTTAGTTTAGCGAATTAAGTACCTACATTAGCGGGCATAACCTTTCGCCGAACGCGGCAAAGGTACCGTCGAAGAAAGGCACTACATGCGATTGATTCCTGCCCTCACCGCTCTGTTGGTGGCTGCATTTTTATACTTTGCGGTCTTTGAGCGCGAGGCGCTGATATTGTTTGCCGCTGGCGGGGAAAGCCCCAACGATGCAACTCTGGAGGCAGAAGAGCCGAGCATCGGCGCTGTTGGCGTTGTCGCCCGCCAAGAACGAGATGGCCCAGCCGCTGTATTTGCTGCTGCTCGCGCTCGGGTTGTTTGGCGTGCTGTTCTTTGGGTACGCCATGTTCGCCGCGGTCGATTGGCTCTATTCGAAGCTGCCGGTGAGGTTCCCGGATCTCAAGATCTGCCTGTCCGAAGGCGGCATTGGCTGGGTCGCTGGCCTGCTGCCCGCCGGGTTAGCCGAG
>RCND010002006.1_pt1 | contig 11411 bp, 7 predicted proteins | sample 2041351 | NCBI WGS metagenome assembly RCND01 (sample SAMN09708230, study PRJNA481090) | Marine sediment metagenome, whole genome shotgun sequencing project. | biome: marine sediment; feature: ocean; material: sediment; isolation source: Sewage treatment plant 12B marine sediment (STP12B) ...
ACATTAAAAAATGGTGGCATAGCTCAGCTGGATAGAGCACCTGCCTTCTAAGCAGGCGGTCCTAGGTTCGAATCCTAGTGCCATCACTTTACTTCAGAAACCACGCCCATTTCGGCGTGGTTTCTTTTTATATATAAAATTGAACACAAAGAACTAGAACAACATCCAGTATTGTGTTATGTTTGCTTAACGGATTTAATGCTTTATACTACCATACCCGCTTTCCCCAAGCCAGCCAACAAGTGCGTAACCAAGTCATCCTCTTTTACAAAGCGACTAATTAAATAGTCAGCCTTTTCTTCAAAATCAGGTTTCAATTTTTTTAATTCCCCTATTTCGGGTGTAGCTTCGTCTTTTCTGTTTAATTGACCTAGGGCAGCAATTCTATGCAATGGGCCCCAAAAAATACTAGGTAACGTATAGTGATTTGCTTCAATTAAAGCTTGGTTATACTCCTTTTTTCGGTAATGGTAAAGCGTGGTAATACCATAATAGTATATTGGAAAATTCATATTCTCATTCATTAATTTTTTAAGAATTAGGAACCCTTTTTCCAAATTAATGAAAAGTGCATAATAGAACGCTACTCCTCCTAATTTTACGAGGCCTTTGTGATTTGAATTCATAAATTTGTCAAACATCAAATTAAATTCTTCAGTATTACCAAGGGCAAAGTGTTTTATAAGCATCGCCGTTTGTACCATACTCATATCAGGCTCGCGTTTATAAGCCTAGTCAGCTCATTCACAAAAAAGATCAAAGGAGTTTTTATAAATAGGAGAGTCTAAAAAGTAACTATTAACATGCATAGTGCTTAAGTACGCCGCTAAAACTCCAGAATGAGGATCTCTAACTAGCGCTTTGCTCAAGGCTGTAAACGTATTAATTGCAGATGCTTCTGAAAGCTCTTGATTGTATTTGTAGAATTGCAAAATAGCCTGATAACTTTCGGTATTATCTACTTGAATTTGGTGTGTTCTTAAGGTTAGCTTTTTACTTATCACACCCAAATCACCTCCAATATGCAGCGCTACCTCCCGAGCAATATCTTCTTGAATCTTGTGAATATTGCTTACATCAAATTCTTTTAAATAACTATGCGCCCAAATTTGTTCCCCGTTTATACCATTTGTAAGTTTTATACATGCTTTTACCGTTTTTTCGTTGAAGCAGACAGCACCATTTAATAAAAACCGAATATTATGTTCTTTAATACAATGGAGCGACTTTGAGTTTTACCGTTACATTTTATTGTAACGCAAGTTATCGAACACTATAGATTAATTTTAGTAAAAGATAATATAATTGTTTTGAACAACCATATTAGGTTTATTAATCGTACCACTATGCTTGGTCATTTCCCTAACTATAAAGAAGAGATGGAAGCGCTCTTTGAATTGGATAATGGGTAGCGAATATTTGCTTTGCAAAAAGGAGTTGAAACTGCTTGCTAACGCTAATAAGGAAGCACAAGCCACGGCGTATATGGAAACCAGAAATGAATTAGAACAGGAACTACTTGCAAATTTAGAGCGGTAGAATTTGGTTGAATCTTAGACCCAGCTTTGATATTGTTTGTGAAAATAGCAGTTACTATACATAGCTAAGTAACTATTAATAAGTATGGTACATATCATTTTAGGGGGTTTAGATTCGAATTAAATTTACAACATTATAAAAATAGATAGCACGAATTCTAATTAATAATGTGATGCAAAAATTAGCAGAACCGGTAGTATCGGAAAAAGCATTGGGAAACAAATTTGCTAAACTTAGGTATTGGTCCCGATAAAGAATTTGATGGTACTAGTTTTGATGAGGAAATTAAAAAAGTTATGAGGACTAAATAATTGGAACAATGAAAAAGTGTATTATCATGTTTGTTTTTTTATCGGTTATTTTAGTGCTAGCTACTCTTACAGATACTACGGAAGTCATGATTTTGGAGCATAATGTTGTTGGTTATGAAGACACCAAGAATCTCTTAACCACTGAAGAACAAGGGGTGAAAGACGGGTTTAATGAAATAGAAACCTTTGTAAAAAAATATGCAGCAGACACCTTAGATAGCACCAAAATATTCGGGACACGTGATTTTCTAACCGAAAGTACCCAGAAGAATTATACCATGGATGATTTTTAGGTTAGGCGCGCTGCAGCTTCTTATATAGGCTTATATGGCAATTCTGGCAACGAGGTAATCCAAACGGACCCAATCTCCTAAGATGGAGAAAGCTAAAAGAGCGGGGTTCGTTCAACTAGCTAGTTCAGGGCGCATTAGATACTTACTAAACTAGGGTTTCACTAATAAACACTAGAATCAAACACCGTAATACGATACTAAATGAGAAAAGCATATACATTCATGACTAGCTGTGTCTTTTTGATGACCTTCTGTGCAACCGCACAAGATTTGAATAACCACAGCACAAGCGATTCTGAAAATACGGGTCGTTTTAGAACGCTTCAATTCAATGTGCATAGTGGAGGACATTTATATACCGGTACCGGCCTAACTTCGAAAGTAGAGTCAGGATATGGCGCGTTTGAAGGACGTTTTGGGTGGCAAAGTAGCGATAAAGATATTTGGGGAACCTCTGGTTATCCGACATATGGAGTCGGTTTTTATGCTGGATTTATCGGGGACCCCGAAATTTTTGGAAACCCGAACGCAGTTTACGGGTTTATTGATTTTCCGGTAAGTAAGCCATCGCGTAAAAATGAGTTCAATATTAGTCCTGCATTAGGATTAACCTATAATCTTAATCCTTATAATGAGGAGACCAACCCTCTCAATGACGCTATTGGGGCCAGATTGGCCGTATATTTTAGTCTGAATTTTGGATGGTCTTATAAATGGACACGCGAAATGGATATTAGCTATGGCTTCGATTTTACCCATTTCAGCAATGGTCGAACTTTTACACCTAATTATGGTCTTAATATGTTAGGCCTAAATTTAGGACTTCGCTATCATTACAATGCAGACCAGCGTAAAGTTGATAAAGGCACACATCCAACAACACTACTTGAATCACGCTATAAACGCGCAGAGAAAGTACCGAATACTAAACTAGAGGACAATAAAAGTATTAATCTCTATCTCGCCACAGGAACGGTACAGACAAAAGCAGATGCTGGAACGGATACGCGTTATGCTACGTATTCCATTGTATTGGAATATCAGCATAAGTTTAATTCTATGCATAGTGTATCTGGAGGTGTTGATTATTTTGTAGATAAGAGCATAGCAGAGACCTATCCGCAAGGTGGTGGAAAAACCGACATGATGGCTGTTCATGCCGGGTATGATTTTATGTTTTGGAAATTTACAATCCCGCTACAAATAGGGGTCAATATTACCGATAGCCTTGATAAGGGTACTGGTTTTGCTAGACCGGCTATCCGATATGACCTGAATAAATGGGCTTACGCCCAAATTGGGTTAAAAACAAAAAACGGTGCAACTGCAGATTGGTTAGACTTTGGAGTCGGATTTAGACCTTTTAAATGGTAGTACATAACGGTCTATCGCTCTATTTGCATCCTACGATTTAAGAATTAAATCCGTACAGAATAAGATAATTATATATAGTAGCTATGACTTAATGAATATTAAAAAATATGGAGTTGGAACGCATTGAACTTTAACCTATTTCCTTATAAAGGATAATATTTTGGCTACGACTAAATTTATAAAGATTGCAGATATTGGGACGAGGGGTTACTATTCATTGCCTAAAGTAGCTTACTATGAGTATTGAGAAAGCCCTTAATACTAAACAAAGCTTAGGGTTGGGAACCGAAGACCTGATGGATTCAAAATAGTTTTCTATTCTATTTAAAAAGACGAAACTTAAAACAAACGTGACATGTTAAAAAAGAAAAAAATTCGTATCCTCATAGCGGTGTTGACGGTCACAATTGGCTTTGTTCTTCTTATTAACGTCCTCTTAGAATCAATTCTAAAAGAGTACATCGCCAAAGAATTAGATGTAATTAATGCGCAAAACGAATACGTTCTTGGAATTACAGATGTTGATGTAAACATATTTCTAGGAAATATTTCGATTTCTGATTTTCATGCTAAACCCAATGAGCAGCTTTTTGCTTCATTTGCTAAGGGAGAAACAAAAGAAGATGCGCTAAAACAAGTATTTGTTTCTAAGGCCTCATTATCCGGATTGGGACTTTTTAATCTTGTGATTAATAGAAAGTTTAATCTTGATGGAATTGAAATAGATACGTTACATTTTAATTTTTACAAGCCATATAAGGACTATCAGGTTCCGTCCGGATCCAAAGAAGAAAAGATTAATTTTTCTTTAGATTCAATTCATCTATCAGGAATACATCAAATAGACCTCGCTGAAATGAAGATTTCCGACTACGGAATATACATTATCGATGCCTCCAATAAGGACACTATTTCTTCTTATCAAGGAAAAGAATTTTTGTTTAAAGGACTGGATATGAACTCTCTGGAAGAAAGTCAGGGATATTTTACCTTTAATTTTTCAGAATTAGAACTAGAATTAAAACAACAAGAGTTTAATCTTGAAGGTGGTCTTTATGCTGTTTCGTTTGATGATCTTCACTATAATTATGGTGAACAAAAAATTGAATTAATCAATTTTGAATTAAAACCAATAGCCAGTCCCACAGAATTTGCTTCCAAATTCAACCAAGTTTATGATATCACTGCAGCTAGTATTGATACCCTTCTAATTAGTGGCCTAGATATAGACCCCTTGTTTCAATCTGGGGTTATTAGCATTCAACAAATTGACTTTAATGGTTTAAAGGCAAGTGTTTTCAAGGATAAGACCAAGCCCTGGGATACTGAAAAAATAAAAAAATTACCCCAAATGGCCTTAAAAAATATGAAGCAACCCCTATTTATCAACACGCTAAAGATAAATAATTCGACTTTTATATATTCCGAGAAACTGGGATATACAGACAATCTTGTCAATGTAAATATCAATAATATACAAGCTGAAATAACCTATATTACTTCCATTCGCGACAGTCTTACTACCGGAAAGAATCTCGATATTAAGCTAAACACTGACATATTAAATACCCTTCCATTTTACATTCATATTACAATGCCCTACAACACCCAAGATCATTCGTTTTACGCATCAGGTTATACCAAAGGTACTTCCGATCTTGAAAAACTCAATCCTACTGTTTTTCCTGCTATTGCAATGAAATTTAAAAAAGGCAAATTAGATGGTATTAATTTCAGTTTGCAGGGGAACTCTACTAGAACTAAAGGAGAGCTGACGATGTTATATGAAGATTTGGAAGTGGAACTATTCAAGAAAAATGAATCTGAAAACAAAACAATATCCTGGGTGGCAAATACCTTTGTTAAAAGGTCTAATCCCCATAAAAATGGTAAAACCATTGTGGGGGTAATTGATTTTGAACGTGTCAAGTATAAGGGCATAGCCAATTACTTATGGAAATCGGTTGAATCAGGAGTAGTAAATTCCATGGCACCTTTTGGGAAGCATAAGAAAAAAGAACATAAGGCTCAAAAAAAATGAGGTATCCTTCTTTAAATCCTAAACACAAGCGAATACCTTTTACAAACAAATATAAGGTCAACACAAAAAAGATGTAAAAACATGAACTTATTGCATCATCAATGAATCGAACCCTCACCTTAACTTAAAATATACAATTAAAACAAAGTTTCGTGATATTAAATTGAAAGCCATTAAGACCGTCACTTATAAGCAATATGTTGCGATGACCAGTACAGACTATTTTATTATAAGTCAACCAAGAACACCTAGCTATAAATTTCACCGATTACCTAATGATCAGCCGTATATTATGTACATGAAGTATCTTTGCCCCGGAATTTATTTTATGAAGTATTTCTCTAAATTATGCACCAACAATTTGATTGCAGCTACCTTGATCAGTTTCCTTTTTGGTATTCAGGGGTCAGCTCAGGACAGCATAAATTTTAAGAATTCCTATGAATTGTTTACGGATAATGATGCCTTTGCGATAAAAAACTTCGACCGGCATTACAGTTATGGCCTTGGCATGAGAGTGGCCTTCCGGCCCGAGCAGTTTCTAGGATTGCACCATTTATTTCCAGACAAGAAAAATTTCTTTATCGACATTCAACTTAAAATCGAAGGGTATACCCCAACAAAAAAGGTAATTAGCCAACGAGACGTGGAACAGGATAGCATATTCTTCGATCGCCCTTTTGCCGGGGTTTTGTTCGGGCAAGTAGGGGCCAACTATACATTTGACCGTTCTTTTATCAAGGCAGAATTACTTATGGGTGTTATGGGGCCTTCAGCCCTTTCCGAAGAGCTGCAAGATTGGATACATGAAAATATTACTGGAGACGGCACCTTTGACGGATGGGATTACCAAGTACCCGATCAGTTAATTTTTAACCTGAACCTCAGCGGGGCTTATGATTTCACACCAGCCCTTAGCGGCTTTGATGTTTTCGCCATGGGGCAGGCTCGTGTAGGAAACCTATATATAGATGCCCGACCACTACTCGGTATACGTATAGGAAAATTTGGCCCCATAACGACCTCTTCAGGGTTTGGAAACGGAGTATTGGCTACGAAGCGCATTAGTGAATTCTACTTAAAAAGTACGGTATCGGCAGCATTTAACCTCTTCAATGGCACTGCACAGGGGAATCTCTTTAACAGGGGCTTCGAATATGCTGTTGAAGATTTTAATCAATTCCATACCGCTATGACCCACGGTATTTTCTTTCGTAAAAGTCACTATTCCATTGGCTTTGATCAGGTATTTACCTTTGGAAAAGTATTAAAAGGCGAGCAGCACATCTATGGGCGTGTGCTCTTTGAATACTCGTTCTAATGAGGCTGTAGCAGCCCAAGAACCTTTGCTGTTACGATTATGTTTGGCACATCATCTTTATTGGTGCTACAGCAAATGTCGTTATCGTAAAACAAGCATCACAGCCAACACCAATTCTCCATAGGAAAGCTCAAATTCTTAGCAAGCCTTTTATACCAATAGCATAAATACTATTCTAGGCGTTGGGAGTTTTAGGGTGTTTATTAATTTTATAAACTAAATTTTAGCACCCTAGGGATAAACCTATGGGGCAATTAATACCTTAAAAAGCTTTGGATACATGCGCAAGCGGAAACGAAGGGTTTCCCTGAGTAGTATTCATTTCAAAGCAAATGCTACTTCGCGGCCTTTCCCGTTTTCTCACCATAGCGACTCAAAGACCTAAAAGAAGCGTAATATTTGTAGATGTTGCTGACATACTGCACCGACTCCCGTCCTACCTCCCGCGCTACCAGCAGTTCCACCTGGCCAAACCAAATATTGGGATCCACTCCCTGCCCATCGGCTTTCCTGCGAATCTGGTTAATCCGTGCCGGACCCATGTTATAAGCGGCCATGCTAAACAAAATAGCATTCAAGGGGTCAATTTTAGGGTCTGTAAAGTACCTCTCCCGTATAAACGCAAGGTATTTGGCACCTGCATGAATGTTGTTCTCCATATCATAGACATTGTCAATCCCAACATTCGGGTCAGCAGCCGTACTGGGTTTTATTTGCATTATCCCCACTGCTCCTGCTGAACTCTTTTTGCTATTGTCGAGCTGCGATTCCTGGTATCCCTGAGCCGCCAAGAGCATCCAATTAATATCGTACTGCTTACCGTATTTGATAAACAAATCCCGAACTAAGATAAATCGCTTAAGTCTTTCTGGGGAACTGGCTTTTTTGACATAATTCAAATTATCAAAGTAGCGTTTCAACAGGATATTTCCCATCAGGGTGCCTTGTTTATGATCCTGCACAAAGACATCCAAGACCGCTTTCAGTTTTGGACTGTTTTTGCGCATGGCCCAGGCCACTTCTCCTTCGGTTTTAAGCAAAATATTTGGGTTTACGCGGATATTCTTCAGAACAGGTTCCCATAATTTCACGGTAAACTCATTCACAATAGTCAAGGGGATCAACCCGTCATTGACCATCTCTAAAATATCATCGTCTTCCAGAAACTCGTCTAGGGGCTCAATGTGGATTATCGGTTTTCCTGCGCTACGAAGCGAATCATTTAGAGTTGCCAAATGCTCGAAATAACTGCTTGAACGACGCACATGTAGGGTGTCTCCCAAGATATCTTCCAGGCTTGATAGGGGCGGTACATCAAGGCCCGAAACCACAAGTTCGCTCCAGTCACTTACAAGAGGTGCGGAGAAATCAATAGCATCTTTGCGTTTATCGGTAATTACAAGGTTTGCTGCTGCAATATCCCCATATCCTGCCTGTAAGGATGGTAATATCCGGTCACGGGTCATCGGGATGAAAATCACCTGAACATATCCAGGGTTCCCTGATTTTTTCCCCAACCGTTGGTTTAACTTCTGTTCAAACAGATTGAGCACATCATAGGTAATTCCACTGCGTTTTACGCCGTCTATGAAATAGCTGCTACGGTTATAGGGCAACAGGGCACGGATGCGCCCACGTTTAATCATACCATCCAAATCACCCGTCCATTTTTCACTTAGTCCAAGTACCTCATCCGTCGCATTAAATTCGGGTTCGGCCAAAGACTTTATAGATTCTGTTTGAGAGGAATTCACTGAAGGCTTAGAAGTCTGATCATCCTTACAGGAACCCATGCCAGTCAACAGTATCAGAAAAATGAACAAAGCACTTCCAGTTTGATTGATAAGCCTTATTTTCATTTTTCTTACTTTGGTCATACGATGCAAAACTCCTTTAAAATTAATGCTAATTTATGCCATTTCCTAAAGGCCTTATAGCATCGAAATTGACAATAATTGGTGTTATTTTGTTTGGACAGGATTCCATTCTAAATTGTGACAAAAAAGGGTGCCATTTTTACATTTTAGTATATTTTCAATGTCTACATACTTAATAGCATTTTACAAGTACTTTGCCCCGCTGACGCAGGCATCTCGCTCGTGACTTTTCCGAACCACTAACAAAAGCTGTAGCTGTGATGCTATACATGGAGTCCCTATAAAGCATATAGTACACTTACCGATGCTTGGTACTCCCGATTAAGTTTTGATAACTTATTACGTGTGGCTTCATGGATAAACCTTGCAAAAGATATTATGAAAAATACATAGAGCTTATATAATAAATCTGATTCCGAGAAAAACTCTTAATTGTAATTTTATAATTATTTCTAAGTAATAGTCTAACCTCAACTATATAATTGTGCTTTTTTACCGTCTATTCGCTGACATCCTTGTGCAGGCTATTTTGATGATTTTTCTCAATTTTGATTTTCCTCAACATCCTTATTTACCCATTGTAAAATTGCGTCATGTAGTGTAGGATTAGTTAAAATATAATCGTGCCCCATTCTTTTCATGTCCTCTGATGTAATACCTTTTGTAATATTTAAAACATTAATATAACCAGGTAAGTCTTCCGGATTTTTAGGTCCTTTATTTCCCATGCGGTTTTTAAATTGGGCCACACTCGCTAGTTTCAATAATATATCTTTTGAATTCACAAATACATCAACAGAATCAGTCATTTTATGAAGATTGGAAAAAGCATTTCCTTCTTCAAATTCGTTTCTAGGAGCTACACTGCCCACAAATAAAATTCGGTCATATGTTTTTACCAACGGAATATTCTGTTCATTACGTGCTATCAAATACTCTTGAAACAATTCATTTCCCATCGAAGAGAACATGATAGTTATGGTAAAAACTTTAGGATGAGTTTTAAAATATTCATCATCAGTCATAAAATCATCTAACATATGTTGGAAAATAGCAAAGTCGGCCGCACCTCGTTTCGAAGCTCTTAGTCCACTGTAATATCTAATAGCATTAGCCTCATTCCCCCATGCAAAAACAATCATAGTGGACTTATTAAATAGCGAATCACCATAATTAGTTTTTATCCTTTTCATGTATTTGTTTACTTGCTTATCAAACGATTTGCCATAGCCACCCACTATAAATTGGAAGTTTTTTATGCCCCGCTCTAAGCGGTTGTATTCATACATGTCGTATAAAACATTGTTTTTTATCCGTTCAATTGGGTAGGCATCCGACTTATTCAATGCCCTATAAACAAGCTCTATCGAATCTGTTGCGAAATTGTAGTTACAAAAGTAGAGGGAATTGGTTTGATCTGTTGAACTATTCTTAAAATCAAAAGTATCGTCTTCATTTACAACAAGCGGACGATTTGTAAAAAAAGGGACTTTATTTTTGTTATGGGTAAGTGTTGAATTTAAAATGGTGGTTTCGATTTGACCCTGAACTTTGTCCGCAAGCAAAATCATTAAAATACAAACTCCGGAAATTTTGAGTATATGTTTCATAATAAAGCTATTTAGAATTTGATATTATTTTCTAATTTAAAAATACTAAAAATATTGATTTACAGGTGCTTACTGCACTTTCATTTAGGGCGGCCACATGTAAAAATTGGGTTTGTAACAAATAAAAGTTGCATTTCACTTAAGAATTAACCACTCTTTGTAAAAAGACAAAATACTAATAAATAATTACACATTTAGTGCCTTATTATGTCGGCAATAAAACACCCCTCCTTACTATTCATAGTTTTACCCATAATTTAAATCTTCTAAACTTAAAGTTCCCAGAGCATAGTACCAAGGTATATCTGACGCTTGATTACAACACCTTTTTAAAACAGAAATATAACCATGCTACAGATTTGGAAGCAGCATGTGCGTATTTCGTTTTTGAGGATAGTTGAAAATATGCATCGTGGATATTAACACCAAAAGGAATAGATAGTACACCCTCCTTTCCGCACGCCTTGGCACTTTATAAAAACCCATTTATAATTACGTATGGAGCGCTAAAAGAAATGACAAAACCTGATTAATAATAGGATGAAATAATTCATTGTTATAATACCGCAAGCTAATCAAAACCAGTCTCCTCTATTTTTTTGCATAAGGCAGGGAAAATAATGATTGTTTTGTTTCATAATTACAATTGCCTTCCTATTTTTATGGCGCCTCACGCTAACCCACCTTTTCGGCACTATATGGTTCTAAAAAGAGTAGTTATTTCTATTGCCTTTTCTTTTCTTTTTCTATCTGCACTTAGTCAATGGCAAATAGAGGATGTTAACTACAGCCGAATACCTTACGTTAAGGTACAAGAATACATTCATCACCAAAGCAATCTTAAGGTATCTTCCTTTCTGGACATAAAACCGTCGTGGAGTAGCAATGCTGATGCAGGTAACTATTGTAAACAATCAAAAACCTATCGTATAAAAGCTCGTATAGAAGATGTTTGGAATAAATACCGTTCTACGAGCCCGGCTATTTCATGGAATGGCAAGAAAGTGAAGTTTGGTTTTATGTTTGCTAAAAAAGAGAAAAAACT
>RCND010002007.1_pt1 | contig 11408 bp, 9 predicted proteins | sample 2041351 | NCBI WGS metagenome assembly RCND01 (sample SAMN09708230, study PRJNA481090) | Marine sediment metagenome, whole genome shotgun sequencing project. | biome: marine sediment; feature: ocean; material: sediment; isolation source: Sewage treatment plant 12B marine sediment (STP12B) ...
AATTGGTATTCGAAAGAAACTCCAAATTCTTCAGTAGGAAATTTTGGTATCAACCTAAACGCCTATGCGGATTTAATGGAAGATAAATATTTTTGGAAAAATGCTACCAATATCAATATTGGTTGGGTAAAGTTTGACGACAAAGATGACACTTCTGATAGTGAAAACTATGAAGTATCGACAGATGTTTTTAGCTTAAGTTCTCTGTATGGTTATAAAATTACAAAGACCTTTGCTGCATCTGCCTTGATGGAATACAGATCGACATTGGTTAATAATTTCAACGACCCTGGATTCTTAGATATTGGTGTGGGTGGTACCTGGACTCCTATCAGTAATTTAGTTGTTGTAATTCATCCTGCAAACTACAATTTTGTTTTTAGTAGTGGAGATGCACAATATGATTCTACTTTTGGTGCAAAAGTAGTAGCAGATTACACCAAAAGCTTCGGAGGATTGAATTTGAAATCAAACCTTTCGGTTTTTATGAGTTATGAAGGCTCAAATTTCTCAAACTATACATGGACCAACTCATTTAGCTATACTTTCTGGAAATCTGTAGGTGTAGGCTTCGATTTTGGATTGAGAAAAAACAAGCAGGAAGCACTTAATTATGCTCTGGACACTGATTCTGGCGCTGATTTTGATTCTATTGATAATGACTTACAATCTTATTGGTTACTTGGTTTGAACATAACTCTCGACTAGTAATTTTTTGAATTTTATTACAACTCAAAGATTTTGTCTATCTTTTTAGGGTGAAATTTAAATCATACATTAGTCTAAAAGAAGATAAATGACGCTATTACTAGTATACGGAGTTTTATCAATTTGTTTTTCTTTTCTCTGTTCTATTCTAGAAGCAGTTCTTTTAAGTGTTACTCCTACTTTTATAACGGTAAGGATTAATGAAGGTAAATCGTATGCAAAAACTTTAAAGCATCTAAAAGAAAAAATAGATCAGCCCTTAATTACGATTTTAACAATCAATACCATTGCGCATACGGTCGGTGCCATACTTGTTGGTGTTCAAGCCGAAAAGACGTTTGGTTCAGGCAATAATGCCTTGGGTATTGTTTCTGCTATAATGACCCTTTTAATATTGGTTTTGTCCGAAATCATTCCAAAATCAATAGGCGCTAATTATTGGAAAAACCTGGCAAATTTTACAACCAAGATGATTGTAATCTTGATGTTTCCTTTAAAATATACCGGTGTTTTATGGATACTTGAATTTACGACAAAGATTGTGGGTAAAAACGCTCATGACACTAATGTGAGTAGAGAAGATTTCCATGCCATGGCTGATATAGCGCAAGAAGAAGGTGTTTTTCAGAAATCTGAAAGTCAAGTTATCAAGAATATTATCGACTTTAAAAACATGGCTGTTAAAGACATAATGACACCTAGAACGGTCGTTAAAACAGCGCATGAACAGATGAAGATTCGAGACTTCTACGATCAAAATCCTAAACTTAAATTTTCTCGTATCCCCATCTTTAGGGATTCATCCGATGACATCTCTAGTTATTTCTTGAAAGATGAATTATTCGAATCCATTATCGACGGCAAAGGAGATATGGAATTAAAAAGTATTTCAAGAGAAATTTTTGTCACGAACAGTGAAACTCCAATTAAAAATTTATTTGACCAATTAATTGACAAGCAAGAACACATAGCACTTGTTGTTGATGAATTCGGAACAGTAATTGGCATCGTTTCACAAGAAGACATCATTGAGACTTTACTCGGTTTTGAGATCGTTGATGAAAGTGACGGAGATGAAGATCTTCAAGTATTGGCTCGTAAACTCTGGAAAATAAGAGCAAAACGATTGGGAATCATTGACGACGACGAATCAGATAAAGAAGGTTAATTATTCTCTTCGTACTCCTGGTATAGAAAATCATTGTATGGAAATCTGGTAATATGAATTTTCTTAACTTCTTCAAAAACCATTTTTTTGAATTCCTCTAAATTGTCTTTATTCAAGGCTGAGATAAAAACACATTGGTTTTCCAACTTGGCATACCAGCTCTTTTTCCAATCCTCTAATGAATAATGATCTTTTGTCCGTTCGGTAGCCAAATCGTCTTCATCTATTGTCGCATGACTAAAGGCATCAATTTTATTGAATACCATGATTGTTGGTTTATTTGAATCCGCATTCTCGGGTGTAATTTCGCTAATAATCTTATTTACTGATGCGATATGGTCCTCAAAACTAGAATGTGAAATATCAACAACGTGCAATAAAAGATCCGCTTCTCTCACCTCATCAAGTGTTGACTTAAATGATTCTACTAACTGAGTCGGTAACTTTCGGATAAATCCAACTGTATCTGTAAGCAAAAAGGGAATGTTTCTGATAACAACTTTTCTGACCGTAGTGTCTAAGGTCGCAAATAACTTGTTTTCTGCAAATACTTCACTTTTACTGATCGCATTCATCAGCGTAGATTTTCCGACATTGGTATATCCTACTAGAGCCACTCTAACCATTTTACCACGATTCTTCCTTTGAATCGCCATTTGCTTGTCAATTTTCTTCAATTTATTTCTTAACAACGAAATCTTGTCTCTAATAATCCTTCTATCAGTTTCAATTTCTGTTTCACCCGGACCTCTTAGGCCAATCCCTCCTTTTTGACGTTCCAAGTGTGTCCACATTCGTGTAAGCCTTGGGAGTAAATATTGACATTGAGCAAGTTCTACTTGCGTCTTGGCATAAGATGTTTGAGCCCTTTGAGCAAAAATGTCTAAAATTAGATTTGTCCGGTCCAAAACCTTACAATCAAGAATTTTTTCAACGTTTCTCAATTGAGCCGGATTCAATTCATCGTCAAAAATCACCGTCTTAACTCCAGCGTCTTCTATATAAGACCTTACCTCTTCAATCTTTCCTTTCCCAATAAAAGTCTTTGGGTGTGGGAATTCAAGCTTTTGAACAAACCTTTTTACAACCTCACCTCCAGCCGTATAGGTCAAGAACTCAAGCTCATCTAAATATTCCTTAGATTTCACTACGTTTTGTTCTTTGGTGATGACACCTACCAATACGACATTTTCAATTTTTGAATCCCTCTTTTCTATCATATTACAAATTTACAACCCTTTTTATTCTTATCTAATTGATTTTTCCTATTTTGGACATTTCGACGATAAATTTATATGTCCCAAACCTTTTCTATAGCCTTTTACAACCTCGAGAATCTCTTTGATCCCTTAGAAAATGAAAAAACCCTTGACAAAGATTTCACTCCGAATGGCATCTATAACTGGGATCGTACTAAATATCATCAAAAAATAAATAATCTAGCACTTACTATTTCAAAAATAGGACTAATTCGTTGCGAAACACCCCCTGTTTTGATTGGAGTGTGCGAAGTTGAAAATGAATCTTGCCTTGAAGATTTGTTGCAGTCCGAGCCATTGAAAATTTTCGATTATGGTTATGTGTTTCATAAGTCTCCTGATCGCAGAGGCATACATATTGCCTTATTGTATCAAAAAAAACACTTTCAAATAACTGAAAATAAGACGTTTTCAATAAAATTTAAAATTCCTGTTGAATCTGAGGAAACTAGAGATATCATTCATATCGGTGGATTGTTGTTTGGAAAACAAATTCATTTGATATTAAATCATTGGCCTTCAAGATCAGATGGAACCCGTCTAACGGATCATAAAAGAATGAGTGCCTCTTTGGTAGTTCAAAATACTATTGATGAAATTAAACACACTGACAAGACTGCTAACATTATCATCATGGGTGATTTTAATGACGAGCCCACCAGTGACAGCTTAAATCCATATTTACAAAAAGGATTTACAAATCCAATGCTACAATTTCAAAAACTTAAAAAGGGTTCTGTTAAGTATAAAGGGAAGTGGATTATGTTTGACCAAATTCTTTTTAATCAGAATCTGGAACAAGCCGATTGGTTTGACTATCAGTCTGCCCAAATATATGTAGAACCCTGTCTCATCCAAAAATCTGGCAGGCATAGAGGCTCCCCAAAAAGGACTTTCGTCGGCAGCTATTACCAGGGGGGCTATAGTGATCACTTTCCTGTATTTATTTATTTCGTTTTCAATCCAGACCTACCTGTTTAAAAACACTTTAGCACTCATTACATTTTAATTTTTATCCCCTAAGATCAAGACATTATCAAGATCATAAGTGGTAGAAACTCCTGGATCGGATCCTAAATATCGAAACGCCAAATGAATCTTTTCTTTGACACAAGCAATTTGAATTGCTCCAGAATTGAGAAATATATCATTACTGCCATCTCGAGAACCAATCGAAATATTGGCATTTAATTGATGCCAATTTGACTCATGAAAATCTCCCGAATAATCTGAACTAAACCAAGCCGTCAGAGCTGAGCCCTTTTCAAATGTTGACCTGGTATCGAATGAAACACTGACTCCATTTTGAACGGTCAAGTCGATCTCGGGGCTAATAAGCCATACATCCATCACATATTCGTTTGAATCATATGCCGAGATTTGGACAAAAGTGTTCTCGTTTCTACTCCTTTTTCTAAACTTTTCATTCCCAAAATTCACATTAATATTTCTCCAATCCATTTTTTCTATATCAAGGGTATTTTTAACTTTTTCAAAATTTTCGTAATAGATCACACTCCTTCCCCCTGCTAAACTTATATCAGCACATTGAAACAGAATGGGGTCGCACCGTTGATCATTTGTCAATATTAGATCCTCAGAATTATTTAATACCAAATTAACGCTGCCTGAAAACGAATCTGAACTTAATACCGCTCTCAATCCAAAAGTTTCTGTTGGTAATAAATATGATTTAAAATTTGAATAGGTACTTGTGAACAGATAAGTTCTTGCTAATGACCCACATTGTTCGATCTGCCGTTCTCCATTATATTTATCATACGCTTCTGAAGAAAACGTCTTTCCTAGATCTGTTTTTAAAAACTGAACAACGTTAAGTTGAACATATCTATTAATCATTTCACTTGAAAAGTCCTCTAAATCAATTACCTGAGGCACAATGTTGGCAGTTTCTAAGGATCGAACAATAAATTTATCCAACAATGATAACGGTATATTTCCCAAAACACCTTGTATTTGATAGCCCAGAACAAACTTCCCATTGATCTCTGTTATGCTGAGTCCAGCTAGTTTTATATACAGTTTTCTTCCAAAATTGTATTTGGTATAATATGACCTTTTATCTAATTTTATTTCCAAACCATTCTGCGGGTTTTCCTCAAGGTCTTGAACAACCAATGTCTTATAAAAATTACCGGCTTCATCACTTGATATCACGTAACAGCTAATCAATGTTTTATCATCTTTATCAAACGTATAAATATCAAGATCCGATTGTTTATAAGCGGAGATAACAGCAGTAATATTGCTCGTAGGGTTGATATTAACCTCTTCTATTTCCAGATCCGAAAGATAAAACTCTGGTGATTCGGTACAAGCCGAAAAAAGGATCAGTTGGAGACAAAAAATGGGTGTGAGATGCGAATTCTTCATATTCTTATATACATAGAAGTGAAAAATGTCGTTCCATAGCTGAACCAGTATTTTGGTCCAAATAAACGTTTCTCTCTTCGTTGATCTTCTAGTAAAGTGTTATAATTCGCATTTCTAGATTGCTCATATCCTCCGGTTTTATATATGGAATTTGTCAGGTTATTTAATGAAACGAAAAAACCTATATACCAATTCTTAATTTTCCACGATTTACCGCCAACCAGATTCAATGTCATGTAAGATTTCAATGATTCTTGTTTCAATAAATGTCCTGTGATTTCAGAATCTATTTCATTAATTGGTAATCCATCAGCGTCAAGAAAAAAATTTCTTGTTCGTGTAATGGGCGCAATAGAGATAAAAGATTTATGAAAAAAATTAAAACTTGAACTAAACCACCAATATTTTGGACTTGAATACTCAAATCCAACAGAAAATGCATTTTGAGGACCACCAGAAGCATAATAGCCTTTCAGAAAAGAGGGGCCTAAGTTAAGCGCTCCCTCAATCGAATTTGAAGTTAGATATAATTCTGGATTTGAAACGTAAACTGAATTACCAATCGCGGCAACTCCTTTAAGTTTAATATTTGTTAAAACACGTGCTTCTAAAGCAATCTCGACTCCTGAATTTTGCTTATCAATCCCAGTGAGTATCTCTTGTACATAAGCACTCCTTTCTTGATTCTCTAAGCCTGTAAGTCCATCTGCGTAATAAAAGGAAATGTTCGTTACATTAGCAAGGTTTAATAAATATCCCGAAAGAGATACTTGAAAAACTGGATGCCTCCAAATGTATTTTAAATCCAGCCCATAGGACGTATTTGACCCCAAATTTCTTACTAAATCATTGCTCACTCTGACATTCGAGAATACACTCTTAATTACCGGAGCTTTTTCTAAATAATTAGCATTCATCAACAAAACATGCCTTCCGGTAAATCTATAGGAAAACCCTGTCTTTAATCCTGTTGACATAAAGTCAGCAGACTTGCTTTTGCCAAAAGATAAGCTCCCAGGGTTCGCCCCATTTTCGTAGATTCCATTTCTTTGATAATTCGTCATTGCATATTCTAGACCAAAAAAAATATCATACTTTTTTGATGAATAGTTCGCTTTTAAATATGCCTTTGATTCCTTTGCTTGCAGTTTATAATTATATCTGAATTTCTCCTTCTCTTGTACAATTCTATTCGGGTTTTGCAGATCGTTTTGAGCCTCATTCAGGTTATCTGCATAAGAATCTATATCCAGATATCCTTGCCCTCCCATAAGATCAATCATGTACGCGTAATTTTCAAAATTAAACCTACTCGTAAACAAAGATCCTTGTATTAAAAAACCGCGATTCAAGTCAAAAGAGAAAATAGTTTTTAAGGAGATATATTCACTGTCTTGCTTGTCTTCATATAATGCATAAATAGCATTTTTTCCTTCAGGTTGGTTGAGGTTTGCCTCATATAAATCTGCCCAGTCAATTTGTCCATATTCTTGAAATTCTCTTTCAGCTAAATAAGCTTTTGCATAATCTGGATTGGAAGGGTCTCTGAGGAAATAGCTTGGTAGCTTTTGATAATACGATGGGTCCGGGTTACTTCCCCTTCCAACTGTTGTTTGAGAATTATTGACTATGGTACTTCCTCCATAATCCAATCTACTTGTGGTTATTTGACCAAATTGATAGGTCAAACGTGATTGAATTCTCGTTTTTGGATTAACCTTAAAATCATGATTCAATTGGAATATGGGTTCTAGAATTCTTTTTTCACGTGAATTCCTTTTTGCACCTGCCTGATACCCCCAATAAGAATTATAATTGTTGGCTTTCAACTCAAATACTTCTTGCGTCATTGGCGCTGATTTACCTCGTGAATTATCGGCATATATAATTGTTGAATTCAATCGATGCCTTTGGCCAATAGTTTTGTCAATTGAAGCCAGGAAAGAGTTTGCTAAATAATTCGTTCCCTTCCTAAAACCTTCGTCTGCTTGTCTAATAGAAGCAGATAGCATAAATGCCCACCCTCCTTTTAACAAGCCAGTCGCATAGGTCAGCATCATTCTGTTTTGGTAATTTTTATTAGCGGCTGACAATGAAAATTTGACTCCTTTCTTTTGCCTACTTGCCTCACTCAGCATGTTTATACTTTTTGCCATTCCACCCAAACCATAATTTGTGGCTCGCATTTCAGTAAACTGTTCTTGCTGCCTTAAGGCATCGTTTAATCCTCCCCAATTACTCCATTCAGGTCGACCTGTTGTAATTTTATTCAAGCCAACCCCATTGAGCATTATTAAGCCATGTTCGGATCCAAGGAATCTAGGTCTGAAAAAATTACTTCCAAAATCATAGGCTGCTGTTCTGGAAAAGAGATCCTTTCCTGCACTTAGTATACCCGAAATATTATCTATTTCAGTATTATCTGCCTCAAGCTCTTCTTGATTCAATTCAAACCAAATACCATTTGAATCCACTTTCTTTAAACTGTACAATTGCAAAATTTCTAAATCGATATAAGTATGATTGTCCGATAATTGCAGAGGAATTCTCAGGCCTTCATAATTATTCAACTCACATCTAAGAAGCACCGATTTTGTTAAAAAGGTTTTTATTTCAAAATATCCGTCGTGATCAGTAAATGCTTCTCCTGATGCATTTACAATTCGAACTCGTACATCCTTCAAATAGTCTCCAGAAATGTGATCAATGATTCTTCCTTTGATCATTGTCTGACCACTAACTATAAAACCAATCGGAAAATAAACAACTATGAGCATTAGCGTTCTTGAATTCATCATTTTGAGATAACTACTTATTCTTTTCTTTTCATGCTGATCAAGAAATAAGGTAAACAGTTATTTGAATTAGCTTAAATATGTTGACTTCAGATTAATTAGGATATACATAAAGACTTGATTAATCCTCGATAGATGCGATATTTTATTATTGTACTAATGACTCTGTTTTTAATTGCAACCGTGCAGATTAATCGTGAGTCTAAAAAAAAGTATAGCCTTAAAACAGTTGGTTTTTATAATGTTGAAAACTTGTTTGACACAATTGATGATTCCTTAACTATTGATGAAGACTATACCCTGACAGGTAAAAACAATTATTCAATAGAAGACTACAAGAATAAAATCAATAATTCAGCCAAGGTATTATCTGAAATTGGGTCGGGGAAAATCGGTCTTAAAGCTTCGATAATAGGATTGGCAGAAATTGAAAATTTCAGGGTTCTTCATGACCTGGTAAACTCGAGTAAATTAAAAAGCTTATCATATCAAATTATTCATAAAGACTCTCCTGACAGAAGGGGAATTGATGTAGCCTTACTTTATCGTGAAGAAGATTTTCTACCATTAGATACTGAATATATAGAAGTAAAATTATGGAATGAGCGAGGTGAAAGAATATATACAAGAGATATTCTTTACGTGAATGGTATTCTCGACAGTGAAGAGTTCCATATTATTGTCAATCATTGGCCCTCAAGACGCGGTGGTAAATCTAGAAGTGAACCCAAAAGAATGAAAACAGCTTATTTGGTAAGACAATTAACAAACCGAATACGCTTAGAAGATCCTGATGCCAAAATTTTAATCTTAGGAGATTTTAATGACAACCCCACTGATAGGAGTATCAAAGAAGGTCTTCTTCAACCTATTCAAACTGAAAATAATGATTTTTATCCATTCTATAACCCTATGGAAATCATGTTTAAAAAAGGATGGAATTCATTAGCCTACAGGGATGGCCTACATTTATTTGATCAAATTATAATCTCGACCAATCTAAAAAAAGATACGGCTGAAGTCAATGGATATTTTTTTTTTCGGGCAGGTATCTTTAACCCTTCTTACTTGATTTCACAAAAAGGAAAATATAAAGGATATCCATTAAGGAGTTTCAAAAACAATCATTACGCTGGAGGTTACAGCGATCATTATCCTGTATATATTGAATTGATAAAACCCTTTTCCCAATAAAACTAAAAAGTATTCATTCTATATCCAATTCTTCTACCTCAACAATCTTGTTTTTTTCGTATACCACTTTGGTCTTTTTATCCATGAACCAATAATACCAGGTACCGACCTTCTCTCCATGATCATATATAGCAACACATTTTCTGTTGCCATTGGAATAATAGCTCTCCCATGAAGCATGAAGTTTATGATCATTTGTCATAAAGCCATGTTGCATAATCGCTCCATCGTCATAATAAATAGTAACTTCTAACAAGTCCCCTACGGGTTCAATTTTTTGGTTCTTTGTTTCTTGAGCAAAAGTAAAATTGCAAGTAATTACAAAGAACATGGAAATGACTATCTTTTTCATTAAATTAGACGTTTAAAGCACTTGATAAATATAGGTCGCTTTAGATATTTTTCCTATGACAATTGTCATCAATTAAACCATTACAATTGAGCTTATTATATTTAAAAAAATCGGTTTCCTGCTTATCGGCTCTGATATTTTATTTCAGTTGTACAGTATCTTCTTTTGCCCAAGATGACTGGATTGAATATGTAACAATGAAGGAGAAAGGTGTCATGTCAATATCATTAGATCTGAGTCTGGATCTTGACAGGCCCAATTATAAAAACATGTTGATTGTAGGTGCCCAATTTAATAAGTGTTTAAAAAATGGCTTCCCAACAGAAGATGGTCTGGAAGATGTTTTTACATTTTCAGATTCAACAGCTATTATTATCGATAAAACAACTCCAAACAAATTAGTCGGTTTCTTAACTTATCAATGCATGGGGTTTGACGTGTTCTATGTTAAGGATACTGTTGGACTGCGAGATGAACTGACAAAAGTGCTTGAGAAGAATTTCTCAAATAGAAGGCCATATATTGAAATCAGAAGGGATAAATCCTGGGATTATTATCGAAATTACCTTTACCCAAGAGATTTTTCCGCTGAGTTTTTGATTGATCAGGATTACCTTCATGATCTGGTTCTTCAGGGAGATGATTTGAAAGGCCTTAGAAAAGTTAATCACTGGCTCTATTTTAAAAACGTAGAAAAAAGAAATCTTTTCGGTAAAAAAATGAAAAAACTTGACTTTTCTCTGGATTCTATTGCCTATAAGAAGGATAAGGCCCTTCCCTACGAACTCACTATTTCACGCAAGGATTCAATAGTTCCTATTTCTGTTTATAAGTTAACATTTATGTTGCGAAGTTTTTCTGCCTCCATGAGCGGACAATATGATGGCTGGAGTACTGAGGTGATTTCAAAAGACTAAATTCATCAAATTTGAAATTATGGAACAGATATCTTATCCTATGATACTTGATGGTGGATTATCCAATGTTCTTGAAGGAATGGGCTGCAATCTTGAACACCCGCTATGGACCGCTCTCTTGGTTCAAACAAATCCTGAACTTATCATTAAAGCACATTTGGCCTATCTTGAAGCTGGAGCAACTTGCATTACTAGTTCAGGATATCAGGCCTCTGTAGATGCCTACATGCAAATTGGTGAAAGCAAACTAAATGCAGAACAATACATTTTAAAATCCCTTCGTTTGGCTTTGACTGCCCGCCAAATTCATCAAGAGAAGCATAACAATGTCCATAATATCTCAGTGGCTGCCAGTATGGGGCCCTATGGGGCATTTTTGGCAGATGGATCTGAGTATACTGGGGATTATAATATTAAAGATCATGACTTGCATTTATTCCATAAATCAAGAATTGATTTATTACGAGAAAGCTCGGCCGATTATTTTGCTTTTGAAACAAGGCTAAAGTTAACAACATACTTAAAGGATGTGCATAAACAATAGCGTTATCATTTTTAAACTGATTATAAAAATGCGAAGTCACTTCTTTAGGTACAAAAGAGTTGAATTTTTTAGAGAAT
>RCND010002008.1_pt1 | contig 11408 bp, 9 predicted proteins | sample 2041351 | NCBI WGS metagenome assembly RCND01 (sample SAMN09708230, study PRJNA481090) | Marine sediment metagenome, whole genome shotgun sequencing project. | biome: marine sediment; feature: ocean; material: sediment; isolation source: Sewage treatment plant 12B marine sediment (STP12B) ...
CAGACATATCTGCCTACCCATTTTTTCCCACGTCGCAGATGCAGGTTCATCATCGGGTGTTGTCGGCGTCTGTTGAAACAAGCTCGACGTCCACATCGAAGCTCTGCAATTCGGCGACGAACTCATCGAATGTGTGACCGGGAAAGATGCTCGCATCGCCAGCCCGGGGCACCCCAATGAGAAGTGCAGCCGGTGGTGTCTCTTCCAGATAGGCAAGGATTTCTGGGCGCGGCTCCCCAGTCCGCAACACCACGTCGGCCACGACGTCAGACGCGTTCGAGCGCTCCCGCGCTACCCGAACCAAGGCGTGAAGCAGCCAGCTCATCTCTTCGGTTATCGCCCGCTGCATGCGATCGGGCTGCTCGGCAAAGTCGCGCCCACCAAGCACATGGAGAAACGTGAGATGTGACTCCTCGGCCACCGCCCTGCGGAACGCAGCCATGTGCACCACCCGCGAATCCTCGCCGGCATTGGTCGCACAAACGATACGACTCATTCCGTTCCTCCCTCTGGCTCTGGCTCGGTCTCGACTACCTGGGCGGCGCCGAGGCGGGAGCGAAGAAACTCCAATGCGGCCAGCCGGTGTGCCAAATCATTAGAAAACTCCTCGGCAATCTCGGCACCCACCAAGCCGCGACGCGCCAGGTCAAGGACCGCGGTTCGCTCGGCGTTCAAGGCATCAGCCCGCGCCTGGAGGAACATCTCAGTCTCCAATCCGGGGTGATGCTGGAAGTGCACATCCAGGACGGCTCGATCACGTCGAATTTCCTCTTCGTACTTCTCGTCAAGCGATGCCCATAGCTGCGGCAGCACCAGCCCTTCTCTCCGCAGTCTTTCGATCTCGGCTCGGCCCGCCCGCTTGCTGTAGATGGCGGTCTGCTGCCGTTGCTGATCAACGACAGCATCGGACCGTTTCCCAAGACCAAGCCGCCGGATGAGGCCGTTGATGGTTGTTCCCTGAAACAGCAAGGTGAAGAGCACCACTCCGAAGGTGGCCAACTCCAGCACATCCGAAACACTTTCGTCGAACGAGCTCGAAAGGGTCAACGCCAGCGCCAGGCTGACGGCTCCCCGCAACCCGCCCCAATACATGACATGCTGGTAGCCGATCGGTACGTGTTGGGTCGCCCGGATACGGTTCTGCACCGTCATCGCCCCGTAGATGATGACTGCTCTGGCGAGAAGAATCGCCACTACTGCTACCGCCACAAAGTTGAGATGCCCGGCCAGATCGGCGACATTGATGCGCAACCCGATCAACAAGAACACAAACGAGTTCACCGTGAATGAAAGGAACTCCCAGAAGTTCTCGAGAGTGAGACGGGTAGGTGGCGATGTGTTTCTCAACCCGATATCGCCGACAACCAGTCCTGCTGCCACCACCGCCAAGATTCCGCTGAGGTGGAGTCCGTCCCGTCCGATAAGCAAGCCGAATTCTTCGGCGATCAGGTATGAGCCAAATGCCAAAGCAACGGTGACCGCCGTTTCCACAAGGTGATCGTCGAGGTTGCGCAGGATCACGTTGGACACCACGTAACCGAGGATCAAACCGACGGCGAGACCACCAAAAGCGACAACGACGAAATCTCCAACAGCGCCACTCAGACTGAACTTGGCAGCGTCGGCTGCCCCGGCCGCTACCGCCAGGTTGAACACAACGATGGCCACACCATCGTTGAACAGACTCTCCCCTTCGACCAGTGTGGTGAGCCGTTTACTAACGCCAAGGCTGCGGAACAGTGCGATCACCGCAACCGGATCAGTAGCCGAAATGAGCGCTCCAAATGCAAGAGCGGCTGGCCAGGGAACGTTGAGGATCTCGCGCACAATGGCACCCACCACAAAGGTGCCGATGAGCGTCCCACCAATCGCCAGAGTGAGAATCGATGCAAGGTCGTTGCGGAGCCGCCGCCACGGAAGATGCATCGTTGCTTCGAAAACAAGCGGTGGCACAAAGACACCAAGAATGAGGTCCTTCGAGATCATCACGTCGGCCTGGGTGGTGGCGGCCATCACCAGCCCCGCCACCACCAGCAATACCGTGAACGGCACCTTCACCAAACGTGCGACGACGGCAACGGCCGTGGCGAGGGCAATCAGCCCAACAGCCCATATCTCAACGTTGAGCACGCCGCTCGGCGCAACCCCTTCAGCGGTGGCCAGTATCGAGATCAAAGTGATTTCCCCATGGGTAGCAACCCTACCTTGGGTATCGAGCTGGAGAGATAGTTAGACGCTCGCAGACCTGAACCCCAGCCCCGAGTTTCAACCCTGCCGAAACTCGCAAGCTCCGGATAGCGCTTCGCTATCCGGAGCCGAAGTTGCTCATAGCTTCGCTATGAGCAACCGACTATGTGTTGTGGCAGGACCGGGACTCGGTGGAGCTGGCGACCGATGGCGTCTTGTATGGCGGCGAACACGGCGGGACCAGCCGAGATGGTTGGTGGCTCGCCGATTCCTTTAGCTCCGAGAGGACCCCAGCGCTCTGGCTCTTCAACAAATCGCACCTCGATATGGGGTGCATCCAGGAAGGTGGGCAGCAAGTAGTCGGTGAAATTGGGGTTCTTGATGACACCCTTGTCGACTACCAACTCCTCTAGCACCGCCATTCCGACGCCCTGCAGTGTGCCGCCCTCAATCTGACCGAGTGCGGCCACCGGGTTGAGCACCTTGCCGACATCCTGCACGGTGTCGAGCTGGATCACGCGCACCAGTCCAAGTTCAGGGTCAACATCGACCACCGCACGATGGGCCGCAACTGCAAATGCCGGATGGGCATTGCCTTGGCCGTTCTCGTCAGTGGCGAAGGTCTCGGGATGACGGAACCGTATCTCATGCTCTTGTACCCCGGCTGCGCATAGTTCCCCAAGAGTCACAATGAGCTGGCCATCACGCCATACGCCCTCGCTGGAAAGGTCATCGCCCTCGAAATCCTCGAGGATCTGCTGCCGCATCTCCACCGCACATTGGTGAGCAGCACCGCCGGTCATCTGTGTCTGCCGGGAAGCCGAAGTCGACCCGGCCGAACCGATGACCCCTGTATCGGACCAGACAACGGCGACTTGCTCCATCTGCAGCACGTCGCGAACGAGCTGCTGGATAATCGTCACCATGCCCTGCCCGACTTCGGCCGCCGCTGTATAGACCTCGACACCGACTGGGCTGATCGCAATACGCACGTCGGAGTAGTCGTCGAACGCCTCGGAGAAGGCCAGGTTCTTGATGGTAACGCCGTAGCCGACGCCCCTCTTCACATGATCTGGGCTTGTCGTTAGCCCAGTGCCACCGGGCAGGTGGCGGGGATCATCAGACTCAAGCGGACCCACCATTGGCATGGCCGCAAGTTCCTCGATGAGCTGGGCAGTGGGTAGCGACCCTTCGATGATCTGACCAGACGAGTTCATCGGATCGCCATGGCCGAGAGCGTTCCTGCGCCGTATCTCAAGACGATCCATACCCAGCTCGTCGGCAAGCCGGTCCATCTGTGCTTCATGGCCGAATGCGGTTTGCACTCCACCAAATCCACGCATGGCACCGGCGGGCGGGTTGTTGGTCTTCACAGCAACCGCATCCACAAAGACGTTGTCGCACTTATACGGCCCCATCGCAAAATAGGCGGCGTTGCCGATGACAGCATTGGACGACGACTCGTAGGGTCCGCCGTCAAGAATCAGCCTTGCCTCCGCTTTGACGAGCTTTCCGTCGGCATCAGCCTCGTGTCGATACCACATGCGTGCCGGGTGGCGATGCACGTGAGCGACGAAGGACTCGGCGCGATCGAACATCATCTTGACCGGTCGCCCGGTGCGAAGGGCCAACAAGCAAAGGTGGATGTGCATGCTCACGTCCTCACGCGAGCCAAACGCCCCACCCATGCCGACCGGATGACAACGAATCTGCTCAGGCGCGACATCGAGACACGGATAGATCTGCCAATGGTCGCTGTGCACCCATTGGCTTACCGCATATAGATCGACACCGCCCTCACCGTCAGGAATGGCCAACCCGGCTTCATTGCCGAGGGGAGCCTGGTCTTGCTGGCCAACCTCGTAGTAGCCCTCAACGACAACTGCGCCGGCAGCGCCGCGGTCACCGCGGCGGATCTTCATCCTTCGGGTCTGGGAGTCAGCCGCATCGGCTTCTTCCATGTCCGTCAGCGGCTCGAGTACCTCGTATTCGACAACGATGGCGGCAACACCAAGCTTGGCTGTGGCCAGATCACTGGCGGCCACGACGGCGATCGGCTCGCCCCAGTAGTTGCACTCGCCATTGGCAAACACCGGCTGGTCAGGGACATGCATCCCGAATCCAGGGAGTCCCGGCACATCCTCCTGAGTGAGGACCACAACGACTCCACCGACGGCAAGCGCCGGTGAGGTATCGAGCTTGGCAATGCGGGCTCGCGGGTGGGGGCTGCGCAGGGTCGCCGCCCACAACATCCCCTCTGCCTGGAGATCCGATGCGTAGGCAAAGTTGCCGGTGACCTTGGGAATCCCGTCCGGACGAAGCGGCGATTCGCCGATCCCGCCACGAACCTTCTTGCGAGTTGCTGCGGATGTGGTCATGGTGTCTCCCCCGCCAGAGCTTCCAGGGACCGCAGAATGGCCCCGTATCCGGTGCAACGGCAGATGTTCCCGGACAGGCTTTCTTTGATCTCGTCGGTTGTGGGATGGGGGTTCTGCTCAAACATGTGCGCCGCGGTCACGACAAACCCTGGGGTACAGAACCCGCACTGCACGGCGCCATGGTCGATCAACGCCTGCTGTACCGCATGCAATTCCCGCTCGCTGCCGATGCCTTCAACCGTGGTCACCTCGGACCCTTCGCAATCGGCGGCCATCACCAAACAAGAAGTGACCACCGCACCGTCGAGGACGACGGAGCAAGATCCACACTCTCCCTGTTCACAGGCATTCTTGGAGCCGGGCAGACCAAGTTCTTCTCGAAGCACCTGCAGCAGACTCTCGGATCCAGCCACATTGGCGACACGATCTTCTCCATTGACTTTGAAACTCACAATCATTGTGCAAGACACCTTTCGAGGAGGCGGCGTGCCAATACGCCAGCGGCATGGCGCCGATAAGACTCGGTAGAGCGGTGGTCCGTTATGGGACTGACCTCCTCCGCGACCGTCTTGGCGAATTCCACGAGGACAGATTCGGATGGCGCCGGGTTCTCTGCAATCAGCGCTTCAGCGCGCCTGGCCCGCACCGGGGTCGGGGCCACCGATCCAAGCGCGACCCGCACGGTGCCGTCCTCGTCGCGAACGACACAAGCCGAGACCGTTGAGATAACCATCGCGCTGCGTTGACCGATCTTGGCAAACTGCTGGTTGGACGGGACGTTCTCGGGAAGGACTGCGGCAACGATCACCTCGTCGGGAGCGAGCGCATTCCTCTTCACTCCGGTGAAGAAGTCGCTCCACAAAAGACGGCGAACTCCTCTCTCTTTCGAAGCAACCTCAATCTCGGCATCGATGGCGGCAAGCCAAGGAAGGCCATCCCCTGCCGGACTCGAGGTTCCAATGTTGCCGCCGATAGTTCCGGCGGCTCGAATCTGGGGCGATCCAACTGTTCGCGCCAACTGCGCCAACGCTCGGTGATCGCTCTGTTCGAGACGGGCCCAGGTGACACCGGCTCCGATTCTGTTGCCCTCGATGCCAGCCAGCTCGTCGATACGGCGCAGCGCAATGACATGATCAGGTCGGGTATACCCGAAATTGACCTCGACCATCAGGTCGGTGCCGCCGGCGAGCAATTCCGCACCGGGGACCTCGCTACGTGCTTCGAGCGCTTCGGTCAGACTGTTGGGACGGGTGATCTCCACTCGACACCTCCTCTTTACTGATTGTAAACGGTGCAGCGGGCTCCCGCTCCACGGACCCCGGCGTGGCTCGGATCCCGCTAGCGGCGCTGATCGAAGGCAGCGAGATCAGCGATTCGCAGCGGAACGCCCTCATCGGGATCGTTGAGCAGCTCGAGTAGGCGAGGCACCTCCGAGGCGACTTCCTGGCGTGGCGTGACTGTGACACCATCTGGCCCAGCTCCCAGCAGGAACCCCTGTCCCTCACCAGCCTCGAACCGCATCGGATCAACGTACAGCTTCGCTTTGATTTGTGCTGGGTCACCGTCCTCGGGACAAAACACCATGCAGTTCCCGCATTCGTTGCATAGCTCAGCAAGCACGAGATACTGCTGCCTGCTGGACAACCCGGACCCGGCGGCGGTGGGTAGCCGGAAGAACGCATCGTTTGGGCAGACCGTGACGCATAGGTTGCACGCGACGCAATCCCACATCTCAAGGTCATGAGCAACGGCACGCGGAACGCCCTCGTTGGCGGCAACGTCATATCTGGCCTTAGCGTCGCCGGCGAGAGTCGCACGCAAATGGGCTTCGGCAGGGCCGCGGAAACCCGCGGCCTGCGCCTCGGTCCACTGCATACGGTGCCACTCGTGCAACGTTGTGGCTCCCCCTGCTTGCAGATCACGTTCCAGCTGTCGCAGCATCGGCTCCAATCGCCCGTAGCCGCCGGGGCGGAGCAAATCCGAAGACAGTGTGGCCGGGCTCACTCCCATGCCAATCGTCTCTCCCACGTTCTCTTTAGTCACACCAGCAGAGAAGCTCACCTGAATCGGCCCGTCATGACCGGCGACTGCGAAGGCGCCCGGCATCGTATTCAACAGCTCGTCGAGCAGCGCGGTGGCCAGCACATGGAGCGGCGGACCCGACATATACATCGGGTCGGCGGGCAGGAATTTCTTGTCGTTGTGGACGACCATCGTGTTGGTGAGTTTGACCCCGAAGCGTCGCCCGGACTTGGTGGCGTACCGGTTGAGATCACCGATCAGCTCGACACCACGAGTGATGCCCAGATCGTCTACGAACGACAACGGGTCCAGCCAGATATCGCGATAGCCAAGATCCTGCTGCAGCAATTCAATGACTCTCGGGAAGCCGAGCAGAGTTGGATTCAGCTTGACGATGACATCAACGCCATGGCGATCCATCAGATGTTTGACGATTGCCTCGATCTCATCGGGCGGGCAACCGTGGAAAGTAGAGACGGTGATGGAATCCGCAACCCTGCTCGGGAACTCGTGATCACGATATTCGGCGAACGGTTCCGGGATCAGCGGGCGGAGCCGATCGATCACTGCGCTGGCGTCCATCATGGAATCGATGAACCCTGCGACCTTGTCGGACTGGATCCCGGCAAGGTCGTAACCGACCGACATATCGAATATATGGGGGCCGGGAGCTTCCCCAATGTACGGTCGTAGCGGCTCCCAGTTGCGCAGGATCTCGATCATCATCCACGCCTTGACATACTCTTCACGCGATTCGTCGACCCTGAGCTCTTGGCTCCACTCGATGTTGAAACCAACGTTCTGCATGTCGATGCAGGGTCGGCCGATGTCCAGATCGTCTAGCACCTGGACAGTCTTGAGTTCGAAGAGACGGGCCCCGGCCAGCCACCCCAGGACGAGGTTCTGCGCCATCTGACTGTGGGGTCCCGCGGCGGGGCCCAGCGGTGTCGCGGCCGATCTGCCCATGAAGTCCATAGACAGATCGACATCGGGATTTGGTGACCAGAATCGTGTTGCCGGCAGATCGAAGACGCGGTGCCGGGTCTCCCATTCAGTGGCGATCCGCCCCAGCAGCATGTCGAGCGGAAACGGCGTTAACGGGGCAACTTGCTGCATCGGCTCCCTCTTCCTGACAGCACTATCACGATACGGTATTGACCAATTCTAGCCAGGCGTCTTTACTTTTTGTTAAGCGTCGAGCAATTTGGCTGCCAGCGTATTGTGGCGCTCAATGAGCGGTTCGAGTTCCGTGGTGACCAACTGACGTTCGACAACCACGGCCTTGCCGGCCACATAGTTGAAGTCGACCGTGACCGGGGCACACAGCATGGATGCGGCAACGGGATCATGCAGCGAACCGGCGTACTCGATCCGACTCAGGTCGAGAGCGATGAAGTCGGCTGCCTTCCCTTGCTCCAACGAGCCAATATCGGGCCGGTTCATCACGTCGGCACCGCCTCGGGTCGCTATCTCGATGGCAGTCCTTGCGCCCAGCAGCTCCCCGCCGCGCTGATTGGGGGCAGCATCAACTCGCGCCAGCAGCATCGCCAGTCTCGCCTCACCGAGCAGATGACTGCCGTCGTTGCTGGCAGCACCGTCGACCCCGAGACCGATGGGGACGTCCGCTGCCAAGTATTTGCGGACCGGAGCGATACCCGATGCCAGCCTCATGTTGGACGAGGGGCAATGGGCTACACCGGTCCGGGCTTCGGCCATGCGGCCAATCTCGGCATCATTGATGAAAACACTGTGGGCGAACCAGACATCGTCACCCATCCAGTTGAGGTCTTCCATCAACTCAATGGGGCGGCGCCCATAGGTCGAGATACAGAACTCTTCTTCGTCCATTGTTTCGGCGAGATGAGTGTGCATAGAGACACCGAAGGACCGCGCCAGCGCCGCGGATTCTTTCATGATGTCGGTCGTAACACTGAACGGCGAGCAAGGGGCAACGACAACCTGAGTCATCGAGCCGGGCGAGCCGTCGTGATAGATCTCGATCAGTCGCTGGGTGTCAGCCAAGATCTCGGCATCGCTCTCGACAACCGAGTCGGGGGGCAGTCCGCCATCGCTCTCCCCAAGCGACATCGAACCGCGGGAAGCATGAAGTCGCAGCCCAATCTCTTTGGCAGCCTCGATCTCGTCATCAAGCCGGGAGTCGTTGGGGAACAGGTAGAGGTGATCAAATGCGGTTGTGCATCCCGAGAGCGCCAACTCAGCAAGGGCCAGTTTGGTCGACACCTCGATGTGTTCGGCCGTCATCCGCGCCCAGATTGGGTACAAGGTACGGAGCCAATCAAACAAGCCAGCGTCCTGGGCACCAGGGACCGCCCGGGTCAGCGTCTGATAGAAATGATGATGAGTGTTGATGAACCCCGGCAGGATCAGATGACCCGAGAGATCCAAGACTTCATCAGCGGTGGCAGGGAGATCGGTGGTGGCGCCGACCTGCTTGATAAAGCCGTTTTCGATGAACAAACCACCATCGGCGATTTCACGCCGCTCGTCATCCATCGTCGCCAATACTTGCGCATGCTTGACCAGAAGAGTGCTCATACACCCAAGATAGCGGATGCCCTGCGGGCATCTTGCGAGTTTCCGCAGACGGAAACTCGTGCTGCCGCTAGGAAGCGGATGCCCTCCGGGCATCTTGCGAGTTTCCGCAGACGGAAACTCGTGCTGCCGCTAGGAAGCGGATGCCCTCCGGGTACCTTGCGAGTTTCCGCAAAACGGAAACTCGGGTCGGTCAACTCAAGAAGCGGCGGCGGCGGGAATCACTATCGGTGCCGGATCGACGACCGCATGAATCTCGGACTTCATCATCTGGATCGTCGCGGCATCAGCAAGCCAGTCGAAGAGAGCGGCGGCGTGGTCGGCACGGAGACATTCGGGATGCCATTGCACGGCCAGCAGGGGCCACGTGGGATCTGTTGCCTCGACCGACTCGACAACACCATCGGCGGCGGTGGCGGCGACACGCAGCCCACGTCCGAGATCCTTGACGCCTTGATGATGGAGCGAGTTGATGACCAGCTCGTCTGTATCGACGACTTCGTGGAGCCGAGAACCGGGCTCGACCTTGGTGCGGTAGTGACCGGCGAACGCTCGACCCGCCAAGTCTTGCGGATGTTCGGGAAGATCCTGATGCAGCGTTCCCCCAAAGGCGACGTTCACCACTTGCAGCCCACGGCATATCCCCAGCACCGGCATGTGCTGCTTTGCGGCTTCACGAACCAACGCTGTCTCGAACAGATCTGCTTCCGGCCGGATCCCGTACAAGGTGTCTGCGCCGGGAGTCTCGCCATACGAACCCGGGTCCATATCGCCACCGCCGGGTAGCACGAGGCCATCGAACCGCTCTAGCAACTTGGGAACATCCGCCGGATCGCTATGGGCCAACACCACCGGAAGCGCACCGGCGGCTGTGATCGCACTGACGTAGAGATCGTGGAGGCTGGTGAGCCTCTGCTCTCCGTAATACTTGGTATCGGAGACCGCGGTCTGCGCCGAAACGGCAATCACTGGCTTCATAGATTCCCTGTCGGCCAACAACGCTCGGTATTGAGTGGACAAGACAACATGTGGCGAGACTCTAGAGGCTCCGTGGCCGCGACGCGAGACACCCGACCTTGGGCCGGTCAATAGGCAGAGGGCCTGGTCGCATCTCGATGGTGGCGTGCTGCACCATCCCGTGAACATAGCCAATAGGCGGCTTCGGCCCGAAGCAAGGACGCACGAACCCTATTTCGGGGCCATCCGGATGCCGCCATCCATACGAATCGTCTCGCCGTTCATATAGGAATGGGTGATCAACAGATGGGCCAACTCGGCATACTCAGACGTGGTGCCCAGCCGTTTCGGGAACAGAACCTGCTCGCCGAGAGACTCCTTGGCTGCCTCCGGTAGTCCAGCAAGCATCGGAGTATCCATGATCCCGGGAGCAATCGTGTTGACTCGAACACCCACCGAGGAAAGATCCCGCGCAATCGGCAGCGTCATCCCGACGATCCCACCCTTCGAAGCCGCATAGGCAGCCTGCCCTATCTGTCCATCAAAAGCCGCAACCGAAGCCGTGTTGACGATCGCCCCTCGTTCCCCGTTGTCGAGTGGCTCGGTCTTTGCCATTGCCGCCGCGGCGAGACGAATGCAGTTGAACGATCCGACCAGATTGATCGCGATGACCCGTTCGAATTGGGTGAGCGAGTGCGGTTCACCGTCACGATTGATGGTTCGTGCCGGCGGGGCAATCCCGGCACAATTCACCAGGATACGCAGCGGACCCATCTCTGTTGCGGTGTCGATGGCCATCTGGACTTGCTCGGCATCGGTGACATCGGCGTGGACATATGCTCCGCCGATCTGGCTGGCCACCGCATCACCGAGATCATCCTGGAGATCAGCGAGCACCACCTTGACGCCATCAGCAGCAAGCCGTCTTGCGGTCGCCGCACCCAGCCCAGAAGCTCCCCCGGTCACCACTGCGGCAGTGCCTGAAATCTCCATGCCAACCTCCAGCTATTGAGACTCGACTCAGGCTAACGCGGAAAGACGTATCTCACAGAGCGACCGCCACTCCTGTAGTACTGGGGTTCGCAATATGGACCCGGTTTCGGAGGGAGATCGAATGAGCTTTGACGCGAGAATGGCGCTGCTGACGGTACGTCTGTCGAAGATTGCCTACCGTCCGCTGGATCATGCCGAGCAGGATGTGGCAGAGCTGGGCTTGACCAACTACGTACAATTCTCGGGTTCGAGCACTCAGGCGTTTGTCGCCCGGGACGACACCCACCGGTACCTCGTCTTCCGTGGCACCGAGTCGAC
>RCND010002009.1_pt1 | contig 11407 bp, 9 predicted proteins | sample 2041351 | NCBI WGS metagenome assembly RCND01 (sample SAMN09708230, study PRJNA481090) | Marine sediment metagenome, whole genome shotgun sequencing project. | biome: marine sediment; feature: ocean; material: sediment; isolation source: Sewage treatment plant 12B marine sediment (STP12B) ...
AATAAGGATTTTGGTGCAGGTTATAAATACGACCTTATTTTGGAAAATGGAACCCTTGTTAAATAGCTTTAATACTATTTGTTAAAGTTTAATCCAACTTCGTTTTTAGCGAAAGCCATACGCATTCTACAAACTATTTTTGCCTTTTTTATTGGTCTATGGGTTTATGTGGCATTCTGCTAAAAGCATACTTGATGCTCACCAATAAATCTTCTTCATTCTGCAGATTAAAGAACTAAGAAGTTCTTTTTTTATCACCAATAAGGTAAACTTCAAATATAATATTTACTTCAACACCTTGAATTTTTTAAGATTATTTGTTCTAGGTCATGTTCTTCGCGTTCTGGAAGCAATAAATAGTAACAATTGTTACATAAAAATATCTGATTTTTTTAAATTTTATTTTAATTACTTGATTTTCAGCTAGTTAAAATGTTAAATATATGATAAAAGTCATGTTTTTTATTTAATGTCAATTGTAATTTTACCTCAGTTTTATACATATAAATATCTAAATATTATGAAAAATTTAAAATTTTTAAGCTTCTTGATGTTACTAGCATCAAGTTTACTATTTATTCAATGTACCAGTGATCTCGAAACTGGACCTCCGGGAAAAGATGGTCAAAATGGTATAGACGGTCTAGACGGTCAAGATGGTCTAGACGGGGTAAGTACCGGCGTAGGCACAAGTACTTCAGAATTATTGGCAAGCAAAGTCTTTACCGGTCCGTTGATTGATGGTGTTATTGATGGCGCTTGGGCCGATGCACAAATACTTATGGCTACTACAACAGTACTTGATCCCATGGCAGATGACGGGACACAGATTTTTCGAGGATATGTTGGTCAAACCCAAGAATCTACTTTAAGAGCGCTTTATGACGATGAGTACATTTACTTTTTAGCAGAATGGAAAGATGAAAAAAAGTCCACTACCAGGGATACTTGGTATTTTGATCCAGGAACAAGCCTTTGGGCACAGGAAAGTCGATGGCCATTATTTGATACAGCTGGTAATAAAACAAGGGACGCATTTTACGAAGATAAATTTGCTATACTTTGGGATGTTAATAATAGTACAGTAGGTTGGCCTGCAGCAACTTGTTTTGCCACCTGCCATGAAGGTTTACCTGCAGCAGACGGTGGTGCTCGTCATTATACAGCAGCAGCTGGTGAAACTGTTGACATGTGGCACTGGAAACAAGCAAGAACTAGCTTTTATGGTCAATTTGATGACCAAAGACAAGATGAGACACAACCAAATGGAAGACATAGTGATGAAGGACAGGGGGGTTATACTAACAACGCTCAAACTTTAAATAACGGAACTGCCGATGTTAGTGTACCCTTGTATTTTATTCCAGGTAGGGAATATTATAACTGGATCACTATTGACGAAATCAATTCTGGTGAGGCTAAACTTATAACAGCTGTTGACGCTACAGGTATACTTACTTATGACACTGGTACTATTGATCCTAACACTGAGGTAGGCTACGAACGTGATGGTGCAACTTCAGGTAAATTTGGTATGCCAAGTGTTTGGGTACGACCTTCAAATGGTAGTAGAGGAGATATTACTGCTATAGGCGTATATACTGGTTCTAGTTGGATACTTGAATTTAAACGCAAACTTTCAACTGGGGATATTACAGGAGCAGATGTTGATTTTTCTTCACTTGAAGATTATCCTTTTGGAATCGCAACATTTAACAATGCAGCCATAGCACATGGTACGAAAGCATCTTTGACCTTAAAATTTGAAGAATAACATTTAGATAGAACAGGCAATGACTGAAATTTAACTTTCAAATTCAAAATTTGATTTTGGTCATTGCCTTTTTTCACCTTTTAAATTTACAATTATGAAAAAAATATTAATATTAATAAGCAAAGCAACTGTGCTGATTCTTTTGCTTTCTTTATCTAGTTGTTATTACGACGAGGAGGTAGTTATACCAGAGGTAGAGCCTGACCCTGGTGTAGTTGTTTCCTTTGCGACTGAGATTCAGCCTATTTTTACCAGGGAATGTGCTTTCTGTCATCCAGTTGCTGGACCACCAGATCTAACAGAAGGTAATTCATATGAGGATATAATTAATGTTGATATAGTTCCTTTTGATTTAGATGCCAGTGTATTATATCAAACCCTTATTACTACTGACCCTAACGAGCTTATGCCACCAGGTGGAGCTTTATCAAATGAAGATATAAATTTGGTCAAAAGCTGGATTGAGCAAGGAGCTTTAGATAATTAACCTTCAACAAAATAGACATGAAAAATTATATAATATTACTTTTTGCTTTTTTAATGCTTCCCTTATTGGTCGTTTCACAAGAAATGAAAAAAGATACGGTTCAAGATAAACCAGAACGTCCTGCATTTGAAAGTTTGACACTAATTGATAATCCGACCAATGTATTGTTCAATAAAAACACCTTGGAAGTAATGATGCAGCACAGGTTTGGGACAATCAATGGAGGAACCAATGATTTAGCCGGGATTTATGGTAATGCAAACATTCGTATTGGACTATCCTATGCTATACACGACAGATTGACCATTGGTTTTGGTACTACAAAATTAAAAACATATCAGGATTTTAATTGGAAAGTGGGTATTCTGAACCAAACACGTTCCGGTAAAATACCCGTCAATGTTTCGTATTACGGCAATTATGTAATAGATGCACGTAGTAAAGGCAGAGGTCTTTTTCCAACGAAACAATCCAGATATTCTTATTTTAATCAGCTGATAATTTCTCGTAGATTTAGTCCAAAACTATCCCTTCAAGTCGCTCCGAGTATATCACATTACAATTTAGCGGATAATAGATTACCAAATGATGTTGTTGCCATAGCCGTGGGTGGGCGTTTTAAAATTAGTGACCAGACCTCGATATTGGTAGATTATAGTCACCCTTTCATACATCATTTAAATGATGTTAAATTTGATGAAGACCCTGAACCAGGTTTTAGTTTGGGCGTTGAATTTTCTACTTCGGGTCACGCTTTTCAATTGTTCCTATCAAGCTATAAAGGAATCGTACCTCAAGAGAATTATAGGTACAACCAAAATGATTTTTTTAAAGGAGGCACAGATATCTTGATTGGATTCAATATTACAAGAAACTATAATTTTTAATATAATCTAAACCATGGCAGACAAATCCAAAAAAGGAAATCCAATTTCAAGAAGAGGGATATTACCAATTCTGGGAAGCAGTCTATTGATTCCCTTTTTAGGATTTGGTAAGCCTGATAAAGAAGAAGCCAAAAATTCTGACAATGATGATGAATACCAAACGATGTTAAAACCAGATGGCACAATTGTCAAGGTGAAAATGAGCGCGCTAAAAAAATCAAATATCGTAAAGGAAAATATTTCCAATAGTTCGTTCCTTACCTGGTTGGGCAAAAAAATCTAGTTTCATTTAACCAATGCCAATAATGGAGGAAAGCAATAAAAAAACAAGACGAAAATTTCTTGATAAAGGATTAAAAATAGGTCTTGTTGCCGCAATTGGTGGTATTGGTCTGTCCAAAATCAGTTCAAAATTGTCAGCTAAGCCCTCTAAAGGTTCTGGTGAGACCATGGAATTGATGACTACAGATGGAACATTGATCCAGGTAGACTCGGCAGCGGTAGTTGAACAAAAACCTTCACACGACCATGATGTAAAATATAATGTTAGGGAAGGTATGCCTAACAGAAAATTTGTTATGGTCATAGATCTGGCTAAATGTAAAAATGCCTTGAAATGTCAGAGTGCGTGTAATAAGCACCACTATATTACAGGTGACAATGCTTGGCTTAAAGTTTACAAAATGCAGGAATCCAAGGATACCGCACCCTATTGGATGCCCACTACTTGTATGCACTGTGATCATCCGGCCTGTGTGACTGTATGTCCTGTTGATGCCACATTCAAAAGAAGAGACGGTTTAGTATTAATAGATAATGAGCGTTGTATTGGCTGTCGTTTCTGTATGGCGGCCTGTCCTTATTCAACAAGAGTATTCAATTGGAGCGAACCCAAACAAGGTGAAACTAGTGAAATAACCCTTGAAATGGATATGGAACAACATCAACATGCCCCTTCACATCCTGAGCATGCCGGAGTACCTAGTATAAAGGGTACCGTTGATAAATGCGATTTCTGTCCACATTCAGTTGATAATGGGGAACTTCCACATTGCGTTACTGCCTGTCCCAATGGTGTGTTTTATTTTGGGGATAAATATGAAGATACCGTAAACAATGGTGAGGAAACCGTAAGGTTAAGCAAATTATTGAAAGACAAGGCCGGTTATCGATTAATGGAAAGTTTAGGAACTGAACCTAGTGTATACTACTTACCGCCAAACGACAGATTGGTCGATTTTGAAGATGGACTGGACAATTACAAGGAATTTGAATCTGTTGAGAAAACTGAGTCATTATGAAAGTTTCTGACCAATTAATCAAAGATCTAGCCCCCAAAGAATTTGGCAAAAGAGGTGTTATCTGGACCATTTTTTTATTGGTGATCATTGTCCTTGGAATTGTAGCCTATATAGATCAACTTATAAAAGGGCAGGAAGTTACTAATATGCGTGATTATGCATTGTGGGGTATATACATATCCAATTTTGTATTTTTTGTAGCGACAAGTTTTGTTGGATCAGTTACAGTAGCGATTCTAAGATTAACCAAAAATTCATGGAGAACACCATTGGTTCGTATCGCAGAGATTATTTCTGTTGCTGCTATAATAATGGCCGGAATTACTATTATGATAGACATGGCAAGACCTGATAGACTACTTAACCTTTTTGTCCATGCGAGATTGCAATCCCCCATAACGTGGGATGTCGTGATTATTCCTACCTATATTGTACTTAGTTTGTTGTTGTTGTATTTTCCGTTACTACCGGATTTCGCCATTCTTAAAGGCCCATTAGAAAAAAACCAACCAAGATTAAGCAAGTTATATGGTAAACTGGCTTTAAAATGGAACGGTAGCAAAGCGCAAAAAACCATTCAAGAAAAATCAATTAGAATTATCGCCATTATGATAATTCCTGTTGGACTATTATTGCAAACCATAGATGCTTGGTTGTTTTCTACAACCTATAGAATTGGCTGGGATAGCACCAATTTCGCTCCTTATTTCATATCCGGTGCTTTTGTTGCAGGGATTGGTGCCCTTGTTGTGGTAATATATGTAGTGAGATGGTTCAAAAAGCTAGAGAACTATATTACAGATAGTCATTTTGATAAGCTGGGCAAATTCTTGGTTTTGGCCTGTTTAACGTACCTCTATTTTAATGTGAATGAATATTTCATGCCTTATTTTACGGCAAAGAAAGGTGAAATTGACCACTTGGATATGTTATTTACGGGTTCGTATGCCCCTTTGTTTTGGCTTGTTTTGATAGGGGGATTGGTATTGCCAACTTTTGTTTTATTATTTAAAAAAGGACGTCGACCAAAATCAATGTTTATAATTGGGATTTTAGTGGTCTTGGGTTCCTGGTGGAAAAGATTCATAATTGTAACACCAACCTTATTACACCCATTTTTACCAATTCAAGGTGTACCAGAATCATGGCATCATTATTTCCCAAGCTTACATGAATGGTTGATTACAGCGGCTACATTGGCAATGGCATTCTTGATAATTACTGCATTGGTAAGGTATTTGCCAGTTATTCCCATTCAAAGAACAGCAGATGAACAGCAGCTACTAAAATCAAGTAAAAACAGCAAACCATGAAAATCCAAATAAAATATCGTTTTGTTTTACTTGCATTTCTAGGAGTGTTTTCATTAAACATGGTTTTTCAAAGTCTATATGCCCAGGAAGTTAAAAAAAATAGGGTCCGATTAAAATTGGATTATATTAAGGTAATGGAGAGTGACGCTTATTTGGATATCAAAGCCTCTGCCAAAATAGACAAAAAAAATATTGATGTCTCCAATATTACAATAAAGGTATTCAATGAAGTCAATGATGAAGAAATCGATTTAGGCAATGTAATTACCAATATGAATGGTGAGAGTAGATTTATTATTAAAGATCTTAAATCGCTCAAACCCGATTCAACCAATGTTTATACGCTAGGAATTTCGTTCAAAGGAAATGATCTATATAAGAGAGCTTCGAAAAGTGTAAGTTTTAGGGATGCGGAAATTACTGCTAAAATTATTACTAAAGACAGTACTAATTTTGTTACCGCAACACTTAAAGATATTAGTTTGGACAGCCTACTTGTAGATCATTCATTGGATGTACAAGTACAGCGATTGTTCAGTCCACTTAAGATCGGTGAAGAATTTAACAATACTGATGAAAATGGCACAATACTTGTACCTGTAGAAGAAGGAATCCCAGGTGTTAATGGTAATTTAACCCTTGAGGTTGTACTGAACGATAGTGACGATTATGGGACCGTGAAGGCCCTTATCAATGCTCCTATTGGGACTCCAATCGTAGATGAATCAACGTATGACCAAAGAACATTATGGTCTCCTAGAGATAAAACACCGATATCCATTTTGGTATTTGCCAATTTGCTTATTTTCGGGATATGGGGAATGTTATTCTACCTAATGTATAATTTATTTAAAATATCTAAATCATAATCTATAAACATGAAAACAATTAAAACTTTAGTACTCATCGGATTAGTTTCATTTGCTTTATATTCCTTCACTTCACTAGTGCAGGAAGAATGGAAAGTTCCTGATAAATATGAGACTATGAAAAATCCCACCGATCCAAAAGCGGATATGGCTATTGGTAAATCCTTATATAACAAACATTGTAAATCCTGCCACGGCAAGGAAGGGTATGGCGATGGAACCAAAGCTGATGAAGTAGAAGGTGATTTGGGCGATTTTTCTTCCGCGGAATTTCAAGCACAAACTGATGGGGCTTTATTCTACAAGTCTACTTTTGGCTGGGAAGATATGCCTGAATACACCAAAAAAATGCCTGATGATGAAGATAGATGGCTAATAGTGAATTATATGCGAACATTAAAAGAATAGGAAAAAACTTAATGCCCCTAGATCAAAAGTTCTAAAGGCAATTATAACCTAAATTTTTTCGTTAGTAGATTAATTATTCATAATGAACAATTCATTACGATTTATAAGTATTTCACACCAAACAGCTTCTGTTACCCAACGGGAGACGTATCATATTCCTGAAGATGAAAAAAGCGATTTGGTAGCACGTATCTGCACTGCTTTTACTGATGTATCAGGACTACTACTTTTGGTTACCTGCAACCGGACGGAAATTTATTTTGAATCTGAAACAACCTCAGCTACAGTATTACGTGATTTTCTAATTGATTTAAAGGCAAGGAAAAGCAGTGCCGAAAGCAAACAATTGTTCTATTGTGGCAATGAAACCGAAGACACTGTCCGACATCTGTTGAGAGTTACTTCCGGTTTAGTTTCTTCTGTACTTGGTGATGCCGAAATAGTGCATCAAATTAAGAAATCATATCAATTTTCAATTGCACATAAATTACAGGGGTCGTTGTTGGAACGTGCCATGCAGACCGTTTTCAAGAGTCATAAACGTATTAGTAACGAAACCCATTTTAGGGATGGTACTACTTCAGTGGCTTACAAATCCTTGAAAGTAATAAGCAACACCTTTGATAAAACTTCTTTAAAAACCAAAAAAATATTGTTTATAGGAGCTGGGGATATAGTAAAACAGCTTTTTAAGTACAACTCTAAGTTTAAATTCAGCAATATTTATATCAGTAATCGCACTGAGGAAAAAGCAAGGATTTTATCCAAATTGCATCAGAGTAAGATTTTTGGCTGGGATAAAGTCCAAACAAATGACTTTCAAGGCTTTGACGTGATTATTAGCGCAGCAAGTAATTGTCCGCAACTGGTTAAACAAACCCCTCAAAATAGTGATAAGGTCTTATTAATTGATTTGGCAATGCCATGCAACATTGATAAATCCTTGGCCCTAAAAGAGAATATAGTATTCTATGATTTAGATTCCATTTCTGTAGACTTGAAAGAAACCAAAGAAAAGAGATTCGCAGCTATTGGAGAAGTAACCAGTATTCTAACAGAAGAACTTTCAACCTATATTGAATGGCTTCAAGAAGCTCCGTTAAGAGCATTTCTGGCTGAATATAAAATAATAGTCAATAAGAAGGTCGTTGACTATTTTGATGCAAATGATAAGGAATTGAACATGCAAAACGTTAAAACCATAACCGATAGGGTCGTCAGAAAGTTAAGAAAAAAGACACTTAGACCAATATCCACAAAAGAAATGGAAGACGCTATCGCAGAACAGGGTGTATTTTTTTTAGAAAAACTTCCATCCTAGTAATCTACTAAAGAAGTCTACGAAATACCTGGATACTTCCGCTTTTTAAAATAAGCAATTAGACTTATACCAATAATCGAAACGACTACAATATACACCCAACTTGGAACAGGTATTGGATCTCCTGTTGCATAGGAATGTAATCCTGATAAATAGTAGTTTACACCGTAATAGGTCATAATAACAGTTGCCAAACCAAAAGTAGTGGCCACATTATAAGCAAACAAACCTTTTAATTTAGGAATCAATCTCATATGTAAGATGAATGCATATACCAATATGGTCACCAAAGCCCATGTTTCCTTAGCATCCCAACCCCAATATCTCCCCCAGGATTCATTGGCCCAAACACCACCTAAATAAGTGCCCACACTGACCATAAATAAACCTCCGATCAACGTAAGTTCGCTGATATAGGACATTTCCTTTACTATACGCTTTACCCTTTCCTTATTGGAATCTCTCATAAATACCATGAGAATCAAATTGATAAGACCAATAATTGCCCCTAACATAAGAAACCCATAACTACCAGCTTCCAAAGAAACATGGATAGTTAACCAATATGATTTTAACACGGGGACCAAGGGTGTGATTTCCGGATCAAGAAAACTTAAAGTGGATACCAATAGAATTGTCGCGGCTAAAACCATGGTTGCCGCCAAACCACCAAAAGATTTACGGGTGAACAATACACCCGCAAGCGTAGATGTCCATGCAATATAAATCATGGACTCGTAGCCATTACTCCAAGGAGCTCTTCCAGAAACATACCAGCGCAGACCCAACCCTATGGTATGTAGAACAAACCCAAGAACTACCAGTGAAAAAAGAACGAGGTAAACCTTCTTTAAGTTGATATTCGGTTTAAAGACCGATAGGAACAAAAAGAACAAAAAGGCAATGCCCAAAAGCATATAAAATCCTGCCAAACGCGTAAAGACATTCATTTTATTCAATAAGATTTCGGCACTTAATTCTGATTCTGTTGGAATTATATCACCTTCCTTTTCACGCTGATAAGTCGCTAGTTCATTAAGGAGCTGATCAGCTCGTGCATAGTCACTGGAAACAACAGCTTCTTTTAGCGCTTCTGAATACGAGCTAAAAAAGTCTTTTGCAACTGTACTGTGATTATGACCGTCATTGGCACTGTGATTAATCGCAGCATTAGACTCCCATGTGCTGTTTGGATCATTGGGATTCGGGATGATTTTCAACAAACTACCAGAAAATACCATACTCAGGATGTTCACTCTTTCATCAATCTTCAATAATTCTTTCTCATAGACCCCTCTATCTATGGGTTCCAAGTCATATACACGACGAACTTCATCCCTAAGCTTGTATTGCCCATTGGTCAGGAAAAAATCGGCATAGGAGGCGTAATCACCTGCCACACTTAGTTTTTTATGAATGTCCTTGTGTTTTCCCAACTTGATAATCCCTGCCTTATACCAATCTTGATTGTTGATGAACATACTCAAGAAAATCTGGTCTGCAGTTAGGCCGTACATACTTTCACTGCGCGCCAATTTTCGCATGATCTCGCGAGAAAGCGTATGCACTGGTTTCATTCTGCCTTTAAAATCTTGCACAACGAGGTTGCTAAACGCTTCAGCATGTTCTTTATCAATGGCCTTATCTACATATACATTATTATTTTCAACTTGTGCAAAAGAAAATGACGTTGATAAAAACAGTACAAAGATGAAGGTCGAAGACTTTGTGCGAAGTTTCTTGATTTTTTGTGTGACCTGGTAAAACCTTGTTTTTTTACTGAAGAATGTCAATATCATACCTATCGTCAACAAGGTATAGCCCAAGTAGGATATCCATGTTCCCCAAAAGTCATTATTAACACTCAAATACGTTCCTTTTTCGTCCTTATCAAAGGAGGATTGAAAAAACCGATAGCCCGCATAATCCAATATATTGTTCATGAAAATGCGATAGTCCATGTTCACATTTTCAGTTTCATCGATTAAAGTAACCTCACTCGCATAGGAGGCAGCACTATTGGTGCCTGGGTACTTCTCCATAATAAACTTATTCAATTTTACTTGAAAGGGGACAGTAATCTCTTTTGTCCCATAGGAAACCGCTAAATCAATATCATCGAAATTTACTTGTTGTGGTCTACCTTCTGCTCCCCTGCTACCATAAACATAAATCTCTTTTGTATTCCCATTTACTGTCACATCCAATAATAATGCGGTAAGGCTTTCATTGCGAACTTTTGAGTCTTCAGATTCAATATGGACTTTACCCTTCTTTTTAAAATCAGCGAAAACAAAATTATTGATACCATCGGAATATAAAGACCGTAATTTTAATGGTTTATAATTTTTTGAAGGATTAATGGTATCCCGATGTTGGGTCGCCATAATCATTTGGGTCAAGGTCTTATTCGAATTGAAAAGCAAAGAATCGTTCCTGAACGCTATATTTATTGCATCTGGCAATTGGGCATTTTTGAAATTATATATGACATTCCTGATTCTTTTGGTTTGCCCTTCACTTATAAAGTATTCTTCCCTCCCATTTGGCCCTGAAACAACAACTTGAAGTGTGGGGCTACCATCAATACTTTCGGTCAATAGTTGTTTTGGATTGGGGATGAATTCCTTAACGCCAACAGAAATCAATTCTCCATCAACCAAATACTCACTATTCCAGTTATTATTTCCCAAGGATGCAAAAAGTACGGGCTCATCAAAATCAAAGGTTTTATTATTCTTATTGACCTTGAATTTTAAGAATGCATTGGAGGATCGGAAACTGTTTGCTGTGCCGTTTTCTCGAATATGCATAATACCCTCGAAACCAAAATATCTTGTAACACCTGCACCAAGAAGGATTATGATAATAGCACCGTGAAAAAGAAGCAACGGCCATTTCTTTTGTTGGATCATCCTAAACTTGAAAATGTTTACAATGATGGTTATTCCGAACAATGCCAATAAAAGCTCAAACCACCACGATTTATAAATGACCTTTTGTGCCGCAGAGGTACCAAAGTCATTCTCTATAAATGTTGCAATACC
>RCND010002013.1_pt1 | contig 11394 bp, 11 predicted proteins | sample 2041351 | NCBI WGS metagenome assembly RCND01 (sample SAMN09708230, study PRJNA481090) | Marine sediment metagenome, whole genome shotgun sequencing project. | biome: marine sediment; feature: ocean; material: sediment; isolation source: Sewage treatment plant 12B marine sediment (STP12B) ...
CTTTAATATCAATTAATCTTTTAAGTCTATTGTTGCGGATAATAACTCTTCTATATAAATCATTTAGATCACTAGTTGCAAATCTGCCGCCTTCCAGTGGAACTAATGGTCTTAATTCAGGAGGAATTACGGGGACAACACTAAGCACCATCCATTCCGGTTTGTTAGGAACTTTACCTTCATGCTCTCTGAATGCTTCTAATACTCTTAATCTTTTTAAACTGTCATTTCTTTTTTGTTGAGATGTTTCATTTTTAAGTTGAGCTTTTAATTCTCTAAAAGTTTTTTCAACATCTACTTCTTTTAATAGATATCTGACGCCTTCACCGCCAATTTTAGCGACAAATTTATTAGGATCGTCATCTTCAAGGGAATCATTATCGTGAGGGAGTGAGCTAACAATTTCATAATATTGATCTTCGGAAATTAAATCCTTTTTGTTCAATCCTGTTACACCCGGATTAATGACTGCATATGATTCATAATAAATGATTTTTTCAAGATCTTTTGTTTTCATTCCAATAATGTTACCAATTTTGGAAGGAAGTGATTTGAAAAACCAAATATGAACAACGGGAACTGCAAGGCCAATATGGCCCATTCTTTCTCTACGAACACTTTTTAAAATGACCTCAACACCGCATCTATCACAAACAATACCTTTGTAACGAATACCTTTATACTTTCCGCAAGCACATTCCCAGTCTTTTACAGGACCAAAGATTTTTTCGCAAAAAAGGCCATCTTTTTCAGGTCTAAAAGATCGATAATTTATTGTTTCCGGCTTGGTAACCTCACCATGCGATCTTGAAAGAATATCATCAGGACTTGCAAGACTAACAGTAAGTTTATTAATATGTTTTATTTTAGATTCTTGATTTCTAAATCTCATTAAAAATTCTCCTTAAAACACAAATAAATATTTAGTTTTAATTAGTTCACCTTTATATCTAAGCCCAGACCCTGGAGCTCTTTAATTAATACGTTAAAGGATTCAGGTATATTTGGTTTGCCCAAATTTTCACCTTTAACAATTGCTTCATAAGTCTTAGCTCTACCTGTTACATCATCACTCTTAACTGTCAAAATTTCTTGCAAGATGTGTGCAGCACCATAGCCTTCTAGTGCCCAAACTTCCATTTCACCAAATCTCTGACCACCGAATTGAGCTTTACCACCAAGTGGCTGCTGAGTAATCAGCGAGTATGGACCAATTGACCTTGCATGAAGTTTATCTTCTACCATGTGTCCCAGCTTTAACATATAAATGAATCCACAAGTTACTTTTTGATGGAATTTCTCACCAGTTCTTCCATCGTATAAAGTAGTTTTACTACCTATCGGCAATCCGGCTTCTTTTAAGTAATCATCCACATCAATATAACTTGCGCCATCAAAAATTGGAGTCTCAAACTTTAATCCTAATTGTTTTCCTACCCAGCCAAGTGCAGTTTCATATAACTGACCAAGGTTCATACGGGAAGGTACACCTAACGGATTAAGAACTATATCAACAGGGGTTCCATCTTCATGGTATGGCATATCTTCAATAGGAACAATTTTAGCAACAACACCTTTGTTACCATGACGCCCCGCCATTTTATCACCAACTTGCAGTTTTCTTTTTTTAGCAACATAAACTTTTGCTAATTGAACTATACCAGGAGGTAATTCGTCTCCGCTTTGAATATTAGTTTTCTCCCGTTTAAATTCTTGATTTAATTCTGAGAGAACGTTGAAATAATTAACAAACAATTTTTTAACTAAATCATTTGATTTAGCATTACTAAACCATTCTTGAGTGTAGTCAAGTTTTGTAACATCAGGAATACCAGGGAAAGTAGAATCTTTAATCGTTGTTCCACTTCTTAAAACTACAGTCCCGTCAAGATCACGAATACCGATAGTATTTTTACCAACACCAATTTTATTCAATTTATCAATCAGTTTTTGGTAATGCTTTTCTTTAACTTCTTCTAGTCCTTTATCTAATCGTTCAATCTCTTTCTTTTCAAATTTCTTGGCTTCGGGATCTTTTCTTTTTCTACTGAACAATCTAGTCTTTATTACAATACCTTTTAATCCAGGAGGAGCTTTTAGAGAAGCGTCTTTAACATCCCCGGCTTTATCGCCAAAAATAGCTTTCAATAATTTTTCTTCAGGAGTAGGATCTGATTCTCCTTTTGGTGTAATTTTACCAATAAGAATTTCACCTTCTTGAACTATTGCGCCTTCTCTAATAATACCATTTTCATCTAGATTCTTTGTTGCTTCTTCACTTACGTTTGGAATATCTCTAGTTAATTCTTCTTCACCTCTTTTTGTTTCTCTTACCTGAAGTTCAAATTCTTCAATGTGAATAGATGTAAAAGAATCCTCGGTAACCATTTTTTCGCTGATTACAATGGCATCTTCAAAGTTATAACCGCCCCAAGGCATGAATGCAACTGAAACATTTCTTCCAAGAGCTAATTCACCATTTTCAATTGCAGGTCCATCAGCTAAAACATCGCCCTTTTTAACTTTCTTGCCTGTCTGAACAACAGGTTTTTGGTTAAAGCAAGTTTCTTGGTTGGTTCCGGTAAATTTAATTAGTGAATATTCAACTCTTCTTTCATCATCAAAATTTGTTATTGCTTCATCACTTTTAGGATCTAATTCATATTTAACAATAATTTTATTAGCATCTACGCTTTCTACAACTCCAGTATCCTCTGCTAATATTATTGATCTTGAATCATGAGCAATTTTCATTTCCATTCCAGTACCAACAATTGGAGCTTGAGGCTGCAATAAAGGCACTGCTTGACGCTGCATGTTAGAGCCCATCAACGCTCTGTTAGCATCATCATGCTCTAAAAACGGAATAAGAGCTGCGCCGGCACTAACGATCTGAGATGGGGCAACGTCCATATAATCAACTTGCTCTGGAAGAACTACAGGGAACTCCCCTTTAAATCTACATTTAACTCTCTCGTTTGTAAATTCACCTTTTTCGTTGATCGGGGCATTAGCCTGAGCAACAATAAATTTATCTTCCTCATCTGCATTTAGGTAATTAACTTCCTTGGTAACTCTTCCATCTTTAACTTTTCTATATGGAGTTTCAAGGAAACCATAACCATTCACAGTTGAAAAAATTGTAAGAGAAGAAATCAAACCAATGTTTGGACCTTCTGGGGTTTCAATTGGACATAAACGACCGTAATGTGAATGGTGAACGTCACGAACTTCAAATCCAGCTCTTTCTCTAGTTAGACCACCAGGACCCAAAGCAGAAACTCTTCTCTTATGAGTTAATTCTGAGAGAGGATTCGTTTGGTCCATAAATTGTGATAATTGATTTGTACCAAAAAATGCATTTATTACGCTGCTCATAGTTCTGGCATTTACCAGATCCTGAGGCTGCATGTTTTCAGTATCTCTCATATTCATACGTTCTTTAATTGTACGAGCCATTCTAGCTAATCCAACATTATATTGCTGCATTAGTTGCTCACCAACAGTTCTAACACGTCTATTCCCTAAATGATCAATATCATCCACGTTTACATTACCAACCTTTAGTTTGATAATGCTTGACATAATAGCAACAATATCATCAATGGTTAGAACTTTTATATCCATTGGGATCTTGAGTCCTAACTTGTCGTTCATCCTAAATCTACCAACTTCACCTAAATCATATCTTTTTTCATTAAAGAAAAGTTTATCTATCAATGCTTCGGCAGTATCTACATCTGGTGCTTCACCTGATCTTAACTGTCTATAAATTGCATATAATGCTTCTGCTTTAGTTTTTGAAGTATCTTTACGGATAGTATTAAGAATTAAATCTTGTTCTTGGCTTGTTTCTGAATCAATTAATTTAATTGTTTTAACACCAGAATCAACTAAATTTTCAATTACTTCTCCGGTTAATTCCTCGTCTTTGGCAACAAAGATTTCACCTGTGTTCATGTCAATCACATCTTCTGCAGATAATCTTCCTAAGAAATCTTCATCTAAATCTTTTATTTTAACTTCTTTAATTAAATTAAAAAGCTTTAGGATTTCTTCATCGGTTGTATAACCAATTGCTCTTAACAAAGTAGTTGCAGGGAATTTCTTTCTTCTATCAATGTAAACATACATTACATGATTGATATCAGTAGCAAATTCTACCCAAGAACCTCTAAATGGAATGATCCTAGCAGAATAAATAGGGGTTCCATTTGGGTGCACAGATTGAGCAAATGCAACACCAGGTGATCTGTGCAACTGACTAACAATTACTCTTTCAGCTCCATTGATTATAAAAGTACCGCTTTCGGTTAAAAATGGCAGATTGCCTAAATAAACATCCTGTTCAACTGAATTTACATACTCTTCAGTTTCATCATCTTTAGTCGAAAGTCGTAATTTAGCTTTTAATGGTGCAGAATAAGTTAGACCTCTTTCTTCACATTCGCGAATTGAATATCTTGATTTTTCGATATTGTAACTGATAAAATCAAGTCGATAAAATTCTTTATTATCAAAAATTGGGAAATTAGAAACGAATGTTCCTTGCAGCCCTTTGTTTTCTCTTTCTGCCGGACTAGCACTCAATTGAAGAAAATCTTCAAAAGATTCCAATTGTATATTTAATAAATCGGGACTATCAATTGCAGGTACAATGGAGGCAAAAGTAATACGATTATTCTTTTTATTAGTTTTATATTTCTCCAAGCCGATACCTCTCAAAAAGAATTAAAATTTGTTTTAAAATACACGAAAGTGGTATTGCGTAAATCACAATACCACTTTAATAATTATATGATACTATCTTGATTTTTTTATTTAAGCTCAACAGTTGCACCAGCTTCTTCAAGTTCTTTCTTAACTTTTTCAGCTTCGTCTTTAGCAACTTGTTCTTTAACTGTACTTGGTGCACCATCAACTAAATCTTTAGCTTCTTTTAAGCCTAATCCAGTATGAGCTCTAACAACTTTAATAACGTTAATTTTCTTATCACCAAAAGCGGTTAAAATTACGTCAAATTCTGTTTGCTCTTCAGCAGCAGCTTCGCCAGCAGCAGGAACAGCACCACCCATCATTATGGGAGCAGCAGCGGTTACACCAAATTCATCTTCCAAAGCAGTTTTTAATTCTGATGCTTCTACTAAGGTAAGAGCTTTAATCTTTTCAACGATTTCAGCTATTTTCTCGGACATTTCTATTATCTCCTATCGGTTTAATTTACTATAATTTCAAAATTTAAGCAGCTTCTCTTTTGCTGACCGCGTCGATTACACCAACTAAGTCACGCATAACTGCATTAATGGCACCAACAATACCTGATGCAGGAGCTGCAATGCTACCTACTATAGAAGCCATAACTTCTTCTTTTGTTGGCATGGATGCAAGAACATCCAATTGTTCTTCACCATAATATTGGGATTCTATATAACTGCCTTTAAAGGTAAATTTATTTTTATCCTTTGAAAATTTCTTAATAATTTTCGCTGGAGCTGCAAAATTTTCCCCTGAAAAGGCTATACCGGTCATACCTACTAAAAGTGGTTCAAATTCCTGAAAACCACCAATTTCATTTAAAGCTCTCTTTAAAAGAGTATTTTTAAAAACTTTGTAGGTTATACCTTCTTCTAAGAATCCTCTTCTTAATTGAGTGATGTCGCTAACGTCAACCCCCGAATAATCTACCAAATAAATTCCAGTAGCTTTTTCAATGTGGGTTTTAATCTCAGCAACACTTTCAAATTTTTGATTCTTATTCATCTTTACCCTAATTCAATATTTCAAAAAATAAACAACGAAGCTTTTGTTTATATATTTATTTGAGTGCGTAATTCTTATTTAATTGAAGCTAAAACTTCATCTTTAGCAAGTTGTAAACCAGGACCCATTGTGCTTGTTAAAAATAAACTCTTAACATATGTTCCTTTTGAAGAAGAAGGTTTCAACTTCATGATAGTTTTTAGAAACTCATTAACATTATCAACTAATTGAGATTCATCAAACGAAAGCTTACCTAATGAAGCATGAACTATACCCGTTTTATCAACACGGAAATCAATTTTACCTGCCTTTACTTCTTTAACTGCTTTAGCAACATCAGGTGTAACGGTTCCTGTTTTGGGATTAGGCATTAAACCACGTGGGCCCAAAATTCTTCCTAACTTACCTAATTCTCCCATTGCTTCTGGTGAAGCAATAATTACATCAATATCCGTCCAGCCTTCTTTTATTTTTTCCAAGTATTCTTCAAAACCGGCATAATCCGCACCGGCATCAAGAGCTTCTTGTGCTTTACCTGTTTTAGTGATTACAAGAACTTTAACTTCTTTTCCGGTTCCGTGAGGCAGAGAAACAGTTCCTCTAACCATTTGATCTGCGTGTTTAGGATCTACACCTAATCTGATAGCACAGTCTAATGATTCTGTAAACTTAACCTTAGAATTTTCTTTTAATGCTTTTACTGCATCGGACAAAGAATATTCTTTTACTTGTTTGAGGTTCTCTTTAATCTTTTTTGTTCTTTTAGAAACTTTCATATTACCAACTTTAATTTATTTATTTTACAGTAATACCCATGCTGCGAGCAGTTCCGGCAATCATACTTTTTGCATGCTCTATATCATTAGCATTCAAATCTTTCATTTTTGTTTCAGCAATTTCACCTAATTGAGAGTCAGAAACTGAAGCAACTTTTATCTTGTTTGATTCAGGTGAACCTTTATCAATTTTTGCAGCTTTCTTAAGAAGTACTGCAGCAGGTGGTGTTTTTGTAATAAATGTAAATGATTTATCTGCAAAAACAGTAATAACAACCGGAATTATTAACCCGGCTTTATCTGAAGTTTTAGCATTAAATTGTTTACAAAACTCCATAATATTAACACCTTTTTGACCCAATGCAGGACCAACTGGTGGTGAAGGGTTTGCCTGTCCAGCAGGAATTTGGAGCTTAATATAACCGTCAATTTTCTTAGCCATTATAAAACCTAATTATTATTGTTCTAATTCTGCTTGTACAAAATCAATTTCAACAGGAGTTTTTCTGCCAAATATTGAAACTAGTACCTTAATTTTTAATCTATCTTCATTTACTTCTTCTACAACACCAGAAAAATTATTAAAAGGACCATCAATAATTTTAACGTAATCTCCGGTTCTAAACACAGTATCTGTTCTTTCAGCACCTTCATCTTTTTTAATTCTACCAACAATTCTTTTAACTTCATCAGGCTGCAAAGGATTTGGCCGTTTACCGCCGCCAAGAAATCCCATTACAGAAGGTGTATTAGAAATAAAATCTAAAACCTTGTTATCTAAATCTGTCTCAACTAATATATAACCGGGAAAGAAATTTTTTGTTTTAGTTCTTTTTTTTCCATCTTTTACTTCGAACACTTTTTCAACGGGCACAAGGATTTGAGCAATTCTCGCTTTTAATTCGGCATTATCCTCAAGTTCCAAATCAATTATAGATTTTACTTTATTTTCGTGACCCGAAAAAGTTCTCACTACATACCATTTGTACTCTAAATTATCCAATACTAAAATAATCCTTGAAATAATTGAGTTACACTCATATCAACAACATAAGTAAAAGCAGCTATAAGCAAACACACAACAACAACAATTGCGGTTGACTCTTTTAACTCATCCTTAGTTGGCCAAGTAACCTTTTTCATTTCTTTTACAACACCGCTAAAAAAATCAATTATTTTATCTTTCATAGCCAAATTTATAGTTTAATTGTGCACGTCAGGAGGGACTCGAACCCCCAACCTGCGGTTTTGGAGACCGCTGCTCTACCAATTGAGCCACTGACGTATTATTTAGTTTCCTTAAAAGTTACATGTTTTCTAACAACAGGATCATACTTTTTATACTCAACACGAGCAGGATGATTCCTTTTGTTCTTAGAAGTAGTATATCTGTAACCTGTTCCAGCAGTACTTTCTAGAATAATATTTTGTCTTGCATTTTTCGCTCTAGCCATTAAAACCTCAAAAGTTCAGCTAATAAATTTTGAAAATAGTTATTAGTAGAGCTAACGACCGGGATTGAACCGGTGACCTCATCCTTACCAAGGATGTGCTCTACCAACTGAGCTACGTCAGCTTGTACAATAATAAGTAGAGAAACAATCACGATTTAAAAAACAAAAAACCCCAAAGTGTTTGAGCGGGAGACGGGACTCGAACCCGCAACCAACAGCTTGGAAGGCTGTGACTCTACCAATTGAGTTACCCCCGCTTATATTATATTTGGGGAAAAGTGGGCGGCGAGGGACTCGAACCCCCAAAGGCGTTCGCCAACGGATTTACAGTCCGCCCCGGCTCTCCAACTCCGGCGTCCGCCCAAATTCAACATTTCATTTCTTTCAAGTCTATAAAAATATGATACATTTAATTAAAAAGCAAGAATTCTGCCAAAAGAAAAATAATTTTCTTAAATCATAATTTAGTGGAGGAAGTTATTAAATGGATAATTTTAAAATATAACCCCTAATAACATCTGTTGAGAATAAATAATTTCAGAATCAATTTGATTTAAATACCTAACATCCAATCTAAAGATTGATGAAATAGGAAAGCCAATTAACAATTTAAATGAATCATTTGGAAGTTCATCAATACTTCTAAATTCAAGTGGCAATTCTTCAAAAGTTTGATATTGATTTTGAATTGTCGGACCAGTTTTCTGAGTGATTGGATCTATTAAATTGTAACCAACTTCTGTAAAAAGGTAAATCAAAATTTATTCTATGCATAAGATATTGCAAGTCTATTTTCTTTGACCAGAATTAATGATTCCACAATTCCCTATCTAAACTTCTATATTGAATTGCTTCACTAACATGATTTGGTAAAATATTTTCAGAGTTTTCTAAATCGGCAATTGTTCTGCTAACTTTTAGAATTCTGTCATAAGCTCTTGCTGATAAACCTAGTTTTGTCATTGCCATTTTTAGCAGATTTGCTCCAGCTTCATCAAGCTTGCAATACTCTCTAACTTCTTTTGAACCCATATCGGCATTATTGAAAATAAAGTTATTTTTTTCAAACCTTTTGGTTTGCTTTTTTCTTGCTTCAATAACTCTTTTTCTTATTTCTGCTGACTTTTCGCTGTTGCTTTGGGAAGATAGATCTTTATACTTTACTGCCGGAACTTCAATTTGAATATCAATTCTATCTAATAAAGGTCCTGAAATTTTTGACATATATTTTTGAATCATTCCCGTGTTGCAAGTGCATTCTTTATTTGGGTCTGTGAAAAATCCGCAAGGACATGGATTCATTGCACTTGCGAGCATAACATTTGCAGGAAACTCCAATGACAATTTAGAGCGGCTGATTGTAACTCTTGAATCTTCCAATGGTTGTCTCAAAACTTCAAGTACATTTTTTTTGAATTCGGGCAGCTCATCTAGAAATAATACTCCGTGATGAGCATAAGATACTTCACCCGGCTTTGGAAAAGATCCACCCCCAATTAATGCGGCATCACTAACAGTGTGGTGAGGACTTCTGAAAGGTCGTTCGGTCACTAACGCTTTATCCTTTGGCAATATTCCGGAAATTGAATGAATTTTTGTAGTCTCCAGTGCTTCGTCAAAAGTCATTGGCGGTAAAATTGATGGAAGACGCTTTGCAAGCATTGTTTTGCCGGAACCTGGAGGTCCGATCATTAATATATTGTGCCCGCCGGCTGCAGCAATTTCTAAAGCTCTTTTAACATTTTCCTGACCCTTAACATCAGAAAAATCCAAATGATAAGAATTGATCTCTGAAAATATTTCATTTAAGTCGGAAGTCTCAGGTGTAAATTCACTTTCCGAATTTAAAAATGCAACAACCTCCTTAAGATTATTAAATCCATAAACGTTAATTCCCTCAACAATTGATGCTTCTTTTACGGAATCAAACGGGAGTATTAAATTTGCAAATCCCCTCTTTTTTGCTTCAACGGCAACTGAGAGTCCGCCTTTAATTCTTCTTAGATTACCATCAAGTGCTAGCTCGCCGAGTATGATTGTATTTTCTAATTTGTCATTTTCAATTTTCCCATTTGCAGCAATAAGACCAATTGCAATTGGCAGATCAAAAGAACTACCCTCTTTTTTAATATCAGCCGGAGCAAGGTTTACTGTAATCTTCTTTAAAGGAAATTCGAATCCGCTGTTTTTAATTGCCGGTGTTACTCTTTCCCTGCTTTCTTTTACTGCACTATCAGGTAGACCGACAATGGTAAAAGATGGGATTTGTTTTTCGCAATGGGTTTCAACTTCAATAATATAGGCATCAATGCCGTATGTGGCACTGGAATAGATTTTTGAAAGCATCATTTTATTCGGATATTTGAAAATTAAAGTTAATACTTTAAATAATATTTTTCAGTACTATTTCATCCAATGATTATTTTTAAGAACATTAACTATTAAGCACATTAACTATAAATAGCCATTGAAGAATATTTTTAATAACCGATTGAACTTATTATTTTGCTTTCAGATTTAAAAGAAATACCTTGCTGTGAAGAAGTAGAAATCATTATTGATTCAATGACCGGTTTAATAACACGTTTTTCGGCAACCCACTGAACAATAAATTTTGCCGCAGTTCCTCCGGTTTTATCAGATTCTTCAATAACAAACTGTTTTGTTTGTAAAGGTTTTAAAATCAATTTTTCATCTATGAATTTGCGAATTAATTTACCGTTAGTATTATAATAATTAATTTTAAGAATTGTGATTGGATTATACAGATCTGAATTATGAATACTTAAAGTTGAAGCAAGTTCCAATGTTCTGTCTTTTTGGTGATAAATACTTGAATAAACCGGTATAAATAAAATTTCACCAAATTGACTCTCAAATTCAGTACTTAACCAGGAATACTCTTCTGAATGATTTATCGCATTATGATCAATATCATTTTCTTCTTCGTTGGTAGAACCATCATTTTGACAGCCAACAAATGCAACCATGAGTACTAAAAAATAGAATTTTTTCATTTTTTATTCAAAATTTTTGGATTATCCTTTAAAACTTAAAGAAAATTATACATTTGATTTATATAAAAATCAGCTATCTTAAAATAAGAACACCAAATGCACACATTACTATTATAAGTGCATTACGCATGTCAAATGGTTTGAATTCACGTCTCAATTTTTCTACTCATAATCATGTAGCCATTTATAAAAAAAAATGACTATTAATGCTAATACTAGAAGTTTGTTAAATAGGTGCATTAATTGTTTTTGAAATGATAATTTATTTAGCCAATATCATTTTCTTCACAATTTGGTTTCGGGGTGAGACTACTTCGTAGAAGTAAATTCTTCAATGTATGATGAATTCATTAATTCTAATTTTAGCATATTCTAAATTCATCATAT
>RCND010002014.1_pt1 | contig 11393 bp, 10 predicted proteins | sample 2041351 | NCBI WGS metagenome assembly RCND01 (sample SAMN09708230, study PRJNA481090) | Marine sediment metagenome, whole genome shotgun sequencing project. | biome: marine sediment; feature: ocean; material: sediment; isolation source: Sewage treatment plant 12B marine sediment (STP12B) ...
TTCAATATAGTCCTTTGGCCTATCCACCGCAATACACCCGCCATCGATTCGCCTGTGGTCTTACCCGCGGGTGACCGCAACGCCGCCCCACCGGGACCGGTTCGACGAGCCAATGCTCCGGAAAATCGTCACGCATCGAGAGACTGGGCCACCAACTCGATCACGTCCAGTGTCTGCGCGTCCTCCAACCCTCCCTCGCGCTGGGCGTCCGAGAGCATGGAGAAACAGTATGGGCAGGCGACGGCAACTTCCGGGGTCCCGGTCGCCCGAAGCTGATCGAAGCGCAACTGGTTGATCCTGGTCCCGAGGTCCTCTTCGAGCCACATCCGGCCGCCACCCGCACCGCAACACATGGACCGATCGCGACTCAGTTCGGCCTCCCGCACCTTGAGTCCCGGGATCTCGTCGAGAAGATACCGCGGCGCGTCGTACTCACCGTTGGTCCTCCCCAGATAGCAGGGATCGTGATAGGCGAGATCAAGATCGACGGTTTGGGTCAAATCGATTCGGCCCTGTCGAACGAGATCAGCAACCAGCTGGGTCCCGTGAACCACGTCGTAGTTACCGTCCAGGTCCGGGTATTCGTTCGCCAGGGTGTTGTAGACGTGCGGACAGTTGGTGACGATCTTCTTGACACCATAGCCGTTCATGACTTCGATGTTCTGCATGGCGAGCATCTGGTAAAGGTATTCGTTGCCCAGACGACGCGCCGCATCGCCGGTGGACGCCTCCTCGGGCCCGAGGATGGCGATCTTGATGTCAGCCGCTTTGAGGATCTTCGCCAGCGCCCTGGACACCTTCTTGCCATGGTCGTCATAACTGCCCGGGGAACCGACAAAGAACAGGTACTCGAAATCACCACCCGCCTCCGACGCCAGAGGAATGTCGAGGCCCTCGGCCCAGTTCGCCCGCTCCTCCGCCGGGAGCTGCCAGGGGTTGCCGTTGACCTCATAGCCACGGAACGCGGGCTGCGCCTCTTCGGGAAACTCGGCTTTCTCGAGCACCAGGTTCTGGCGCAGCTCCACGATTTTGTCCACATAGCTGATGTCGAGCGGACACGCCCGTTCACACCACCGGCAGGTCGTGCAGGCCCAGATCACCTCTGGGTCGACCACCACGGGAACCAGCTCATGCAGCGATCCTTGAGCCTCTTCGCCCGGGGTCGAGAGAAGCTCCTTCTGCTCGCTATAGAGCTGATCTCGAACGGACTTGAGAAAGAGCACCGGTTGGAGCGGCTTGTCGGTCAGGGTCGTGGGGCAGTACTCGCGGCACCGCCCGCACTCGGTGCAGGTGTACATGTCGAGCATCTGCTTCCAGGTGAAGTCCGTGATGGTTGAGATCCCGAAACGGGTGTTCTCGTCGACGTTCTCCAGATCCATCGTCGGCAGTTTGCCGGGTGCGTCGAGCTTGGCGAAGAAAACGTTAAAGATCGAGGTGTAGACGTGGAAGTGTTTGGAGTACGGCAGCTCGTTGGCGAAGATGTAGAGCGTAATCAGGTGGAGCCACCACATGGAGCTGTAGGCGATCTGGAGCTTGGCCGCCGAGAACGAGGCCATCATCGAACCGAAGAGCGCCGACACCGGCAGGAAGCTGCCGTCGAGATCGCCGGCGGCGATCCTGGCCCCCTCGGAGACGAGGTCCGTCAGCATCAGAATCGCGATCAGCCCGATGACGATCCACGCGCCTTTGGACTGGATGATACGCTCTTTGCGCTGAATCCCCCGCCGCCAGACGGCAAAGACGAGACCGAGGAGCACGAGCGCCTCGAAGATGTCTTTGGAGAAGAGATAGGCATGACCGATCCCGGTGTGGAGCAGCGGCAGTTCCCAACCCGCAAAGAGTCCCTCGAGAACCATGGTGACCGTTCGGACACTGACCACCAGGAAGCCGTAAAAGATCAGCATGTGATAGATCCCGGCAAAGGGGTCGTCAAACATCTTCTTCTGGCCGAAGGCGTAGACCAGAACGTGTTTGAATCGCTCACCGAGCCGGTCAAACCTGTTGTCGGCCCTGCCCGTCTTGAGCAGGCTGAATCGCCGGCTCAGCGAGAACACCACCGCGCCGACGCCGATGATGGTGAGTGCCCAAAACCAGACAACGCCCGAAATTCCCAGAAATGATGACGCGGTGGCGTGGTGCATGACCCCTCCTCAGAACCTCAAAGAAAGAAAAAAGACTGAATTCGAAAGGCTTGCCGCACCTCGGCAGTATAACAGGAAAAATGAATAGCCATTCATTCCTATTCCGCAGCTTCAGGCTTTGCCGGTGACGTCGCCCGATATCAATCGCAGAACGATGCCGGCATCTTCGCGAGAAGGGACGAAGTCGGAACGTTCGGGGTGTCGGGATCGACCCACTTCCAGCCCCTCGGCGCTTTCCTCGTGTCGCCGAGGATGATCCTCGCCGGGCTGACCTCGATCCTCCGATGGGTGATCGAGTGCTTGATCGGCCCTGAAAACTCGATGAAGGCGGTTGAATGGAACGGAAGAAGCCGGCGAACCTGGTCTTCAAGGGATCGCTGGGCATCGATCTCGGCGAACGGCGGCAGCCACAGTCCACGGAGGATCGGACCTTCGGTAATCTGTCGCAACAACCAGCGCCCGGCAGGGTCTTCGATGGCAACCGCCAACCAGCGCACCTCGATGGTCTCCCGGGTTTGCCGCGGTGGAGGGTAGGCCGTTGGATCATCTTCTTCACATGCACGACAGCCGTCGACCAATGGGCAGCGCTCGCAGGTCGGTTGCGAGGGTGTACAGATCGTCGCTCCGAGCTCCATCAAGGCCTCGTTGACCTCGCCCGGCGGGACAACGGCCATCATGGCGCGAACCCAATCTAAAACGGCGACCCGGCCCGCTTTCGCCCGCGGATCCTCGGCCAGGGCAAGCACCCGCGCACCCACCCGAGCGACATTGCCGTCCATGAGAGGAACCTCCTCGCCGAAAACCATGGAAGCCACCGCCGCCGCGGTGTATGGACCGATCCCGGGCAGCGTTTCGAGCTCTGCCGCCGTTCTCGGCAGGTCACCACCTCCGGCTGCGACTTCGCGCGCGAGTCTATGAAGGAGGCGGGCCCGTCGGTAGTAGCCGAGCCCGGACCACAGCTCGAGCACCTCGTCCTCGGTCGCTGCCGCCAGCGCCCGGAGATTCGGGAACCTTTCAACGAAGGCCTCGAACCGTGGCACGACGCGGTCGAGCTGAGTCTGCTGCGCCATCAGCTCGGACACCAGGGTCGCGTATGCGTCGCGGGGCGTCGTCCGCCAGGGCAGGGGTCTGGCGTTGGCGCGGAACCAGTTCACCAGGGAAGAGGCTTCGGACATGAGTGCATGGTACCTCCCCGGGTAGGCGATGGGAGCGGATGCCAGGCACCTTTTCGCGGCGAAAAGAGAGCCAGGCACCGGGCTGGCTTCCCGGGGCACCGGCCTTCTGGTCCGCCCCCGGCGTCCCAGCGTCGCACGGGCAGCGTGGTCGTTCGGGAGATACTTGGACGGCTCGGACCACGCTGCCCGCGCGAGCGGCGGCCTCCTTCTGAGCTGGAGCGCACTGTAACCAGCGCTGAACCCGTGGAGTGCCCGGTAGCGTAATTGTGCGGTTCGCGATGCGGCTCCGGGACATCTTGCCTGCACAATGTCGAGCCCGGCACGTCCCGGTGGGGAGGGTTCTCCATCCGGTGCGCGTGGTGTGGTGCCATTTGTTGCATTGTTCGGCGGTACATTTCTCCGGCGAAGGCGAATCGTCGATGCCGATCAATGCTACGGGTGGCACCGGAGAACTCGTCACGTGTGCTCGTCGACCGGGCATCGGGATCGGGATCGGGATCGGGTCATCGCATCGGGATCGGGATCGGGATCGGGAACGGACGCGTACTCCCGGAGAATATTCTCCGGGCTTACGCGGGTTATACTCCGGGTCAGGTAACGTCCCTCGGCAGAAAGGCATAGTCACTGATGGCAGTCGATCGTCAGGCGGAAGAGCAAAAGCTGATCAAGCTGATGATCGCCTATCAGAAGGGGGACATGGATGCGTTCACGGGCCTCTACGACGCCCTGAAGCGTCCACTCATTCGATACCTATGGACCTTCGTTCGCAATCAAACCATGGCCGAGGATCTGCTCCAGGAGACCTTTCTCCAACTCCACCGCGCCCGGCAGACCTACACCCCGCCGCGCCCGGTGCGGCCGTGGATCTACGCCATTACCCGGCACGTCGCCTTGATGCACCTTCGTTCCATGCGGCGGCGCAAGGAGGTGCTTCCCGACGAGGATCTCCCGGAGATTCCGGTGCCGCCGGAGATGGACCAGCTCGCCGATCGAGCCACCGTGCAGCGGCTGCTCGGCACTCTGCCGCGAGCGGCACAGGAGGTCCTCATCCTCCACCACCTGCTCGGCATGAGTTTCGAGGAGGTTGGAGCCATTGTCGGGATCGCACCGGGCACCGCCAAGGTGCGCGCTCACCGTGGGTTGAAAAAGATCAGAGAACAGATGATCGAGGAGGGTGCGTGAAATGAGTCTCGACTCGATCCCCGACGATCTGCGCGAGGCGATTGAGGGCGATCTGCACCCAGTTAGTCCGCTCCATCCGGCGTGGGTGCGGACAATGTTGGCGGTGGCGATCCTCGCCGTCGTGCTGGCCTTCGTGCTCGCCAAGGCCAGTCTCCGCCCCGATATGGACCAGCTACCCATGTGGCTGAGTTGGGGATGCTCCATCCTCCAGCTCTCCCTCGGTGTCCTGCTCGTCGGTCTAGCCCTTCGCGAGGCGGTCCCCGGCGAGGGCATCCCTGGGGGCGCCGTTCGCATCGCGGCCGTTACCGCTCTCGCCGTGCAGATCCTCGTCGGTATCGCAACCTCGGTCTACTCACCGGCGATCACCATGCCCGGAAGCGGTATCGCCCCGGGCATCGGCTGTCTCAAACACGAAACCGCCATGGCCCTCCCGACCTTTCTCGTGACCCTGTGGCTGGTCTTCCGCGCCCTCCCGCTGCGGGCACCCACCGCAGGTCTCCTCGGAGGCGCAGGCGCCACCGTGGCCTCGGATGCGGTCATTCACCTTCTGTGTCCGATGTCCAATCTCTCCCACGTACTCGTGTGGCACACGGGGGCGGTCATCCTCTTCATGGCCGTCGGCTGGGTCGCGGGAATGATCTGGGAGCGCCTTCGCTGGCGTCGGGCATCTTGACAACCACCCTCGGCGGGTTCACAGTTCCCCCCTACGATCGTCGCCTCGACAATACCCGGCGGCGAGCAGGAGGCACACCATGAGCCACACTATCGATTTCACAACCCTCAGTCTTCGCGACACCCTCGATCTTGCCATCGCCATCGAAGAAGAAGCCAAAGAGCGATACGACGAGTTTGCCGAGCAACTCGAGGCCCACCACACTCCCGAGGTAGCCAAGTTCTTCCGCTTCATGTCCGACAATGAGGTCAAGCACGCCGAGGTCCTCACCACCCAGCGTGTGGAGCTCTTCGGTGACGAACCCACCACCGCCGACACTTCGATGATCTATGACATCGAGGCGCCCGACTACGACGGCGCCCGCGCCTTCATGTCGATCAACGATGCCCTCGAGGTCGCTCTCAACGCCGAGATCAAGGCCTACGAGTTCTACCACGACGCCCTGCCGTCGGTGACCGACGAGGATATCAATAAACTCTTCGTCCGGCTTCGCGACGAAGAGGTCCAGCACCAGAAAATGATCAAAGAGATCATAGCGAAGGTGCCCGATATGGACGCGTTCGATCCCGCCGACTTTGCGGACGAACCCACCGCTCAGTGAACCGCTGAGCGTCGCGAAGGGGAGCGATGTCCACCTTTGGTGATGGCGGTCAAGCTCCCCGGCCGGCTTTCGGCGTCCTGCTGACCAATCTCGGATCCCCGGCGGCTCCGACCACCCAGGCCGTTCGGAGCTATCTCCGCGAGTTCCTCGCAGATCGTCGGGTCGTCGATCTGCCGCGGCTCCGCTGGTGGTTGATCCGCAACCTCTTCATTCTCCCTTTCCGGCCAGGGAGATCGGCCGCCCTCTATCGCAGCATCTGGACCGACGACGGCTCGCCGCTGACGGTCACGACCAGGCGAATCGGCGACGCTCTCACTGAGAGATTGAGCGATACGGCCGGCACTGGGGTCGCATTGGAAGTGGCCATGCGCTATGGATCGCCATCGATCAACGATGGAATCGCTGCGCTCTCCGAACGGGGATGCTCCCGCATCCTGATCCTTCCCCTCTATCCGCAGTACAGCACCACGACGACGGCGTCGACGGCTGATGCCGTCGCCGAAGCCGCGTCCGGCATGACGGCGGCCCCGGAACTCCGCACGGTGCACGACTACCACGACCACCCCGCCTATCTGACGGCCCTCCAATCGGTGGTCCGGGAGTTCTGGAACGACAGCGGCTCGCCGAACAGGCTTCTGATGTCCTTTCACGGCATTCCTCGCCGATACGCGGACCTCGGTGACCCCTATCCCAAACAGTGCGCCGCCACCGCCCGTGCCCTGGCCGCGCGCCTCGATCTCGCGCCCGGCCGGTGGCACATGGCCTACCAATCACGGTTCGGTAAGGAACCTTGGCTCCTGCCCGAACTCGATGCCCGCCTCACACGGTGGGGCCAAGCCGGCGTCGGCGGGGTGGACGTCATCTGCCCCGGCTTTGCGGCCGACTGTCTCGAGACCCTCGAGGAGGTCGCGGTTCGGAGCCGCGAGCGATTTACAGCGGCGGGAGGCAGCGGTTTCCGCTATATTTCCGCGCTCAACGACCATTGGGAACACATCACGGCGCTTTCCGAGATTGTCGCCGACCACACCAGGGACTGGTCAGCGTAGTTCGGTCAGAACATCGACAGCCGAGAGCCTGCGGTTGCCCACGCTTGGAATACCGGCCGTCGAGAGAGCGCTATCCTGGGGCTATGAAGATCATCATTTCCGGAGCGAGCGGCTTTGTCGGAGGCGCGCTGGTCGCACACCTGCGGCAGCGGGGGCATCACGTGACATCTTTGGTTCGCCGGGACCCCATCGACCCCGAGATCGAGGCCCGGTGGGATCCGATTGCGGGCGATCTCGACCCGAAGATCATCTCCGGAGCGGATGCTGTCATCAATCTCAACGGACGAAGCATCAGCCGGGGGCGGTGGACGCCGAAGGTCAAGGATGAGCTGCGTTCGAGTCGTCTCGACGCCACCCGCACCATCGTGGCCGCCATCGGCCGGGCAGCCGTCCCTCCCCCTGTACTCATCAACGCTTCTGCGACCGGTTTCTACGGCGACCGGGCAGACGAGGTTCTCGACGAGAGATCGGCACCGGGAAAGGGATTCCTCGCCGACCTCTCACGCGAGTGGGAGGCCGCGGCGATGGAGGCTCAATCCGAATCGACACGGGTGGTCCTCCTCCGGTTCGGCATGATTCTCGGCAACGGCGCCGCCCTCGAGAAGATGCTGCCACCGTTCAAACTCGGTTTTGGAGGGCCCATGGGCTCCGGCAGACAGTGGTGGCCGTGGATCGCCATGAGCGATGTCGTGGGTGCGGTCGATCACGTCCTCGGCCTCGAGAACATCAAGGGGCCTGTCAACATCATCGCTCCCGAAGCCGTCACCAGCAAGGGCTTTGCCCGGGCCCTCGGCGAATACCTCGGCCGACCTGCCATCGTCCCGGCACCGGCGTTTGCCGTCAAACTCGCCCTCGGCGAGATGGCCGAGGCGCTGCTGCTGTCATCAACGAAGGTGACACCGCGTGTTCTCCAAGACACCGGGTACCTATTCAGAGCTCCCACTCTGGCCGAGGCGTTCCAACAGATCCTCGGGTAACGAGGCGCGTCGCCATCGCATTCATCGCAAATTGGACACGGATCGACACGGATCGTCACGGATTCTTCTCGAGGGTGGCGTCCGAGTTCCGGTAGGCGTACCGACTTCGTGGTGTCGTGATCGGATGCCGGTAGATTGCCGTTTCGGATCTGGGACGGATTTTCACGGAATCAGGTGTTGACTGATCGGAATGGTGAACAAGAGCGCTCCGTGAAAATCCGTTTCCGAATCAATGACAACCCTCGCAAGCAAGCGATCCCACCGACACGAAGTTGTAGAGCGACCGAAAAACCACAACCCAACTCTCAAGAAAATCCGTGCGATCTGCGTTCATCCGTGTTGATCCGTGTCCTATTTGCGATGGGATCGTGTGATGGCACTCAAACGAGACGCTTTGTGGCCGTCTTTGGGACCCTTGGTGATCTTTGTGTTTCAAATTCGGGTGTGGAGGTCCGCACCGCGATCACACAACCAAACACTGCCATCTGTCCCAGCCCTGAGAACGGATCAGGGAGCGGAAGAGGGCTGCAGGCGATCGCTCTGGACCTTCGCGGCGACGAGGATCAAGGCGTTCCAGACGTTCCACCAGCCGATGGTGAGCCAGCTCGGGCGGAAGACGACCAGCATGTAGTTGACGATCCCGATGAGCAGCATGGCGGTGACGATGTTCTTGCCCTTGAGGTTGGGAAGCCGGATTTTCGATACCATGAGCACCGACATCACCAGCACCACGAGCGCGGCGGCCTGAACCGACATGCTGTCCCGCATGAGCACCGCGGTCATCAGATAGGAGGCCGCCACCGGGATCGGCGCGCCGGTGGTGCGAAGTTCCTTGCCGTGGGCGTCACTGGTGAGGACAAACCGCGTCAACCGGGTCACCCCCGCGAGAAGATAGATCAGACAGACGATGAGTCCCCAGAATCCGAGGGGGCGGAGCACCGCGAGGTAGATCAGGAAGGCGGGCGCGACACCGAAGGAGATCGCATCGGAGAAGCTGTCCATCTCCTGCCCGAAATCGCTGGTCGCACCGAGCAGCCGGGCGATGGTGCCGTCGAGCACATCACAGAGGATGGCGACCAAGAGCAGATAGACACTGAGCTCGTAGCGGCCATCGGCCGCCGCCACCATCGCCATGAAACCGGCCGCGATGTTGGCCGAGGTGACCGCGCTCGGCGCTAGGATTCGGTAGCGTCTCTTTGCCATGCTCCTCCAGTTCTGCTCTGGAGAGAATACCACCACAAGGCCGTCTGGGTTTCAGATATCAAGCCAGGACCAGCGACCTCAAGCACCGAGCCTCAAGCATCGAGTATCGAGTCCCGAGTTCTCCCGCCTCGGGATTGCCACATCTCTGCCCAACCCCCATCACCACCATCCACCATCATGATCAACATGGACACCATGAATCTCCGGCATGTCGCGATCATCATGGATGGCAACGGGCGATGGGCGCAGGCACGCGGACTGCCCCGCATCCAGGGCCACCGCGGGGGAGCCGAGTCCGTGCGAACGATCATCACCCATTGTCGCGAGTCCGGTCTCCAGTTCCTGACCCTCTACGCGTTCTCCAGCGAGAACTGGGCGCGACCCCGCTACGAGGTCGAGGCGCTCATGCGGCTGCTCGTCCGTTTTCTCACGGAACGGGGCCGCGAGCTCGCCGAACACGGCATCCAGCTCCGGGCCATCGGCGACATCGGCCGGCTTCCCCGGCGCGCCCGAACCCTGCTCCACCGAGTGATCGCATCGACACGAGAACTCGACGGCATGACTCTCTCACTCGCGCTCTCCTACGGCGGTCGCGACGAGATCGCCCGCGCCGCGCGCCGACTCGTGCAGCGGGTCATCGACGGTGACCTCGATGCAGGCGCCGTTGATGAGGCAGCCCTCGCCGGCGAACTCGACACCCGGGACACACCACCGGTGGATCTCGTCATCCGTTCCGGCGGCGATCGCCGATTGTCGAACTTCCTGCTCTGGCAGTCCGCATACGCCGAGCTCTATTTCACCGAGCGCCAGTGGCCGGATTTCGGCCCCGAGGATTTTGACCGGGCAGTCGCGTGGTACCACGGCAGAAGACGGACCTTCGGGCTCGTCGAGGCCGCGGGGTGAGCCACCACCCGCGTCCGAGTTGATATGCGAGAATGACGGGCACGATTTGGGGAGGGAACAATGACCGATCTGCTGACCAAGGAAAACCTCGACTATCAGGAGCGCGCGCGCGAGGTGGCCGAGAAATACGTTCGCCCGGTCGCCGCCGAACTCGACCGCACCGGCGAGTATGGCTGGAAGATCCTCGAAGCCCTCAAATCCTACGAACTCACCGGAGCCTGGATCCCCAAGGAGTACGGCGGCAAGGACGCCGGTGTTCTCAACCTCTGTCTCATCGTCGAACAGCTCTCCCGCGCCTGCGGCGGCGTCGGCGTCGCCTTCGCCGTCAACGCACTGGGTTCCTTCCCCATCATCATCGGTGGCACCGAGGAACAGAAACTGAAATACCTCCCGCCCATCGCCGCCGGCGACTCCCTCATCGCCTTTGGTCTGTCCGAAAAGCCATCGGGCTCCGACGCGGGCAGCCTGCGCACCACCGCCATCAAGGATGGCGACGACTACATCCTCAACGGCCAGAAAAAGTGGACCACCAACGGCGGAGTCGCCTCGACTTTCACCGTCTACGCCCTCACCGACCCCGATCGTGGGATGCGTGGGATCTCGGCCTTCATCGTCGAGAAGGACACCCCGGGGTTCACCGTCGGCAAGCGCGAAGACACCATGGGAATCCGCACCGTCCCGGTCAACGAACTCGAGTTCACCGACTGCCGGGTTCCAGCATCACAGCTCATGGGCCACAAGGAAAACGTCGGCTTCAAGAACGCCATGATGACCCTCGACCGGGCGCGGCCCGGGGTCGCCGCCCAAGCCCTCGGTCTCGCCCAGGGCGCCTTCGAGTGGGCCCTGCGCTACACCTCGGAACGTCGGCAATTCGGCTCAACCGTCATGTCGCATCAGGCGATCCAGTTCATGCTCGCCGATATGGCCACTCAGATCGAGGCCGCACGCCAACTCGTCTACCACTCGGCACGGGTCATCGACTCGGGCGCCAAGAACGTCAACAAAATCGCGGCCATGGGCAAGGTCTTCGCCACCGACACCGCCATGAAGGTGACCACCGACGCGGTCCAGCTCTTCGGCGGCTATGGCTACTGCAAGGACTACCCCATCGAGAAGTACATGCGCGACGCCAAGATCACCCAGATCTACGAGGGCACCAACCAGGTTCAACGGCTCGTCATCGGCCGCGCCCTGACCCGCGAGCTCAAGGAACTCACCGATCATCTCGATGTCGTCGTCGAGCACTTTCCCGAAAACGAGTGAGGCGCAGAGAGCAGCGCAAGTTTTCAGTTCTCAGTTTTTAGTTTCCGTCGCAACACTCCGCCTCACCTTAGACGGCCATGTGCGATGTAACTTAAAACTGAACCTCTTGCAAAATTCGAGAATCGGACACTGAAGTCTTCCGACCCTCCTCACCACTAGGCCGGCGAGACGCCGGCCCTACAATGGATCTCAGCCCTTTGTATTGCTGGCGTCTCGCCGGCACAGAGAC
>RCND010002015.1_pt1 | contig 11390 bp, 12 predicted proteins | sample 2041351 | NCBI WGS metagenome assembly RCND01 (sample SAMN09708230, study PRJNA481090) | Marine sediment metagenome, whole genome shotgun sequencing project. | biome: marine sediment; feature: ocean; material: sediment; isolation source: Sewage treatment plant 12B marine sediment (STP12B) ...
GCGTGGAATCAGATTTAGAAAATTTTGAATCGAGATTCAACCTTGGCGATGCAATTTATAAGCAAGGTAGATATGAAGAAGCTTTAGAAGAATTTAAAAATAGCCTATCTTTAGCAAAGACTGATGAGCAGAAAGCTCAGATATTTCATAATATTGGCAACACGTTTCTAAAATCTCAAAAACTGCAGGAGAGTATTGGTGCTTATAGAGAAGCACTAAAACTTAATCCTAGTGATTTAGAGACAAAGTACAATTTATCTTATGCACTAAAGCAGATGCAGAACCAACAAAACAATCAGCAAAATCAGCAGAATCAAGATCAACAGGATCAGAATCAAGACCAAAACCAAGATCAGCAGGATCAGAACCAGGATCAAGAAAATAAAGAGCAGGAAGACAAAAAGGAGCAAAATCAAGACAAGCAGCAAAATCAGCAGCAGAAGCCCGAGCCTAAAGATGAAATCTCCAAGGATGAAGCTCAAAGAATTCTTGATGCCTTAAAAAATAATGAAGCCGAGTTACAGAAGAAGATGCGTGAACAGAAAACTAAGAAATCTAATGTTGAAAAAGATTGGTAATAATTCAAATAGAATGATGAAAAAAATAAAAGCAATTATTCTACTATCTATCCTAATTTTTAGTTCAACCCTTGCTCAGGAATTTAGTGTCAGCGTTGACAAAACCACTTTAGGGCAAAATGAAAGATTCCAAATTTACTTTACATTCCAAAATGGTGATCTTAATAGATTAAGTGCTTTTACTCCTCCTTCATTTAATGGATTGAAAGTTTTAAGCGGTCCAAATGAATCCAGAAATATGCAAATTATTAATGGCCAAGTTTCAGGATCACTTACATATTCATTTGTTGCTGTAGCTCCAAATTTAGGGAAGATTACCATTGGCAGCGCTTCAGTATCTTTTGGCGGGACCACATTAAAATCGGATCCAATTAACATTACTATCGTTAAGGGAACGGCAACAAACAAACAAGTTGACAGCAAACTGGGCATTAGCCAAGAAGAACTTAATGATAATGTCTTCATTAGAGCTATACCAAATAAAAATAGTATAAAGCAAGGAGAACAGTTAACAGTTACATATAAACTTTATACTAAATTGAATATTTCATCACCTCAAATATCTAAACTGCCTACGTTTAGCGGATTTTGGTCGGAAGATCTAGAATCTTCTCAAAATATTCAATTTAAAGTAGAGATGTATAAGGGGGAAAGATATAGAGCTGCAACAATAAAGAAAGTTGCTTTATTCCCAACAAAAAGTGGTGAATTAGAGCTAACTCCGTTTGAGCTGAGAGTTCCTGTTATTGTAAAATCTAAAAGAAGTAGAAATGATATATTTGATGATTTCTTTAACGATTCCTTTTTTGGAAGAACTGAAACAATTGAACATTTAGCAAAATCGAATAAAGTAGTCATTAAGGTTAATCCGCTGCCGAGTTCAAATGAGCCAGAATCATTTACTGGTGCCGTTGGCAATTTTGATTTTGATGTAAGTCTTGATAAAGAAGATGTTGAACTTAACGAAGCAATTGCAGTAAAAGCTAGAATCTCAGGTTCAGGTAATATTGCATTACTTAAACTTCCAGATATTAATTTTCCAGCTGGATTTGAGAAGTATGAACCAAAAACAAGCGATAGAATTAGCAGAAGGAATATTATTTCCGGACGGAAAGATATTGAATTTATTATTGTCCCAAGAATCCCGGGCACTAAAGAAATTCAACCAATTGAGTTTACTTACTATGATTTAAATAAGAAGGACTATGTAACACTTTCTTCTAAATCTTTTACAATAAACGTTAAAGAAGGAGAAGGGAATTATGCTCAAAATGTTTCCGGTTACACTAAAGAAGATATTAAGCTTTTAAATGAAGACATAAGATTTATAAATACTTCTGATTTTGATTTTATTAAACGAGAAGAAATTGCAAATGTAAGCTTCATTTTTATTTTGGGTCTTATTTTTCCTTTGGGCGGTTTACTTGGCTTACTTGTTTTTAGAAAACGTCAAGATAAATTATCCGGCAATCTTTCTCTTTTAAGATATCAGAAAGCTGTTAAAAATGCTAAGCAATATTTAAAACAAGCCACAAAATCGCTTGAGGCCAATAATTTGAGTGAGTATTACAATAATCTTTCACAAGCACTATTCGGTTATTTGGGAGATAAGCTCTCAATTCAGAATGCTGATTTTACTTTGGATAGAGCAATTGATAAACTCAATGAAAATAATGTTAATCCCGATTTAGTTGATCGAATTAAAAAGATTTCGGAAAAATGTGAATTTGCAAGATTTGCTCCTAGTGCAGTTGGTAGCGACAGCAGCGGTGATATTTTTAAAAGTGTTGAATCAATTATTGAAGAAATTGAATCTTCAGTTCAATTAAAAAAATAAATTATGATGATTAAACTTAAATCTTTGACTTTAGTGATAGTATTATTTTTTGGCAATTTAGTATTGAATGCTCAAGATTTAGAAACTTTGATGAAAACGGGGAACGATTATTACCAAAATAAACAATATGAAGAAGCTATAAAAAGTTACGAATCAATTTTACAGCAGGGTTATTTAAGTAGCGATGTATATTATAATTTGGGAAATTCTTATTTCAGAATTGGTGCAATTGGCAACGCAATATTATTTTACGAAAGAGCATTAAAAGTTTCACCTAGTCATGAAGATGCTGCGTATAATTTAAGAATTGCCAATGCACGAATTGTTGATAAAATACAAGAAATACCTCCACTGTTCTTTTTTAAATGGTGGAATATTTTACTTTCTACATTTACTTCAACAGGATGGCAAACAATAATTTTTATTTTTTATATGCTTTTGCTTACTTGCATTGCTGTTTATTTTCTAGTCAGAAATTTACAGCTTCAGAAGTTTGCATTTATTTTTGGTTCTTTAAATGTAATTGCAGTAATTATTGCCGTAATATTATTCTTCTCAAGTTTAGAGCGAGAATCCTCCAACGATTACGGAATACTCCTCAAATCAGTAGCCACAGCTAAAATATCTCCCGATGCACAAAGTAACGATGCATTTGTGATTCATGAGGGAATAAAATTCCGGATTGAAGATGAAGTAAATAATTGGGTTAAGATAAAATTAGCTGACGGCAAAGTAGGCTGGCTTACTGAGAACTCTTTTGATTTGATATAAGTAAGTATTTAAGAGAACATATTCCCTCGATAAAAGAAACCAGATATACAAGACATATGCCTTACTCAATTCGACAAAAGTTCTCCCAACAAAATTGTGATCTAGTTGGTAATGAGTAAGTTTAGATGTATTTTTAACAATTAAATTGGAATATTAAACACTAAACCAAAGTTAGTAATTATAGTAACAATAAAAGTTAGGTTCAGTTTATTAAAAAAACAATAATAATCCACAAATCAAAAACTAAAGGAGTTACAAATGGCAGAAGAAAAAGGATTGAAGAAACCTGTAAAGTTGAAAAGTGAATTGGCATCATTTCTTGGAGCAAAAGAACTTCCAAGGACAGAGATCACTAAAAAACTTTGGGACTATATTAAAGCGAATAAGCTTCAAACAAAAACTCAAAATGGAAAGCCAATAAATGCGGGTAAATTCATTGTTGCTGATGCTAAGCTACTATCAATCTTTAAGAACACAAAATCCAAAAGCAAATCAGGTAAACTTACTGACCTTACAAATATGAAAGAAGGACAGACAATCGACATGATGCAGATGGCTGCTGTTGTTGGCGCAAACATAGAAAAAGATTAAAGTATAGAGACTCTCCAAGAGTTTTATAAAGTGTTCCACTATCCACAAACAAACCCTCTGCAAAAGCAGATGGGTTTGTTTGTTATTACAAATAAATATTAACTAAGTATTAAAGTTTCTGAAAATAATTAAAAGGTCATTTCGAAACAGTTTTGTGTTAAGAAATCTATAGTTTTAGTGTAATTTTAAAGATTTCTTCCATCCGATGAATGCTTAGATCATTAAAATATTTTTTTTTCAGTAACTATATTATAATGATGTTATGATGGATCAAATGGTACTGACGGATAAAAATCAATCTCCGACTGAAGAAATAATCAACTCATATATAGGTAAATCAAAAACAAATTGGGAATCTATCTTTAAATACATTTATTCAAATTATCCAGAATTTACAGAACAATGGAGGTATTATAAAGATGGGAAAAGCTGGTTAATGAAGGTTATATGGAAGTCAAAAACAGTATTCTGGCTTTCAGTTATTGAGGATGGATTTAGAATAACTTTTTATTTTGGTGATAAAGCAGAAGAATTAATATTAGAAAGTTCCTTAACGGATCAATTAAAAGAGCAATTTAAAAATGGAAAACGTTTCGGTAAAATTCGTGCACTTACAGTTTTGATGAACAATAAACGAAATGTTGAATTCGTAAAGGAATTAATATCAATAAAACTAAGAATTAAATAGAGCGGTAATTAAATAATTCTTGGTGGTAAAGAAATAGCAAGAAGTAAGCTTAAGTAATTTTGATTTTTATTTAAAAATAAAAAAAGCTATCCAAAGATAGCTTTTTCAAAATCACCTTATCGGTCAAATTTTATACTTCCATTATTTCATCTTCTTTGTGCTTAATAATTTCATCAATTTTCATAATATGGTCATCAGTGTATTTTTGAACATCTGCTTCAGCATCGTGTCGTAAATCTTCTGTCAACTCTTTTTCTTTTTCCGCTTTTCTAAGATGATCATTTGCATCTCTTCTAACATTTCTAATCGCAATCTTAGCATCTTCTCCAAATTTCTTTACCAGTTTCATTAGATCTTTTCGTCTCTCTTCATTAAGAGGTGGAATAGGGACTTTTATATTGGTACCATCATTGACAGGGTTTAATCCTAAATCGGCAACCAAGATTGCTTTATCAATATCCCCAACCATCTTTTTATCCCAAGGAGTAATGGCGAGAGTATGTGCATCTAATACACTTACATTAGCCGTCTGGTTTAATGGTGTTAGAGTTCCGTAGTAATCCACCTTAATTCCGTCAAGAAGCGCAGTAGTTGCTTTGCCTGTTCTAATTTTCGAAATTTCGTTCCGGAATGCCTCAATTGATTTATCCATCCTCAATTTTGCATCTTTTATTATTTCATTCATGGAAAACCTCCAGTGATTGTTAATCTAAAAATTATACTTCAAGTTTATTTACTACTGTTCCTAAATTTTCACCGGTTGTAATCTTAAAAAGATTATTTTCTTTGTTCATATTAAATACAATAATAGGTAATTCATTTTCCTGACACAAACTAATAGCAGTCATATCCATAACTCTTAAGTTCTTATTCATTACGTCTAAATAAGAAATTTCTTTGAACATTTCAGCATTAGGATTTTTTTCCGGATCAGAATCGTAAACTCCGTCAACTCTAGTTCCTTTTAGTATAACATCTGCTTCAATTTCAACTGCCCTTAATGAAGCGGCAGTATCTGTACTAAAATAAGGATGTCCAGTTCCAGCTCCAAAAATAACAACTCTTTCTTTTTCTAAATGCCTAATTGCTCTTCTCCTTATGTAGGGCTCAGCTATTTCATCCATTTTAATTGATGTCATTAACCTGGTGAACATTTGATTTTCTTCGAATGCATTCTGAAGAGCTAATGCGTTGATAACTGTTGCGAGCATTCCCATTTGGTCACCGGTAACTCTATCAATACCTTGTTTCCCAGCATTTAATCCGCGGTAAATATTTCCACCGCCAATTACAATTCCAATTTGAACTCCAAGATCATGAATCTTTTTAACTTCTTTAGCAAAGAACATAAGCATATTAGGATCAATTCCATATCCAAGCTCACCCATTAATGATTCGCCACTCAGCTTAAGTAATATTCTTTTATATTTTATATTGTTGTTCATAGATAATTTCCTAAATATAAAAAAAAAGGTCTTATTAAAAAATAAGACCTTTGTAATAGTTTATTTATTTTCGTCGCTTAGGTGAAAGCGGTGAAATAATTTAATTTTGGCTTCTGCGGAATGAGCTTTATTGATATCAATCAAAATATCATTCACAGATTTTGAATTATCTTTAATCGAAGCTTGTTCAGAAAGACAATTTTCTTGGAAAAATTTATTTATTTTACCATCAGCAATTTTATCCAATATTTGTTCAGGCTTACCTTCTTTTCTTGAAACTTCTTTATAGATCTCTTTTTCTTTCTCAATCACCTCTGCAGAAACTTCATCTCTTATAACGTAAGAAGGCTTCATAGCGGCAACTTGCATTGCTGCGTCTTTAGCAAAATTCTGTACATCTTCTTTTGCATCGCCATTTACGTTATCCATTCTTATCATGACACCTAATTTGGCACCGTGATGAATATAATCAATAACCAAACCAGCTTCAGCTTCTTCAATAACAAATCTGGAAACTTCTATTTTTTCACCAATCTTACCAATAATATTAGTCAATTCTGCTTGAACAGCTTTTCCTTCATGTTCTAATGCTAATAATTCTTCAACATTTTTAGGATCGTGAACAACTACAGCATCAAGAACAAAATTAGCAAAGTTTACAAAATCATCACTTTTCGCTACAAAATCTGTTTCACAGTTAACTTCAACCATAATTCCTTTTGAGCCGTCATCTAATATTTTTGTAAGAACAATACCTTCGCTTGCAGTTCTCTCAGCTCTTTTAGCAGCAACCGAAGCACCTTTTTTTCTTAAAATTTCTATTGCTTTATCAGAATCGCCATCAGCTTCAACAAGTGCCTTTTTACAATCCATCATTCCGGCACCGGTTTTATCTCGCAATTTTTTGACTAATTGAGCAGTAATTTCCATGATTTATTTTTCCTCTTTTTGTTCTGTTTCTTTTTTTTCTTCTTTTGATTCAACAACTTCTGCTGAACTGGATTCTTTATTTTCTACAGGCTTTTCTTTTTTAACTTCCTCTTTAGCTACGCCAGCTTTTTCTTCCTTATTTTTAGTCGGCATATCTTTTCTTTCACCCTTATCATTAAATTTCACTTTTCTAATTCTCGGTTTGCCAGATTTCTTTTCTACGGATGAATCAGCTTCTTGTTTTTTTAATTTTTCTTTTTCTGCCGCTTTTTCGGCTTTAACTTCATTATATTTTTGCAACCCTTCAATTACAGCTTCAGACATTGTTTTACTGATTAATTCAATTGCTCTCGCGGCATCATCATTTGAAGGAATCAAATAATCAACCGGATCAGGATTACAATTCGTATCAACTACAGCAAAAATTGGAATGTTAAGTCTGAGAGCTTCGTTAATCGCAATAGATTCTTTCTTGATATCAACTATGAAAATAGCATTCGGCATTTTCTTCATTGTTTCAACGCCGTCAAGAATTTTTCTTAATTTATCTCTTTCCCGTGTTCTAAATAATTGTTCTTTCTTTGTAATTTTTTCGAATGTACCATCGGTTTCCATCTTATCAATTTTCTGCATGCGAGTAATGCTCTTACGAATAGTTGAAAAGTTTGTCAACATTCCGCCAAGCCATCTTTCGCTAACCCAGTTCATATTGCATCTTTTGGCTTCTTGAGCAACAACACCTTTGGCTTGTTTTTTTGTCCCAACAAATAAAACAGTTCCGCCATCAGAAACTATTTCTCTTAATTTATTGGCTGAATGTTCAATTGATACTTGGGTTTTTTTAAGATCGATTATATGAATCCCGTTTTTCTCCATAAAAATATATGGACGCATTTTAGGATTCCAACGACGGGTTAGGTGACCAAAATGAGCACCTGATTCAATAAGGGAGGTAAGTTCTACCTTTGACATAATAACTCCTGTTTTTCTTCTACTTTTTTCAACTTTGCCTTAGATCCATTTTTTTGTAGGACACAGGGGGCAAATCCAAAAGTATGAATGATTTTATAAAAAAGGCGGACAAAAATAATCCGCCATGAATAATTATCTTTTTGAAAATTGAAATTTCTTTCTAGCTTTAGGTTGACCAGGTTTTTTACGTTCAACCATTCTGGGATCTCTTCTTAACAATCCTTCAGGTTTTAAGAGAGCTCTCAAATCGGGATTTATATCAATTAAAGCTCTTGAAATACCAAGTCTGATAGCTTCAGCTTGACCACGAACACCACCACCTTTAACATTGGCAATTACATCATATTTTCCTAATGTTTCAGTAAATTTAAAAGGTGTAATTACATCATCCCGATTATCAGGAATAGGGAAGAAGTTTTCGAAATCTCTTTTATTTACAGTTACTTTTCCGGTGCCATTTCTTAAAATAACTCTTGCAACTGAGGTTTTTCTTCTACCTATAAAAATTTTGTCAGCCATTTAATATCCTCTAATTTATAAACTCAATGCTTCAGGTTTTTGGGCGGAATGCGGATGTTCAGAACCAGCATAAACTTTTAATTTTTTAATAAGTTTTCTGCCCAACCTATTTTTAGGTAACATACCTTTAACTGCATGTGTAATAACATATTCTGGTTTTTGGTTAATCAACTCGCTAAAAGTTTTTACTTTTACACCACCAGGGTACATTGAGTGTGTAAAATAGGTTTTCATTTGTTCTCTTTTACCAGTTAATTTTACTTTCTCAGCATTAACTACAATAACAAAATCACCAGTGTCCATATTAGGTGTAAAAATTGGTTTATGTTTTCCTCTAATAATTGTTGCAGCTTTTGCGGCCAATCTACCTAATACAACATCATTAGCATCAATTACGTGCCATTTTCTGTCAGCATCTTCAGTTTTAATAAATCTTGTAATTTTTTCTTGTTTCAACTATATCCTCCGTAAAAGAGATTTTTTTTATAGCCTATAAATATATCTGAATAGTTTAAAAATGTCAAGAAATCAGAATTTAATTTTTTGGTCAAATTTTGATGATTTTAATCAATTTTCCGGTTTTACAAAGGCAAATATTGTTTCCGGAAAAGTGTCGGTGGCAATTAAAAAGCCATCTTCAAAACGGGCAATCCCTTCCCAGTTTCTGCTGACGTTAGGCAATAGTTCAATATAAATAGGAGCTTGGTTACTCAAAACAATTTTATCTTCAAAAATTGTAAACTCCACGAGTCTCTCTACCGGATCATATATAGAATGCGATTCTCCATTTCCAAAATTAACTGCTAATTCGTCAATTGCCGGATTCAGTTTTTTATCATCGCCGGGGAAAAAATAATTGATTGCCCAAAATTTACCCGAATTATCAACATCTGTTACATCTGTGATTCGATATTCTATTGTTGGGAAAGGGATTTTATTCTTAAATTTAAGATTTTCATCAAATATAGAAACCTGTGGATCTTTGTTTACATTTTTACCGTTAACTTCAAAAATTGGAATTACATTACCGTCATAATAGAGAATGGATTCATCACTGATGTTATGAATGAACAATTCAGTGGGATCTTTTGTTACTGAATTTTCATCAAGTATAATAATTTTTGATTCAAAATCGATGTTACCCTCGACTAAAATTGTTTCGGTTTTCCCATCGTTCATACTTTCAATACTGAAATAGACAGTGTTGCCGTTAATAGCAATTCCTTCAAAACCGGAACCTAATGTAAAAAATTCTTCGAATTTGGAAAGATCGATTGAATAAAAATCGGGTATAATTGGATCACTTGAATAACCTGAAATAAAATTAAGTAAGGTTTCCCGACCAATAAAAAATATTTTCCCAGATTCATCTCCAAAATCATTTGGGTACTGAGGAAGTAAAATTAAATTATCTTTATGCCAGCATAGACTTGAAATCTCTGAGTTTCTTTTAGAAATATCACCTAAAAGAGGAATAGGTAAAATTTTTGATTCATCAATTATTGTGATATCATCTAAATTTTTATTTACTTGGTTTATACCTTGGTTGCTGCAAGAAATAAAGAGCACAAGACCTAGAAGAATAATGTAAGATTTGATTGGTATTTTCATTCAGAATTATAAAATTAAAATAAAGGTTGTTTCACAAACTAGAAGTTTACAAAACAACCCGTTAAAATATTACTTAAATAAACTATCCATTCCTGGAATTTTCATTTCGCTGTAATCTGACGGAGGAGCAAATAAATTGTCACTCAATGACTCTTTATTTACCTCAATAGCTTCAAATCTTGATGTTACTTCGTTATCTTCATCACGTGTAATTACAAGCATTGGGAAGAACCCGCTATTGTTGACTGAATTACTCCACCCCGGTGAATAACCGGCACCCATCGGACTTTTCATTAGCATAAAATCACCAAGTTCATCAGTGACCCAAACCTCAACTTCTCCTTCATCTTCTTCATCAGTAAAAACCCATTGTTCACATTCATAACCTAAAATAGTTTTGGTTTTACCAGTTCGGAATTTTTCAATATCAAATTCTTGGGGATCATTTTCATCAGCTTCATCTTCCATATCCATCATGCCCGGCAACTTGCTAAATATTGAATTGTCTAAATCCATATACATTTTATCTTGATGCATAAGAACTAGTGATTTTTCACCGGTATGAATAAAAGCCGCCTCATTATTTTCACCCATCTCCATTCTTAAATTATCATCTTTAATAAAATAATCCATGAACATTGCTTCATCATCACTTGTTATTTTGAATTTAATTTTTCCCTCAAAAGAATCTTGGGCAATTAAATTTGTTAGTGAAACCAAGAAAAGAAAAATTAAGATAATTGATCTTTTTAATTGCTTCATTATTTTACCTCCATTTTTTCAAAATATATTTAAATAAAATTACAAATTTATCAATTCAATTATAAGTAAATGTATTGTTGTTTTAAGGAATTTACAAATAATAAATTTTGGTTATAGAATATTATTCTTCCAATAATACTAGACTCAGTAAATAAAATTATTATCATATATAAAAATAAGTGGTATTATAGAGTTAATTTTAAGATTTTTATAGATATAAATAAATTGCATTGTAAGTAAAGTTATAATAATAGCTAGAATTTTTTTTTTCTTAAAGGAGTATGGAAAGTGTTAAATAAGAAAGATTTGCTCAAAGAAATCATTCAACATATTGATATTAAAGAACATAATGTTGTTAGTTTAGTTAATTCAATGGAAAAAATGGCGTTTTCCGCGAGGGACTTAAATAGGGCAGCCAAAATTTATGATATGATGTTGAATGATAAAAATTGTTCAGTAATCTTAACTTTAGCCGGTAGTCTTTTTAGTGCCGGACTTAAAAAAGTTGTTTACGATTTAGTTTCAAATAATATGGTTGATGCAATTGTTTCTACGGGTGCAATAATGGTTGATCAAGATTTCTTTGAAGCATTGGGTTTTAAGCACTACATTGGTTCACAGTTCAGTGATGATAATGAGCTCAGAGATTTACACATTGATAGAATTTATGATACCTACATTGATGA
>RCND010002574.1_pt1 | contig 11389 bp, 13 predicted proteins | sample 2041351 | NCBI WGS metagenome assembly RCND01 (sample SAMN09708230, study PRJNA481090) | Marine sediment metagenome, whole genome shotgun sequencing project. | biome: marine sediment; feature: ocean; material: sediment; isolation source: Sewage treatment plant 12B marine sediment (STP12B) ...
GATTTCATCAGAATCAAATCGACTGCCAAAGCCTTGCATCCAATCCATCATGGCTTTATGGGCATCTTGCAAATCCCTTCTTGCAGCTTTGTATTGCAATCCAATCTCAGTGCTATCTTCCTTGCTGCTTAGTTCGCCCACAATGCTGCCCATAGCACTCATCTTGGGCATTACTTCGTCATGAATGGCCATGACTTCTTTCATTTGCTCGTTAGAGGCCTTTGCAGCTTCTTTTTTTTCATCTTTACATGAGATGCTGGTAATCAATACTACTACGGCCAAAATGTTAAAAAACTTTTTCATTCTGATGTTTTTGTGTTAATGTTTATATGCTTTATGGTGTAGACATAATCCTTCACCTTAGTGTTTGTGATGGTCTTCTGAATTTTAATTGCATTGGTCTTTGCTGGAAAAAATTCGACCACCGCTTCACCCTTATCATAACTAACTTCAGCAGATCGTATTCCTTCTAAATCAACTAAATTCTTTTGTATTACTTCAGCGCAACCCTCTTGGCACGCCATTCCATCTATGGTAATGATAGCTATAGCGATATCTGATATTGCCCATGATTCTTTTTGGGCCAATTGTTGGTTTTTGGTACTTGTACAACTCACAAATAACAAAAAAATGAGTATATAAAAATAGTTTCGCATTAGAATGATTTCTTTTTCAAAAGTACGGATTACCTATCTTTTTTATTGACTAATTGCTTCTGAAATTTCATCGAAGCCATTTTTTTGATGTTAAATTATACAAAGTAAATCCTGAAAGTATGGTTACCAATCCAAAGATTGAAAATGCCCTTAGTAACCAGTTGTTAAGATTATCCCGTTCCTGATAATCCATGGTGTGCATCATCTAAAGAAAATCAATCCAAGATAGCGATGCCATTTTCTCGTTGTATGTATTAATTTGTGTTTTTTCACTGCCCTATTTAATGATTCATTTAAAGGATAAAATTACATATTTATCAGGCATATATTAAATCTAAAGTTTCACTTTTGCAAAAACTATTCAAGTGAACGAGTACAATAGAAAATGGATTTACCTCATAATACTTTCATTAGTGTGGGGCTCTTCATTTATATTGATAAAAAGAGCGCTATTGGGCTTCACTGCATTGCAATTAGGCAGTTTAAGAATTGTTTTTGCATCAACTTTCTTGTTTGTTGTCGGATATCGAAGTTTAAGAATGCTGACCTTAAGAGATTGGAAATGGATTTTTATGGCTGGGCTACTGAGCTCCTTTTTCCCTCCGTTTTTGTTTGCGTTGGCACAGACTGAACTCGATAGTGGAGTTACGTCTATATTCAATTCAGTGGTTCCCTTGTTTACTACAATAGTTGGGATCGTGCTGTTTGAGGCACTTATTACCCAGCGACAAATTGCCGGGGTTTTGATAGGTCTTCTCGGAACTTTGGCCTTGATTTTAACCGGAATGGAATTTGATCCGAACCAAAATTATTGGTATTCCGTTTTTGTTTTGCTTTCTGCCCTTGGTTATGCTTTGAATATAAATATCATTAAAAAACATTTGGGGCATTTGAGTCCGTTGGCAGTGACCACAGGCAGTTTTGCCGTCGCTTTTGTGCCGGCAATAGTTATCGTATTTTATTCCGGTTTTTTCAATGAAATAGGGAGTAATGTACAAATGCAAAATTCATTATGGTATTTACTGGCACTTGCATTTTTGGGTACTGCTATTGCCAATATTTATTTCAACAAGCTAATTCATTTATCGAGCCCTGTTTTTGCTGCATCGGTAACCTACACCATACCCATTGTCGCCGTTTTATGGGGAGTTTGGGATGGTGAAACTATTAACTTATTTCAATTGATCGGTGGTGCGATTATTCTTTTTGGGGTGTATTTAGTTAACAGAAAAAAGAGACCATTATAATAAAATAATAGCCTCTTTTTATAAATGATATTCTAATTACAATTTATTCAAAATCGACATCAGATACGCCTTCATTCACCTTGATTTCTTTAACTATAAAATCAAATTTTTGAGGCCCCATAGTTTGTATAAATAAAAACGGAAACTTAATCCCTGATACTTCCTTGTAATCAGTATAATCGAAAGTGGTATTTACTTGTTGCCCTTGGGCCTCAACGCTTACAGCATCTTGGATCTTTAATCCAGTTTCAATATCATAGAAAGAAGTTTTTTCATCTGATATTTTTATCTTGTAGGCCTTTTTGCCATCAATGACTTCAATGCCTTCTAAGGCAACATCGGTGTTTAACAAGTTCAATTCTGGGAAAGGCGCAGATTCTTCCTTTGCCTTCTTTAATTCGTCTTCTCCTAAGTCTTTTCGTTGACCTTGCATTACCATATACCCCTTGTCTCCATTAACAACTTGTTTGCTCATGGAATTGCCCATGACCTTTACATCTTGCATATACTGATTCTTAGAGGTTTTCTTAACTTCTAGGTTTAATATCATGCCTTGCATTTCGGCTTCTGCCATCAAGGAATACGATTCAACGCCCATTAATTTCTCTTTGCCCCCAATGGCCTCAATGTACTTTTCCAAGATGGTTTTAGCTGTTATTCCCTCTGGTATTGCTACCTCATAATCTGGTTTTTCGACGTTTTTGGCAAATTTGTCGAAATACTTAATAGGGACTTTTTTACCATTAAAGTTGATATTTTCGAGATTTTTAAGGACTTCACTGCCTTTGCCTGTAACCACTATACGAGCATTGTTAGTGGAAAAATATTTTTGGGCTGCTTTTTTAATATCCTCTGCCGTTATAGCATCGATATGCTCCAAATAGGTTTTGTAAAAATCTTTCGGTAAACTTTCGGTCTCTATATTCAAAGCATATCTGGCAATGGTTTCAGGTTGTTCTAAAGCCAATACAAAATCACCCAAATATGTAGCTTTTGCATTTGACAATTCTTCATTTGAGACTGGTTCCTTAAATATTTTATCCATTTCTTTTAAGATTTCTACTACTGAACTATCAGTTACTACGTTTCTAACACCAGTAAAAGCCTTAAAAGTTGCTGGACCATATTTGTCATCGCTCAATCTAGATCTGGAATAGTAAGCATATGCCTTATCTTCTCTAATATTCTGCTCCAAACGACTAACAGGACCTCCACCCAAAATAAAATTTGCCATTTTGGAGGACAGATAATCTTCATCTTTCATTTTAAGATCGATCAAACTTTCAACAGCTATTTCAGATTGAACCGCATTGGGTACATCTACAAAGTTTATTTGCGTGTATTGTGCATTTGAGGGTCTTGAAAATTGAAAAGAGGGAGGAACGGCTTTTACCCATGGCGTGAAGTTTTCCTCTACCAGTGATTTGACTTCGTCATATTTGACATCGCCAATAACCACTAAATATGCATTCGCGGGCACAAAATAATCTTCGTAAAATTGAACCACATCAACCAGTGATACATTATTCACAGATTCTTCGGTAACGAATTCGCCATATGGATGGTCGGTACCATAGGCCAAGGCACTCTGAACTCTACTTGCAATAGCCTTTACATCTTTTTCGTCTCCTTTTAAACTTGTAAGCAATTTTTGCTTCTCCTTTTCAAATTCCTCCTCTGTGAAATTAGGATGTATAGCTGCATCAGCCATCAATTCCAAAATCCGCGGAAAATATTTGGATAATGAACTTGCAAAGGCACTTTGGGAACCAAAACTAATACGTGCCCCAAGAAAATCTACCTCCTCATTAAAATCATCTTTTGTGATTGATTTGGATCCGTTGCCTAATAGACTAGCCGTAAAGCTAGAGACACCTGCTTTAGCGCCTTCGAGTATTGGTGGATTGTCTATGAGTAACTGAATGGAAACTCGAGGGAGTTTATGATTTTCAACAACTAAAACTTTAAGTCCGTTATTTAATTCAAAACGTTGTGGTTCATTTAGGTTTATTTCTGGTGCGGGTCCAGCATCCGGCATTTTGCTTCTGTCAATCTGCGCTTGTATATTTAGAGCAACAAAGCCCAGGATTAAGGTTATATATAATTTTTTCATTGTTTTTAGTTTTCGGTTGCTTCTTGAGGTAAGTATTCTAATTCAACGCGCTGACTTGGTTTTAAATATTTGTTGGCTACAGCAGTAATTTCTTCTCTAGTAATAGTCTGATAGATATCAATTTCATTATTGATTAGATTAGTGTCATCATAAAGCATATAATATCTGGCCAAAGAATTGGCAATGCCAGAAACACTACTATTCGAATTAACGAAATTGTTTTCAAACTTGTTCTGTAGTTTTTGGTAGTCTTTTTCAGAAATCGGTTCAGATTGAAGTTTAACAATCTCTTCATCAATCTCAGTTTTAATATCGTCCAATGAAGTTTCACCTACTGGAAGTGCCCCTACCACATAAGCTCCATAATCTTCTTGGGATCCATTAAAAGCAAATACTTGTATTGCTTTTTTCTTTTCATCAACCAGTTTTTTATAGAGCTTAGAGCTTTTGCCATCGCTTAAATAGGTTGATATCATATCTAGCACATAAGCATCCCTATCGGTCTGTGCAGGGGTGCGATAGCCCATTAAGATTGCTGGGATTTGTATGTTAGGATCGTGGTATTTGGCCTTAATCGTAGAAACGATTGGGTCTTCTACAAAGGCGTTTCTTTTAATCTCATCACCTTTCGGGATGGGTCCGAAATAATCCTGGATCATTTTTTTGGTCTTTTCTAGTTCGATATCACCGGCAACTACCAAAACCGCATTATTGGGAACGTAATATTTTTTGTTGAACTCTTTAAAATCATCCAAAGAGGCACTTGCTAAATGCTCTAATGAACCAATGGTCTGCCAACGATAAGGATGTTTTTTGAAAAGGTTAATGAACATTTGTTCCCTCCATCGACCATAGGGTGCATTATCATAGCGCATTCTGCGTTCTTCTTGAACCACTTCACTTTGGGTATCCACTCCTATTTTATTGATTATGGGGTGCATTAAACGTTCTGATTCTAACCAGAGGCCCAATTCCATATTGTTTGATGGGAACGACACATAATAATAAGTTCTATCTTGAGTAGTGTTTGCATTCATTTGACCACCTCTAGAAGAAACTATTTTACGCCACTCACCTCTTTCAATATTTTTAGTGCCTTCAAACAACAAATGTTCAAAAAAGTGGGCAAAACCAGTTTTTTCAGGGTTCTCATCTTTGGCACCAACATGGTACATGACCGATGCGGTAACCACGGGTGCATTATTATCTTGATGTAAAATTACATGGAGACCGTTATCAAGGTCGTATTCCTCAAAGGAGACCTCTTGGGCAGTTGTGGCTGACACGATAAGTAGTATCAGAAAAACAAATGGTAGTCGTAGTTTCATTCTTACAAGTGTTAGGATTATATAGTTAATAGATTATAAGTGCAATCAAAGCTAAAAATGTTATGCGAATATAATTTTTTAATTAAAATAGCGGGAAAACTCTTTGGTCTTTAACAAGAAATTAAGCCAAATAAAATTTTTATTGTTTAATTTCAGCGCGTTCAATAATTATATTAATAAATGAAGAATTTTACATTACCAATCCGATTTGGAATAGCCGCTAGTGGATCGCTCATTGCATATTTCTTGATACTCTCACTTTTCAACCTTCATACCAATGTGTTTTATAGCCTTTTTAATGGGGTTATTACAGGTTTTGCTATCTATGAGGCAATAAAATATGAGCGTATTCAGAACAAGGAGGGGTTTAGTTATGGACAGGGTTTTAAAACCGGATTGATTACCGGATTTGTCGCCACATTAATTTTTACCGTCTTTTTTGCACTTTATTCTACAGAAATTAACCCGGATTTTCTCGAGGAATTATCAGAAGCATGGTTTAGCGATTTCAAAGATTTCGAAGCCATAGTATTCTTCACGGCTGCCATCATGGGTTTATCAACTACCTTAGTACTTACCCTATCATTTATGCAGCTATTCAAATCTGGTAACGACATAAAGAAAAAATCTTCCTAAAAACCATCGAAAAGTCTTGTGAATTTCGCATTTAGCAGTATATTTGCAGCCGCCTATTTAAAAAAAATAGGAAGTAAATTAAACTAATATATACGCTATGTATGCAATTGTAGAGATGGCAGGGCAGCAATTTAAGGTTGCGAAAGACCAGAAAGTATATGTTCACCGTTTACAGACAGAAGAAGGTAAAAAGGTAACTTTTGACAATGTACTTCTTTTGGATGACGGTAAGAACGTTACTGTTGGCGCCCCAGCTATAGACGGAGCCGCTGTTGAGGCTAAAGTCATAAAGCACCTAAGAGGTGACAAAGTTATCGTCTTTAAAAAGAAAAGACGTAAAGGTTATACAGTTAAGAACGGTCACCGCCAGTCTTTGACTGAAATTGTTGTTGAAAGTATTGTTGCCAAAGGCGCCAAGAAAGCTGCAGCACCTAAGGCAAAAGCAGAGCCAAAAGCTGCTGCCCCAAAGAAGGCAGCTCCTAAAGCCGCGGCCCCAAAAGCAGAAACTCCTAAAGCAGCACCAAAAAAGGCAGCTGTAGCGAAAGAGGTTGTTGATTATAGCAAGAATACAGTTGCTGAGTTAAAAGAAATGGCAAAAGCCAAAGGAATTGAAGGCTTATCTTCAATGAAAAAGGCTGATTTAATTGCCGCTTTAAGTAAATAATTTAATTTAGCTTCCGAAAGTTCTTCGGGAGATATAAAATAATATATCATGGCACATAAAAAAGGTGTAGGTAGTTCAAAAAACGGTAGGGAATCAGAATCGAAACGCCTAGGGGTTAAGATTTTTGGTGGCCAAGCTGCCATAGCAGGAAATATTATCGTTAGACAACGTGGTACTAAACATAATCCAGGAAATAATGTTTATGCAGGTAAGGATCATACTTTACACGCAAAAGTAGACGGACTAGTAAAATTCGATAAGAAAGCAGGAGGTAAGTCCTATGTTTCTATTGAGCCTTTCGAGGCTTAATAACTGCTTTTAATAATAGTAAAAGGCCCTATCCAATTAAATTGGATAGGGCCTTTTTATTGTGTATACAGAAGTGAAATTCAAAATTGATATTGGGCATCCTTCACAATCTTTTTTATCGAGACCTTTATGGCAAAGACCAATAAAAAGATACTATTTTATGTGACAGGGAAGTTGGGAATTACCGTATGATATAGTATCTTTCAAATACTTTGCAAAGCGATGGGATTTGAATGAATTTCACCAATTATTCTTTTTAAATAGGTTACAAATGGATTTAGTATTAGGAATTGATATAGGTGGGACCAAAACAAAAATTGGTCTGGTAAACAGTGAAGGTCATTGTTTGGAAGATACATTCTTCAGGACAAGAGAATATCCGGATTTGGAGAAGTATTTAGATAAGATTAAAAGTACAGTAGATGAAATTAAGAGCAAGTTCCCTGAAGATGTCAATATATTAGGATGTGGGATCGGAGCTCCGAATGCCTCGAGCAAAAATGGCACTATTGTAAATGCCTCTAATCTAATTTGGAAAGACACCGTGCCTATTCTTGACAAGCTCAAGGAAAGGATGCCCATGCCCATGAAGATTATGAATGACGCAAGTGCTGGCGCTTTGGGAGAAATGCTGTTCGGGAATGCTAAAGGAATGCAAGATTTTATCATCATTACCTTGGGTACTGGTTTTGGAGCCGGAATAGTTGCCAATGGCAAATTGGTAGATGGTTATGATGGTTTTGCCGGAGAATTGGGGCATGTAGATATGACCATAGGAGACGGCAGATTAACAGGTCAGAATGTTAGGGGAGGTTTGGAGGCCTACGTTTCGGCCACCGGATTAAAGCGTACCATTTTGTATATGATGTGTAAGTACATGGATGAAAGCAGGTTCAGGGACATCGCTTATAACGATTTGCACGGTGAGGAGATTACCAAGGCAGCTGAGGAAGGTGACCCTATTGCCTTGAAAGCATTTGATTTTACAGCCGATATTTTAGGAATGGCCCTAGCTAATTTTACCGCTTTCACCCAACCTGAGGCATTCTTTTTGATGGGAGGCTTAGTCAATAGTGGCAAATGGCTATTTGACCCCCTACATAGGTATTTTGAAGACTACTTGCTCGAGTTCTACAAAGGGAAAGTCAAATTGTTGCGATCTGGCCTACCTGGAAAAACCACAGCTATTTGCGGGGCAGCAGCTTTAATTTGGGAAGATTATCCAGCTTAAACTTAACTTAATAAAGATTGACTTTAAGCTTTCAATCAAATGGGTTAGCGTAATTTATCTGCTATTTCGAACCAACTATTTGCTCTTTCATAACCATTGCTATTGATATTATGGGGTGAGGTAAATAGAATAGACCTGCCACTGAAATGCTCCAGATTATAACTTCGGTCATCAATTAGTACATCGCCGGATAAAATATGCTTGTCTCCGCAAAGGATTCTTTTTTTCCAAGGGATGAAGGGAAAATGCTCATCCAGCCAATTACTTTTCTCTTTCAAAGAGTTTGGGAATTGCATGGCAGCCGATGCAATGTAGACTTCGTGCTTTTCGGATAGTTCTTTTAAAACCTCTTGACTATCCTTAATAGGATTCAAGTCTCGGAAGAAACCTTGCCTAGTTGCATGTAGGCGAATACTTTCCTGATGCTCTTTAGGAACCTTTTGCCAAACTTCGCAGCCCAAACATATTTGTGTATTAAGTTGTTTGTTGAATTCTGCATTGTAAATCTCTATATGTGCACCGTAGGTATCTGCAATAACCTCGTCCATATCTACAAATATTGTCATATTGTAAAGTTTTGTACGAAGTACCGAAAAAATAATTTGATCAGAAAATGATTTTTAAAAGTTAATTGTTTAATAATACAGTAAAAGGAGATTCAAATAAAATCAAGGCCCAGAAACAGTTTAGAGTGTTATTTGCTTTCTTTCAAAATATTATAGTTATCAAATACAAAGACGTAGTGGCCGTGTTTGCACTGCCTAAAGCAGGTTTGATGGCCGATGCCTCTGTTGGAGGACAAAAATTCAGCTATGATCCATTTGAGTGATCCAAATGGAATTTTCAAAAATAAAACCCTTGTTCAGATACTGAACAAGGGTTTTATTTTTTGTCTTACAGGTTGATTCTAAAAACGTAATGTTTTCACCTAGTACCTATAATACTCCGGTTTGAATGGACCTTTAACCGTTACGCCTATGTACTTCGCTTGGTCTTCACGAAGCTCTGTAAGTTCGGCACTTAATCTGGAGAGGTGCAATTTGGCTACTTTCTCATCTAAATGCTTAGGTAACATATACACTTTGTTTTCATAAGTGCCACTATTTTTCCAGAGTTCTATTTGGGCCAAGGTTTGGTTAGTGAACGAATTACTCATCACGAAACTTGGGTGTCCTGTAGCACATCCCAAATTTACCAATCGACCTTCGGCCAAAATGATAATATCCTTGCCATCAATGGTGTACTTATCAACCTGTGGTTTTATTTCATCTTTGGTGTTGCCATAGTTGTCGATTAGCCAAGCCATATCAATCTCATTGTCAAAATGCCCAATATTGCATACAATGACCTTATCTCGCATCGCTTTAAAATGTTCAGGCCGAATGATGTCTTTATTCCCAGTGGTCGTAATTACGATATCGGCATTGCCGACAACAGTCTCTAAATGTTTTACTTCAAAACCATCCATACAAGCTTGTAGGGCACAAATTGGGTCGATTTCAGTAACTGTGACAATAGAACCAGCACCTTTAAATGAGGCGGCAGTACCTTTACCAACATCGCCGTAACCAGCAACGACCACACGCTTACCGGCCAACATGGTGTCAGTAGCCCTACGGATAGCATCAACGGCACTCTCTCGACATCCATATTTATTATCAAATTTTGATTTAGTGACAGAATCATTCACATTAATAACAGGCATTGGTAGGGTGCCATTTTTCACTCTTTCATACAAACGGTGAACACCGGTTGTGGTCTCTTCAGAAATTCCTTTTATCCCAGCAGAAAGTTCGGATACTGATCCAAAACCATATTGGTAAGGTCACCACCATCATCCAATATCATATTCAAGGGTTGACGATCTTCTCCAAAGAACAAAGTCTGTTCTATACACCAGTCAAATTCCTCTTCGTTCATTCCTTTCCATGCATAAACAGGAATACCTGTGGCCGCTATAGCAGCTGCTGCATGGTCTTGGGTTGAGAATATATTACATGAACTCCATGTAACATCAGCGCCCAAGGCCACTAAGGTTTCAATCAAAACAGCCGTTTGTATGGTCATATGCAGACAACCTGCTATTCGTGCCCCTTTAAGTGGTTGTTCATTTTTATATTCTTCGCGAAGTGACATTAGTCCTGGCATTTCCGCCTCGGCCAATTCAATCTCTTTTCTTCCCCAATCCGCAAGGGAAATATCTTTTACCTTGTAAGGCACATATGATACGGTTTTGGTAGACATATCCTTTTTTCTTTTTACTTTCGTTATTGACTATAGCTCTTCTTTATAAAGATTTGCAAAGTTACGAATATCCTAAATAACACCATGCCTCTTTACAATACAATACGAGAAACTCCAACAGTAACGGCTTATATTTGGAAGATTGAAGAGTCTGAAAATGACCTTGCCCAAGGAATTGAGCTGACAACTCATTGTCAAAACCGATTGGAGGGCATGAAGTCAGAAATGCATCGCAGGGGATTTTTAAGTATTCGGCATTTAATGGCCGAAGCTGGTTATGAAGATAAGGATTTGTTCTACGACAATGCTGGAAAACCTCATCTGCATGACGGTAAGTATATTAGTATCACGCATTCCCATCACTTTACAGGGATAATAATTAGCGATAGGGACGAAGTGGGCATTGACATTGAAATGCAAAGGAAAATCATTACCCGTATAGCACATAAATTCACTCCTGTTGAAGCATATGATCACATTACGAATATTAGTGATTTAGTGCGTAAATATACCATAGTCTGGGGCTGTAAAGAATCTTTATATAAGATTTATGCCACTATTGGGCTTAGCTTTTTAAACCATATTTATATTAAAGATTTTGAGTTTTCCGATAAAAAAATTGAAGGACAGATAAATTATGAAGACGATGCTTCTTATTATGAAATGAAGTATTTGGAATTTGAAGGATTTACCTGTGTATACGCTATTAAAAATTAATATTTCAATATATACTAAGCATGGAAATCTCGGTTGAACTTACTTTTTCTCCATTACAAGATGATTTTGAACAGCATATTATCAACTTTATCAAAAAATTAAGGGCATCGGGTCTTACTGTTTTGGAAAACCCATTAAGCAGCCAAGTTTACGGTAATTATGATGAGGTAATGCAAGTTTTGAACTCTGAAATCAAAGAAGCATTTGAACTCATGGATAAAGGCTTATTGTATATGAAAATTGT
>RCND010002016.1_pt1 | contig 11386 bp, 16 predicted proteins | sample 2041351 | NCBI WGS metagenome assembly RCND01 (sample SAMN09708230, study PRJNA481090) | Marine sediment metagenome, whole genome shotgun sequencing project. | biome: marine sediment; feature: ocean; material: sediment; isolation source: Sewage treatment plant 12B marine sediment (STP12B) ...
CGGCATTCCTGCATCGGGCGCTCGGGGACACCCTGACACCCGGCCCAGTGCCGAGTTTCTCCGATATTGCCGGGTCGATTTTCGAAGCCGACATCGAGTGGTTGGGTGCGGTGGGGGTGACCAAGGGCTGCAATCCACCGGTCAATGACATGTTCTGTCCGGACAGCATCGTGACCAGAGAGCAGATGGCGGCATTCTTAGTGCGTGCACTCAGCTACAGCGCAGGGGCAGGCTCAGACCAGTTCAGCGATGACAACGGGTCGGTGTTTGAGGCAGATATCGAACGTCTTGCCGAGGCCGGTGTGACGAAGGGCTGCAATCCGCCGACCAATGACATGTTCTGTCCTAGCTCGCCGGTGAGCCGTGGACAGATGGCTGCGTTCCTCCACCGTGCCCTGAGTTAATAGAGGCGGACCCGAGCGGTTCACCCGAAGTGCTGATATACCTGGCGCTGCAGCACGTCCTCGGGCTCATGGAACCCCAGTTCCATGGCAGCCAGCAAGAAGTCGTCGGTTGGCTTGCCGCTATCGGGGTGAACGATGATCGAGCCAAGTAGCGCGCCGTCTGACTCGGGGCTGATCGCCAGTAGCAGCTCCTCGAATCTCGAGGCGTCGACCAGCATCTTGAGCTCGTCGAGGATGGCCCATTTGAGCTCGCTGTGGGTCAGCGTGTCACGCCGTTTCGCTCGGATGATCGTGATGAGTCGAGCCAGATCCACCGCTTGGCCCCACTCCTTTGGGGTGTCGGTTGGGTCGAGGTAGGAGGCGGTCCTGCGTTGCTCTGCATCGGCGACATGGCGGTGGGCCTGGGGCGCACCGACGTTCGATAATCGCTGATAGAGCGTCCTCGCCTTCTTCTCGGCCTGGGCCGCCGGTTGTGGCGTGTGCTCCGCCGCCCGCCGGCGCGCCTTTTCAATCCGCTCTTCACGATTCATCCACTGATTGTCGCGCACTGGGGAGCGCTCTCCGCCGTGACGACGCAGCACGCCTGCAAGTACACAGTTTGCCTCCCCAAATCGAAGGATCGGTGTGTAGCTTGATATTCAGGAATCAAAGGGGGGACCGTATGTTGCGTTCTAGTAATCCGTCTCGGCTCAGGTCGATCACAATCATGATGGCGTTGGTCGCGATGTTGGCGACGTTCATGGCCGGGTCGGCGCAAGGTGGGGTCAACAACGATGGGTCAGCCGACATCGTGTACTCGCAGTATGCGTCCGACGCGGCGCCGCTGGAGCAGAGCTGTCTTGGCGACGGTGCCGGCGGGTTTACTTGCACCGGATTCAACAAGAACGACTCGTCCCAAGGTCTCGCCGTTGGCGATATCGACGGGGACGGCGACCCAGACGTGGTGCTGGCCAACGACGGTATGTCCAAGACGCAATGTCTCAACGACGGCTCGGGTACCGGATACAGCTGTAACGACTTTGGGGGATCAGCCGGCAACATGTTTGACGTGGCCCTAGGTGATCTCGATTCCGATGGTGATCTTGATGCCGTGTACGCCAGCCTGGGGAGGAACCAGGTCTGTGTTAACGATGGCAGCGGCTTTTCGACTTGCACGGACCTGAATTCCGACATCTTCCAATCCTTCAACGTTGCGTTGGGAGACCTGAACAGCGACGGCATCCTCGACGCCGTGTTCAGCAACGATGACAGGATTAGTCCATCCCCGCACCGCCTTTGTCTCGGCGACGGCTCTGCTGGCTTCACCTGCTCCGACATCGGCACCGAATCAGGCACCACTTTCAGCGCTGTCGATCTGGGCGATCTCAACGGAGATCGCGACCTTGATATGGTCTTCAGCGACAACCAGCGGCAACGTGTCTGTCTTAGTGACGGCTTGGGCCGCTTTGGCTGCAGCGATCTAGATTCTGAGACCCACAGGGCCAGGGGCGTTGCGCTTGGCGACCTGGACAACGATGGAGACCTCGACGCCGTGTTTTCTTCCGGTCGTGCCTGTTTGGGTGACGGGACCGGCGGCTTTGCGTGTAGCGGCATGCCGGTGGTTGGGACCTCGGACAGCTTTGATGTTGATACCGGAGACGTGAATGGGGACGGCAACCTCGACGTCGCTTTCGCCGACAGCGGCGCTGGCAACCCGCTTTGTTATGGCGACGGGACCGGATCGTTCTCGAGTTGCACCTCGGTCTTTGCCGGCGAGCAAACGACCGGTGTCGTGATTGTCGAGGGGATACCTTTGCCAGAGCCGGAATGCACGATCGAAGGGACCGACGGCAACGATGTGTTGAGGGGCACATCCGGAGCTGATGTCATCTGCGGGCTCGGCGGAGACGACATTCTCCTCGGATTCGGCGGTGATGACCTGCTGCTGGGTGGCCCCGGCCGTGATCTTCTATTCGGAGGACGCGGCAACGATGGGCTAGAAGGCGGCGATGGCAACGACTTTCTCATGGGTTCATTTGGCGCTGATCGACTCGATGGAGGGGCAGGCGATGATCGCCTCCGGGGGTCCTTTGGCCGCGATGAGCTAGATGGTGGAGCCGACACCGATAGATGCTCGGGCGGTCCTGGTCGCGACTCGCTAGTCAACTGCGAGCGCTGACCGACGCGGACAGCACGCTGATCGCGGTGAGCAAGTTGCCGACGAGGGGTAGCTAGCTGTCCGGCCGCTTGGGATCGAGCCAGGATTCTGTCAGGCGCAAGCCATAGGTTGGGGAGACATCCCGTCCCCATCTGAGATAGGTATGGCATAATGTATGGCGTGAAACGAACCACCATCTACCTGCCCGACGACCTCAAGGCTCAGCTCGAGGCAGCCGCCCGCGCCGAAGGGCGCACCGAAGCCGACGTGGTGCGCGAAGCGCTGGCCGAGGCACTGCGGCTCAGGACCCCGCGGCGACCTCGGTTGCCCCTGATCAAGCCAACCGGGCAAACCACGAACTGGGCGGAGCGGGTGGATGAGCTGCTTGGCGATGGGTTCGGCCGGGCATGATCATTGCCGACACGTCAGGCCTCCTGGCCGCCATGGATCCCGACGAACGACATCACGAGGCCTGTCGTGCGGTTGTCGAGAACCACATGGAGCCACTGGTCGTGTCACCGTTCGTGCTCGCTGAACTCGACTACCTCGTCCACGGCAAGCTGGGAGTCGACGCTGAACTGGCCATGCTGGACGACATGGCAGCTGGTGCCTACCAGCTTGCCGAGATGCAGTCAGGCGACGTCGCTGCCTGCCGCTCCATCATCTCAATGTACCGCGACCTCGATCTGGGACTCGCCGATGCATCCAACATGATCCTGGCTACTCGCCATCGCACCGCCGACATCTTCACCCTCGACGAGCGTCACTTCCGGGCCGTTCGCACCAGCAACAGAAAGCCGTTCCGCCTCCTGCCGGCCGACGGCGCGGCGGCCCTGGATTAGGGCCGCCCTGTTTCTTGTCGCATCCCATCGGTACGTTGGTCATGTGGCTCACATGGGCACATGTGCAACACATGTACTAGATTGAAAGGATGAGCAAGATGATTCAGATTCGCAATGTTCCCGACGAGATTCACCGTGAGATCAAGATCCGGGCCGCTCGTGCCGGCATGAGCCTCTCCGAATTTCTGACTGCAGAACTGGCACGCCTCGTCGCCCACCGGCCGCTGGACGAACTCCTTACGGAGCTTGGGAATGAGCCTTCCCTGCGACGAGGCGAAGCAGCGGACGCAGTGCGAGCGGGCCGCAGCAAGTGATCGTTATCGATGCCTCGGCTTTCGTCGACGCTGTGGATGGGAACCAGCCTGTAATCGACAGGTTGACGGGCGAAGACATCCACGCACCCCACTTCCTCGATGTTGAAGTGATGAGCGTGCTGCGACGTCTAGTGGGACGAGGTCGCCTTGATGAGCGCCGGGCGCTGGAAACACTTGCGGTTCTCGAGCAAGGCGATATTCACCGCCATAGCCACGTTCCGCTGCTCAGCGTCGTCTGGTCGCTGCGAGGGCGGGTGTCCGCATACGATGCCGCGTACGTCGCGCTGGCAGCCGCACTCGAGGCACCATTGGTGACGACCGACCAGAGGCTGGCCAGCCTTCCTGGCCTGCCGTGTGATGTAGAGGTACCTGGCCAGCTGCCCTGAACAGCATGCCGGCTCAGCACTGCACGCTTGCTGGTCGGCGTTTCAAGGCGGACCATTGGACGGCGCCGAGGAATCGACACCCAACCGCGACGTCAGCTTCACGGTAGATACACACTCCTATGGCACCTTGGAGGGGTACATCCAAGGAGAACACGATGACGGTTGAGGCAGAGACAGGCACGACGTGGCCGCGGCGGCGGTTGCAGGTGCGATCAGTGATTTCGGCGACTCTGCCGATTGGCTGGACCTGGGCTGCGGTAACGGCCCTCATTCCCTACTTCTTGATCGGCCACGGATCGGGAACCAGTGCCGACACGGTATTGGGGGCGACCCGGGCGACGTGGATGAGCCTCCATGTGTGGTCGAGCATCGCCATGGGCTTACTAACGATTGCCCACATCATATTGAACCGCAAGGGGGTGACTCGTTCGTACCGAATCGTCAGCGGGGCGCCACACAAATTGTCCTCGACCCGGCCCGCCAAGCGCGGCCACGCCTGGGTTGGAGCGGCGTTGCTGATCGCAGTCACGACAGTTGGTGGGTACTGGTTTGCATCGGTCGACGACACCCACGGCGACGGTAGCGGGCGGGAGAGCACCGCCGCGCACTCAGACACAGCAACGCTTGGTTCGGAATCCGTCAGCGGACGCGGCGGCGGGCGGCGATGAACCGCCGGTAGCCCCGACCGCGGTTTCCCCCTCCTCGACGGCCGGAGGCGATGAACCACGCTGCTACACCTCGGTCCCCGGTACGCTGGCGGCGTGATTGTCAACCGGACTCTTGTTGCCATCGTGGCCCTCATCCTCGCTGGGTGTTCCGGGGCCACGGCGGTCACCGCTAGCACTTCGCCACCCCCGGCTGCAGTCGCCACAACGACCACCACGACCGTTCCGCCACCCCAGTCGACAACGACGGCAACCGTCTTCGTCACCACCACCACGGTGTCGCCGTTTGCTCGACCAGATTGGTTGGGCACCATCGTGTTGCCCTTGGGACCCGACGGCGAGAACGGCATCGCCCAGCCCACTCCACCCGAGCTACAGGACCGTCGCTTGGAGACCATCGACAGGCTGCCTCCGCCACCCGATGATCAGTTCGTGGCCACCGTCAGTCCTGTCCCCGACGACATGATTATCCGCTCCACCTGGACCGAAGAGTGCCCGGTCACCCGTGACGAACTGGCCTACATCAACGTCGCCCACTACGGATTCGACGGCAAGTTCCACACCGGTGAAGTGATCGTCAACGCCTCTGTTGCCGAAGACATGGTCAGGGTATTTGAGAAGCTGCACGCTGCTCGCTTTCCCATCGAGCAGATGAAGATCACCACCAAGGCTGAGCTCGATGCTCCACCCACCGGCGACGGTAACAACAGCGGGGCCTTTGGGTGTCGCCCTGCGGTTGGTTCATCCGGCTGGTCCCAGCATGCCTACGGGCTGGCAATCGACATCAATCCCTTCCACAACCCGTACGAAAAGGGCGAGCTGATCATCCCCGAGCTGGCGACGAGCTATGTGAACCGCGACCAAATGTTGCCCGGGATGGTCTTTGACGGCGATCTCGTCGTAGAGGCTTTTGCCGAAATCGGATGGGCATGGGGCGGCAATTGGAACACCCTCAAGGACTGGATGCACTTCAGCCAGAATGGCCACTAAATCGGTGACCCGAGGGACCCGGAGATGACACGCAACGAAAGACCGTATGACCGGCCGGGAGTGACCTGGTGGGTCGTTGCCATGCTCAGCGTTGCCCTCGTCGCATACAGCAGCACCGTCCAGCTCATCCCGGCGTTCAACGTCTTGTATGTACCGCTCAACCTCGTCGCCACCGCAGTCTTCGCCGTGGTTGCGGTGCGGGTCGGCTTGGGACCGGCCGATCTCGGGTTGGAACGCACAACAGTTCGTTCCGGGCTCACCTGGGGAGCGACCGTGGCGTTGCTGGCGCTTGTCGTGCTCGGTGTTGGCGTCGCCATTCCCACACTGCATCCGCTGTTCGAGGACGCTCGATTCGCCGACATCGGGATAGGGCTTGTCGCATACCGGGCGCTGATTCGGATTCCCCTGGGTACTGCGCTCTTTGAGGAGTTTGCGTTCCGGGGGCTGCTCTTTGGAGCATGGACCAAGCTCACCAGCCCAGTGCGCGCCGCGGCGGGCAGCAGCCTGGTGTTTGGCCTGTGGCACATCCGGCCGACCATCGACTTGCTCAATGCCAACGAAGTTGCAGAGTCCTCCGGGGCGAGAGTGATCGCGCTAGCGGCTGCCGTCCTTGCCACCGCGGTCGCCGGCTACCTGTTCTGTTGGCTGCGCATCCGCAGCGGCAGCTTGCTCGCACCGTTCATTGCGCATGCGGCGATCAACTCGCTTGCCATCGTTGCTGCCACCATCGTCTAGCAACTATCGACCAACCGACAGTTCGGCCTCTTGTCGACGAGTCCCGGAGTTGTACGTGAAGAGACAAGCTGTTTCGCCACGTTCGATCCAAACCGGCAAATTGTTTCGCACTCAACACAACGGCAGACAGTGCGTATGACCAGACCAGGTGACTTATGAATCCCAGTGAACTCAGAATTCTTGAGCAGATAGAGGATGGCTTCTGGGAGGAAGACGCCACCTTTGCCCAGGCCATCACTGCGGGCCCTCGCTTGTCCGGTCGCTACCGGGTCGGGTTGGCAGCAGTCGTCACCCTCGGAGTTTCCCTCGTGATGCTCTTCTCGGTGAACCTCGTCTTAGGTCTTGCCGGTTATGCCGTGTTGGTCGGCGCATTCACCAGCCTGCTGCGACGCCGCCCCGTGAACCCGGTCAATCAGTCTCCGCTCACGGTGTTCCATCGGCTGACTGCAGGTCTGTTCCGGAATACGGAGGCTGCGATCGAAGCTGGCCTCGACTAGCCACGACCGCGATTGCGTGGGTGAGTGACCACTCCCGGCAACGTAGACACCCGTGGCGAACGGGCGGTGAATCGAGCGCCGCTACGCCGACGAAATCCTGTCCTAGAAGCAGTTGCCTACAGTGCCCGCATTCGGTTGCCGCGGGCTTTGTGCTCGACTTCGGCGAGGCCAAGGGCTTCCAGCAGCGGCGGCAGGTAGTTGCCAAAGCGACCCCGCAGGCCCTTCTTGAGCCCGTACCAGCCACCGACGGGATTATCGGATGAGCGGCCCCACGCCTCCACGGTGCCGTCCTTGACAGGTTTCTGTTCGTCGGCGCTGCCGAGGTGCACCCAGTCGCCGTCATCCTTGAGCATCTGGTGGAGGTCTTCGACCGCGCTCAGGTGGTAGCGGAGTTCTGTAGTGCCGACCACACAGACGAGGGCGGGTGGGTCGGCGGCCTCGTCGCGATGCATCTGGAACCCGCCACGGAGCGATGGGGTCTGGAGCACCCACGGGTCGGCGGCGGTGCCGGTACCGGTGAAGTCTGCAGTTGTCATGTGTCTACCTCCCGAGATGACCGTAACTATACCGTTACCGTAACGACGTTGTTACCATGCGTATCAAGATCCGACTGGAGTACAAATGACCGAATACGCCGTAGCCAGGACTATCAATGCCCCAGTGGAGAAGGTTTGGGCGTTGCTCACCGACGCGGCCGGCTACACCACGTGGAACCCGACCATTGTGTCGCTCGAGGGAAACATCGCCGTCGGCGAGAGGATAAGCCTCGTATCGACGGTCAATCCAAAACGAGCCTTCAAGCTCAATGTGGTCGAGATGTCACCGCAGAAGATGGTGTGGTCTGACGGAATGCCGCTCGGGCTGTTCAAGGGGGAGCGAACGTTCACGGTCACGCCCGCGACCGGTGGCGGTACCGAATTCTCGATGCGTGAGGTGTACAGCGGGTTCCTCGCCCCACTCATCACCAAGACGATCCCAGACATGACCGACTCCTTTGAGGAGTTTGCCACCGGGCTCAAAAACGCCGCCGAAGACGCATGAGCGAGCCGCTGCAAGCCATCGGCGGTGACCCATTCAGTGCCCTGGGCGACGCCAACCGGCGCACCATCGTCACCCTGTTGCAAAGCGGGGAGCGGTCGGTGCAGGAGATTGCCGACGAACTTCCTATCAGCCGCCCCGCGGTGTCTCGTCATCTGCGTCTGCTCAAGGAGGCAGGCATCGTTGCAGACCGTGTTGATGGCAACCGGCATCTTTGCCGACTGAGTGATCAAGGTCTGGAGGCGATTTTGCACCACCTCGAAGAGATGTGGGGTGAGGCGGCGGCTCGGTATCGCATTGTCGCCGAGAACATCACCGAGCGGAGCGACAGGTAGCGGAACCGCTGATTGTCGAGTTCACCGTTGCCAAGCCCGTGGGCCATGCCTTCGACATGTAGGTGAAACGGCCCTCGATGTGGTGGCCCAAAAAGGCCATAGCGTCAACAAGACCTCGCCATCGTCTTTGAGGGTCGTCCCGGAGGACGCATCTACGAACGCACCGGCGATGGGATCGAATCCGACTGGGGTGAGATCAGGGCCTGGGAGCCTCCGCATCGAGCGGCGTACCAACACCAACCGGGCCTGGGGTGCGGTCACTCCGTTATTCGTCGAGGCATGCCGATCGGACAAGGCTCTCTGAGAAACAGCGGCTTCGGTCCCTACCGTGTCTCTTGCATCTCCCGATGCTCGATCTTGCCATCGGCGTGCAGGGCAAAGCGACCGTCGGTGCGAGCGTGGACGGGGCTCCGGGTCGACCAGGGCCAACCACCAAACTGGGTGCGGTTGTAGTCATCAAACGCCTGGCGGAGCTCCTCAGGTGTGTTCATCACAAACGGGCCCATCTGGAACACCGGGGCACCGATCGGTTCACCCTGTAGCAACAGAAACTCGGCGGGTTTGCCGTGATTCTGCAGAGTTGTGGTTAGTTCAGGACGAAGCTGAACACCAACGCCGTTTTGCACCTTGGTTGCGGCAACTCGAATGTCGTCGCCCTCGACACAGTGCAACATACGGTTGACACTGGCCGGCGCCAACGGCAGATCCCAACTAGCCCCGGACTCGAGACGGATCAGCCAGATGCCGAGATTCGAGCCGGGCTGCGAGGCCCACGAGTCCGGAGGGGGAGCAGGTGCGGTAACGCCGTCGATCGTGCCCGCCATCACATCCACCGAGACTCCCGGTGCCGGCGTGAGTAGCGGGATATCTTCGCTCCACAGCATCCCAAAGTATGCGTCCACCATCTTTGACTCTGGGGGCAGGTTGAGCCAGATCTGGAACAGCTCCAACGGGTTGCCCGAGTCTTCCTTGATGAGCGGGAACATCTCGGAGTGCATGATCCCTGACCCGGTGGTCAGCCATTGCACATCGCCGCCGCCATACCGGGCGGTGGCACCAAGCGAATCGGAATGATCGACATATCCGCGCCGCACCACGGTCACCGTTTCAAAGCCCCGATGTGGGTGTTGCGGGAAGCCGGGGACGACGTCTCCGTGATACATCGACCAGCCATCCTGATAGGAGAAATCCGAGCCGATATTGCGCCCTGCCAGCGGAACAACAGGACCCAGCTGCTCGTTGCCTTCTGGATACTCGTCGACGTGGTGCACGGTCATGATGAACGGGTCCAGCCCGGTCCAGGGGAAACCAAGTTCGATGACTTCGATGATGGGGTTTGTCATGAGGTGAGTCCTTGGTGGCTGTTCGGGGCTATTCCCTCGCAAACCGGCGATCGGCCGGTTCAACCCTGCCGCAAAGGCAGGGTGGGGAGCAGACTAAGTGATCAACCGAGTCGCTAATGACGGTATTCCGGTCGGCTATTCGCCGGGAGCCGCAGGGACCGCGGACACGTCGACTGGCACCAGGAATAACGTCCCCTCTTCGTCGCCAACCGCAAACTCAACAGTGGTGGCGTCGGCTGGGTAGACGAAGTTGACCGTGAGATCCTCCGCCGCACCGGATGCAATGGCGCCGCTGACAAAGGTGACCGGCGACCGCGGCACCCCATCAACCAAGAGCTCGAACGAATCGGGGGAGTAGTTGGTAGATCCGGCGCCACAGCGAGACCCGCCATTGTTGAGAATTCGCAGGTCCAGGCTGAGAAATCGTTCTCCGAGGTTGGCGCGACGGGAGCCGTATCCGCTCGGAGCCGCATCTGACTCGACGAGGTCGATCGCCGCCTCTCCTCCGAACACGGTCACATCGAGGCTTTGGTTACATCCCGACGCTCCACCTTGGGCGGGCCCCTGCGCCGTCACCGCCAGCGGGATCGGAAAACCGGTCTCAGTTGAGCCGCCGACAAGCGGGAGGTACGTAGGAATACGGTCGTCCTCGCTGATCACGAACACCATTTCATCAAAGCCAGCCGTCATCGGGATCGGGAACGCCAAAACACTGTCATCTTCGGCCAATGGACCCAGCCCGACATTGCTTCGTCCCGAAACCACCACCGGCCGGCCCTGCGGGATGCCATCCACAACAAGCGAATAGGGGAGCTGGTTGAAGATGGCCGCGCCACCATTCGAGCGGTTGGCTATCTGCAACGTGACGAATAGGAAGCGGTCCTCAGTCGCGTCCTGTGACTCGGACAGGAAGGTTCGCGGTTCGATGCTGGCAATTGTGGCTGCCTGCAGCGACACCTCGAAGAACGCATAGCTTCCGACGATGGGTAGGCCTACGTCGAGGTCGATACGGTCCTCGGGGATCGTCGTCGCCGACACCTCGGTAGTTGTCGGCAGTGCCGTGGTGCTGGTGGAAACGGCTTCGCCGGTGCAGGCCGCAAAGACCAAAGCCAGCACGATGGCCGCAGCCGCAAACGGTGAGGGACGGCGCTGGTGGCCGTCCTGCAATCGATTCCCCATGAGATGCCCCCTCGGTCAGCAGCCGGTGCTGCCGCACCTACTACGAGAGGGGGAAGAGGCCGATTTGATACGGGAATCTCGGCTAAATCAGCGCTGCGGCACCAAATGCAACACCAGTGAGCGCCACCATCGTTCCAGTACTCGCCAAGATGAAGTGCCGGGTCTGCTCGCGAAGAGCCCCATGCAGGTCGTGCAGCCGATCATCTAGGCGATCCATGTGCCCTTCGAGGCGATCCATGCGGGCATCGAGGCCGTCCATGCGCACATCAAGCTGGGTGGTGGCGCCATCGATCTGTGTTTCTAGACGTGTCTGCGCGTCGGCGACGTCCGCCTTGGTAGCGACACCGTCCTGTGGAGCTAGTTCTTGCATCAGGATTCCAGCCGGCTCGGGGCCAAGGACCTCCTCGAGGCGAGCATACAGCAGGGTGCGTTGTTGGACAGTGGACATTTCAACCTCTGTTTCCTGTCCTCCTGACACCAAAGGTATCGCTGCTGTGTGACACGACCTCGACACTCCCGGC
>RCND010002020.1_pt1 | contig 11381 bp, 11 predicted proteins | sample 2041351 | NCBI WGS metagenome assembly RCND01 (sample SAMN09708230, study PRJNA481090) | Marine sediment metagenome, whole genome shotgun sequencing project. | biome: marine sediment; feature: ocean; material: sediment; isolation source: Sewage treatment plant 12B marine sediment (STP12B) ...
GATAATCTTCCTTTGGGGATATAAATGGAGAAGAACGGGAAGTACATTTTGATAAAATATAAAATATGATCTAAAAAATAATACTCATTTAGGAGAAATCAGAAATTCTTCCTGCCCAGATCAATTCAAAAGCACAGGATTGGACTCCATTTATATCCCCAAAGGAAGATTATCTATTATGGAGCTCATACAGAGATGGTGGTTATGGGAGCGGTGATATTTATCGATGACAGAAGTTTCCGGATCATCACCCATTCGGCAAGTACCGAGCAGATGCACGCCCGAGGTTTGCGGTTCAACCGAGGAATGCCAGGTCTTGTTTGCGCCGGCTGCATCCAGAATTTCCAGCCCTCGCTCCAGCAAAAACGTAATATTGGCAAGGTCGTCCGGATGGTCACGATAGGTCACGCGGAGCGATCGCCTGCCCCATTGATCCGTATTGTTGGGATCCAGCGTGATGTTGTTTCGATCCAACGGCAGCGAGGTTCCGCCGGCAGCGAGCGACATTTGCCGGGGAAAATTGTGCGCCATGGCGTTCTTAAATTCGGCGCCCCAGGATTTCACATCTGGCGGCGCGCCTGCAAATGGATACATAAGCGGCATTGCCGCAAACATCCCACGCGCATCAATTGCGCCGCCGCCGTAATAGCCACGCTCCAAATCTGCCTCGTAGAAATCCTGTACCACTCGCGTGGCCTGAACGCCTTTGAACTCGTTCAGCGGATGCTCGAAGATTCCGTTGGCAGATAAATGGACGTTAAACATCAAATTCCTGCCAACGTAGCCGCTGGAGTTCGCGAGACCATCAGGGCTCCGTTCGTTAGCAGACAAGAGAAGCAGGCGCGGTGATTCTGCACCATTGGCTGACAGCACGACGGCCTTGGTTCGTTGCCCCTGCTCATTGCCTTCCGAATCGTAATACAGCACTTCGGTTGCGCGACCATCCGCGTTGGTTTCAATGCGAAATGCCGCCGATTCAGCACGAATCTCACAGTTTCCGCTCGCCTCTGCGAGCGGAATCATCGCCGCCAGCGATGACGATTTCGCACCCATTTCGCAACCGTGAAACATACAAAAGCCACAGTTGGTACATCCGGGTCTGCCGTTATATGCCTCAGACAATATCGCGACTGGTTGCACGTCAGCATGCAGTCCCAATGCATTCGCGCCCTTCTCCATCAATGCGCCAGCCGACTTGATAGCGATCGGCGGCATCGGGAATGGCCGCGACCGATGTGCATCGAAGTGCCCGGGCGCTCCCGAGACACCGACATCCCACTCGACTTTGCTGTAGTACGGCTCGAGTTCGTCATAGCTGATGGGCCAATCGGCGAAATTGGTGCCCTCGATGGGCCCCAATACGCTGCGCTCACGAAAATCAATTTCTCGCATGCGCAGGAAGTTCGCCGAGAATTGAACCGTGCTGCCACCAACCGTGTGTGCATAATAGGCGGGATTAAAACCGGATGAGCGGCCGACAGCTTCCTTGCTTTCATCGTCGCGGAACGTCTGATTGTCGACCTGGGACCCACCACCGACATACTTGCCGTTGAACATGGCCCCGATTTCGTCATGTTCAAAATCTGCCTGAGTCCGGTATTTCCCCTGCTCCAGGACAACGGTTTTAAATCCGGCCGTCGAGAGTTCCTTGGCGAGAATGCCACCGGCAGCACCGGATCCAATGACGACAAAGTCGACTTCTTCTCGCGTGTTGAATGTCGGGGTATCAGCCACTCGGATTCTCCTTCTGGTATTCAGCATCGTAATAACCAAAGGGAGATTGATACACGTGTACATTCGAATTCATGCCAACGAGTTTGTAACCGATATCGTCCTGGTTACCGCCGTACTTGCTCATCCCGAAAAAACCACACATCGTCAGGAAGCGCATCATGCCGAAGAATGGTGTTTGCTCGTTTGATTCCAGGTAAGAGTCCTGTTCATCCTCCGTCAACTCGGAAAACAATTCGCTTCCCTGAATACCGGACTGAAATTTCTCCAAACCTCCACGTGCCGCCTCAAGCATTGGGGCGTTGAAGGTGCCGAAGCTCTGGTCGAAAAAATATATGACGCCGGCTTCGCGGGCACCCGGCGTGTCAGTTGTCGGAATTATGCGAGCAGCGATCGCCTCAAACTCGATTCCTTCATCTGGTCTTAACAAAACGAATGGCGTCTTTTCCTCCTTCGCCGTGCATGCGGCCTGGGAAATGGCGGCCAAACCGGGCAGCACCGATTTAGCCCACGAGGCGCCGGCGATGCCAGCGGATCTCTGCAGGAAATTGCGTCGGGAGAGTTCGGATTGAGTCATGGGGTACACCGATCGGCCAGAGATTTCGTCATCAACGTTAGCACGACAACATTTTTGAGTAAACACTCAATTAATGAAGATGTTCCAAGTTGGGCCCGCCCTGAACGGGGTACAGCGTACCCGGTCAATTCTCCGATTATTTGAGTAAACACTCAATTTAGCATTGACTGACTACGGCATTGTCCTCAGAATTACTTGGATGACCCGAGGAAGACCCAGAGAGTTTGATGAAGAGCAGGCGTTAGCGGAAGCCGCGCAGTTGTTCCGCGAGCGGGGCTACGAGCCTACATCGATGCTGGCCCTAAGCGAAGTCATGGGTATGGGTGAGCAGAGTATCTACAATGCGTTTGGCAGCAAAGAGAATCTCTTTCAGCAGGCGTTGGATCAGTATTGTCTGGAAATTGAGCGGGACTTGCAGGTGTTGTTGCCACCCACGGCCTCCCTCGAAGCGATCGAATCGTTGTTTTCTACGGTCGTAAATGTATTAGGCAGAGGCGGACCAACCTGTCTCGTCGCACAGACCTGCATCAGATTCGATGAAGTCGATCAAGTATCTATGCGTACAGCGTCCAAATGCATGCGTAATATCGAAAAATTCTTTCTGAATGCAGTAAAGAACGCTGTAGATAGAGGTGAGTTGCTTTGCGACGATCCGAGAACTGTCGCTCGGTTTCTCAATATGACGATGCAGGGCCTCAGTGTAATGGCACGTAGCGGCACTCCAAAAAAGGCGCTGCGGGCGATAGCGGATATGTCCTTGCAGGCGATTCGATAAAAAATTATCGATTTATTGATTTAATGGCGCGCCTGGAGAGATTGATTCAGATCGCCTTTGGGCGATCTTCACCCCTGCGGGGCGCCTACGGCGTCTAAAACGCTGACGCGTTTTTTCAAACTGGAGCTCTCATCTGCATCCAGACCACTTGGTTCGAAGGCACGGATGCCAAAAGTGGTTTTCTTATTAATCAGCAAGTTAGATGGCCCGCCCTCACCCTTTCTGCCGCGAAAAGCCGCTGAGAATCGTGAATCACCATTGAAGAGCTACGATATCTAGACTCTACGTCAAAGTCATGACGAGGGCAGCAATTGTCATTCTTGCCGAATGGTGTCGATATGACTTTTGCGCAGCGAACTCTTTTGGTAACGGATTCAACAAAGCGACAGATACCATCTACTCAACAGGAGTGACTCATTCATTATCGCTACGATCAACATGCGCTCAATGCGCTTTGGCGTGCGCGCTGATAAATGCAAGGAATTCGGAAGCTGCCACCGGCGAACTCGCTCGAGGAAGTGGAGGCGCTGTTACCGATCGGCAAGATTTGCGAAAAATATCTCGCGGCGTGAATTACATTTGCCAATTGCGCAAAGCGTGGCTGGAGGATGACAATTAGCCTAGACACATTTTTGAGAAAAGCAGATATCATTAGATCGCATTTCATCAAAAAAACCCCGGGCGAGCCGGGGTCGTGTTGTGCGTGTAAGTCAGGAAATGAGTTAGCTGACCGTTAGAGTCTTGGGCCGTGCGAACTTAGAAACATTCAGGCGTGCAAGTAACCGTTCCAACGTTTCCGCCGCCACTGTAATACACCATGTATCCGGTCGTCTGTTCAGGCGCTATCGTCTTCGTTGCTCTTCCAGTTCCACCGGCACGACCACCCCTCCCTGAGCCTGAGACAGTTCTGCTACCTCTGACAGCTTCGGCCCACGACTGGTTGCTCGCTCGGATTATGGTGGTCCTTCCTGCAACCGCTGTTACAAAACCTATCTTGACAATGATGGTTACGTAAATCTCCTGCGGACTATTCGGGTTACTTGCTGGAAATGCATCCTCTAGGTCGTTTTGAAGCCCCGCCTGATACAGCTCGTTACCAATTGTCCCGTCAGCTAAAGCTTTGATTACCTTTGCTTTAGAGAGGTTGAGGAGAAACCCCAAGCTCCCAATCTCATCACTGGCATACGAATTTGCTGTTAGCAGCAGTGAAGACAACATTAGTATGGTAAATATTCTGTATCGATTCTTCATCCATTTCCCCAGATTCTTTGCTATTTATTGCACAGAGGTTGCGGAACATCGACCGAGTTAACCGGAGTATCGAATTTGCTTGACTCGCCCCATTTCCTCTTCCTTTCCAGTTTGACTAGATCTGCGATTTCGAGACCTAGGTCGCAAATATGTTTCAGGTTGGCCGGATTGCGACCAACCCCCGAGCTTTCAATGTGTGCTTGAAGCATCTCTGTCCCTATGAAATCTCCAAGTAACTCAGCCGCCGCATAGAACTTCAAAATTTCGGCAAAATCGTCTGATATCTCTCCTGATTCAGTCGCGAAAGGGAACCCGAACCCTGCTCCCCCAGGCACCACAATTAGTCTGTTTGATGCGAGATTGACTAGTCCCGCTGTCTTGCCGTTGACGGCTGAACGTAAATATAAGTCATCGGCTCGATCAGGATCAGTCGCGTTTATTCTGTCGGCGAGAACCATCTGGGCCGTACCATCGTCTTGATCGACAAGGCGCTGAAGCGTATCTAGATCGTAATGTTCATACGGGTGATTCGCACCACCGACACCAGTATCTTCAATGTAGTATCCGCGCACGTCTCGAAATGTTCGGACGTCAAGCGGTTCCAAATCACGATCTGGATTGGCTATATGTTGCGTTTGATAGACTTCGTCACTTATAGCTGTTGGCTGCATGCCCTTGTTGGCATCGGCCAATTGGCCTTTCGGTGCCCGTGTCTCCAGTTGAGGAGTCGAATCGATGGATTCAGCCGATTCCTCGAAATTTGTGTAAACATAAAACGCCGTTGCAACGGCGGCAAGTCCAAGGATCGTCAGTAAAAAAGACTTGTTGATCATAACGGCAAGTAACCTCTCATTAGTGAATAACAAAACAAACTATCCAGGGGGAGTCAAACGGCGTTTTCAATGATCGCATCGCAGACTGAACGACACCGCGAACCGCAAGTGCGCGGGTTTTGGTTTTTGTTTTCAAGCTAAACATCGCTTAAGTCGACAAAATGTAATGATACCTTTCTCTCTGTTTTGGACTTAGCGAAAAATCTGGATTTACTCTACTTTCTTGATTACGGTGTTCTGTTACGTAGAAAAGCACTTGCCGTTCAGTATTCACTACCATATATAGATTGTAGTATGGAATTATTGTGAATAATGGTCGAATAATCCCCTATGCATCGGTGTCGACCAACAGAATTTGCGCAAAATTGCTGCACTTAAAGTAACGAATTGCAGACCCAAATAGGGTCGTGATTTCCGTGTCCAGAAGAGATACCTCGTAAAAACTCAGTCCCTCTCGATCAGATCCACTAGTGCCGATTCTCAGACAAGAGTCATCGTTGAATATAGGAGGCAGCGACAGATTCGCCAATTGCGCTGTGCTTCCTGTCCGCTAGAGCAGAGATTGTTCCAGACGAATGGTATTCTTTTGAACGTATGGGAGGAGAGCGCAAATACTTTAGGACAAGTGAATCCGAATGGATGAAAGTCCAGGATTATCGCCCGGCTGGGTGAGGTTAAGAAGGTGCCTCGCATGTCATGAGCTTGGCAAAGCATACATTGCCAGCCACAATATTTTTGACCGCCACATAGAGTGTATTTTGACCGTCTCAACGTCTACGATTGCAGGTACCGTCGTCAATCCCACGAGCTACCCTTCAAATCGAGCACACGTTTTCCGTGTCAATATGCGATTAATAATGCCATTCTATTCTTTACAAGCTAGTGCGAATTTCGCCGCATCAAGTATTTTGGACAGAGCATCGACTTTCCACGGTAGATCGGTAGGCGCACTCAGCGAACGGTCAAATTTCTTTGTCCGATTAAGGCATCCGCGCGGATGACTACCGCAGTATCTCCGATAATTTCACCCGGCTCCGTTGGCGGGCCTTGATACCATCTGGTCTTCGAAGTGATACCTTGTTGACCAGACAGTTGGGCTCTCCGGAGTTCGCCCTGCTGCGGGATAGTCATTCGTCTGTCATGGCCGTAGACGGCTCTCCTGACGGCATAATTTCCAACTGACCGGCGAAGATTGTGGCATTGGCGAAAGCCGCGGCACGGTGTGTTCCGAAGGTCGCTACCGTGTAGCGAAAACCATCGGCGTGCCAAACGGACGTCTGGTACGCTGGTGGTATGCTGCGAAGCGCCCTCGTCACCAGTTGCACTGGTGACGAGGGCCTCAACGGCATGTACCACGGCGCTCCTGGGCCGATTTTTCGGGTGCCCCAGGGGTTATCTGTTATGCTAGCGGCGTAGTTTGATCGGTTTTAGCCGCGGCCACTTGCGGAAAAAGTGGCAACAGGGCGCTTCAGGATCTCGTTTCAAGCGCCGCGATCAATGATCGTGGGTCCATCTTCAACTTAGCCGTTTTCGTCTTGCGGCAGTGCCAGGCTCATAGTTTGAACTGGCCTTCAACTTCAGTGGTATTGGGTTTGGCAGGCGATGCTTGTCTCGATCCGGCGTACTACTTCTTCAACCAAGCAGTTCAGCTAACTGCATCTAAAATAAGGAGGTATTCAATAACAATCGTTAACTCAGGCCATTAAGGCCAAGTTGGAATATTGCTCGGGCTCTATCCATCAGGAAATCCCGGCATGCCTGCGATCAGGCAGGTTCAGAAAGGGGCTGGTGTCCCACGACCAATACCACCTCGGTGGGCTTTGCAGATAATGCTGCAGGCGGTCAGATTCACTTACCAATTGTGAGAAGCACCGTATAACTCTGAACCACCAACATCGACTGAAAAGACAAATGAAGTCCCACGGGATCTGCCAGGAATTGGCGGTCCCGATGGGGCTTCGCTCGCCTGGGATATTGATGCACTATTGCATAAGGACATCATATGTCTTATTATGGCCAGTCATTTATCTCGTGGACACTCCTTTGCAGCCCCGTATTTACACCCTGAAAGAAGCGGTCACCATCCTGCACCGGTCCGGTGGGGCAGAGGAAGCGAACCGAATTACTCGTCATATTCGCCATTGGACTTCCCTCGATCTATTAATTCCGGAAGGAGACAAACACACCGGAACCGGTCGAGCTCGAGAGTACCGCGTCGAGGAGATTTATCGTGCGGCTGCTCTCTTGGAACTCGCGAAGTGGCGGGTACCGGTAACAGTGTTAGCAGACACGTTTCGTCAGTTTACGGCAGACTTCGAGAAGGAGTGGATACTCGCCGTCGATGGCAAGAAAGACATCTATGTGACCATGACGTGGAGCGACGGCCTGACCGTCTGGAACATCGCGGCCGGCAAACCGGAGCTTTTCATGCTGAAGGACCCTGCTGCGGATAGTGGCCTCGCTGGACCGGCCAGCGCGATCGTGATCAACCTCACAAGCGTGCTTCGCGGGCTGCGATTTTAGAGCTTCACAGTGAGCACCAATGATCGGTCAATCTCTCCCCATCCCCTCCCCGTTCGCTGTCTGGATCGCGCTTCAGCGGCGGCTTATCTGGGCATCGGCAAGACCCTGTTGGCGCGAATCGGCCCACCACCGATTCGCCTGGGAAGACGACGCGTCTATGACCGGGTTGACCTCGACCGCTGGCTGGATGAGTATAAGTCCCGAGGGCGGGCCATAAAGGAGGAATTATGGCCCGAGAAAAAGGACTCTATAAGAGACAAGATTCGCCGTACTGGTGGGTCGACACAGTCCTCCCGGACGGACGCCGAGTATGCAAAAGTACTCGGCTTAAAATCCTGGAAGACGCCGAAGAGTTTTTAGTACGCCTCAAAGCAGACGCCTATGAGGCAGCCCGGACCGGGATACCGGCAGAGCAAAAATGGCAGGCAGCGGTTCTTAGATACCTGGAAGACAACGCGGAAAAGCGCAGTCTTGCAACCGATAAGTTCCTCCTGCTGGAGCTCGACCCGTATCTCCGGGACAGGCGCTTGGTGGACATCAACATGGATGTACTCCGAGGGTTTGTCCAGCATCGAAAGCAGGTTGATGGTGTAGCAAATTCCACCGTCAACCGTGCGCTCGAAATTGTCCGACGCATTCTTTATATGGCGCGTGACGAATGGGAATGGATCGTGCGGGTACCAAAAATCCGCATGTTGAAAGAACCCAGATGTCGCATCCGGTTTCTAAAGGAAATGGAAGCGGATCAGCTCATTGAGGCATTGCCAGAGCATCTGCGACCAGTGGTCAATTTTGCCTTGGCGACCGGTTGCAGGATGACGGAGATCCTGCGACTGGAATGGAGCCGTGTTGATTTCGATCGGCGTGTGTCCTGGCTGGATCCAGGAACCACAAAGAACGGAGACGGACGCGGTGTTCCCCTAAACCGGGATGCGATCTTGGCGCTGAGAGGCGTTCAAGGGCAGCACGACCGGTGGTGCTTTACGTACAAGGGGAAACGCATGGAAGCGATTGGCTCTGCGTGGAAACGCTCATTGAAGCGTGCAGAAATCGAGAAATTTCGGTTTCACGACTTGCGCCACACCTGGGCGAGTTGGCACGTGATGAACGGAACCAGTTTGCAAGAGCTGATGGAGTTGGGTGGTTGGAAGTCGTACGAGATGGTACTGCGGTATGCGCATTTGGCACCGGAGCATTTATCGGATGCGGCGGCACGAATTGAACGGGGTTTGGGAATCGTAGAAAACGACTCTACGATTTCTCTACGTTGACAAAACTAAGGGCCTACCGAAATCGGTAAACCCTTGATTTAACTGGCGCGCCCGGAGAGATTCGAACTCCCGACCACTTGGTTCGAAGCCTCAAGAGCCACCATAACTTGTTGAAAAATAAGGCCTGAAAGACGGCGCTCGTTGCTGATCCGCCCCACAGTGCATAACAATGCACAGCTGATGTCGGAAATTTGTCGGAAGTTCCCAATCCTGAGCTATGTGATTGGTGGGCAAACTAGAGTCTCGAAATCAACCGGGAGAACGAAACAATATTACACCCGATACGACACGAACGGTCGACCGGAAGTGGCCCGAATCCGACTGATACTACTTTCTGCGATGGGGTCGGACAAAATCGAAGAATTTGGGCATCTGCCGCCCCTGCTGAAGACCAATGAGGTCAAAGAGAACAGAGAGGGCTCCTCTGTTTGTGATATTTCTTCGCCGTCAGTTTGCGTATTTCCCCCCGCAGTTCTGAGTCAGAAAGATGAAATTGCTTGCCCTCTTCTAAAGCGACAACTCGCATCATCTCTTCATAAGGATCAGGCTCCAGATGATTCGCATGATCCAGGTACAGTTGATACGCCCATACAGAGAACTCTAACTCATCGAAGCCTGAATCAAGCTGTTGGCTGAGCGCTTTAGCAAACTCAAACTTGTGGTAAGTCATTGGCCTAGGACTCCACGACTTGGGACTTAGTCACGCAGCACTATCAATGCTCCGCATTCCCGAAAGAACCAAACCCATCGACCTTCCCTCCGTATCGGAGCGCAATGCTGTCGAGTTGTGATTCAATCCCACAAATCGTGCGGTAAGTAGGTACCAGTGTTTGCGCGCAATAACAGGTCCACATGTTCGACTCCTCATCGTACTCCAAGCTCGTGTCGAAGTTTGAGCCTCGGAGATCGGCAGCCACACACTCTCCCGCGGCTTTCGATGGTACCGCCACAAAGAAGTCGATCCGCATGGTCCGAGTCAGATCTGAGCCCTCCTGAGCAAAACGCCGGAGAGCGGCTCCAGTTTCGTCGTCGGGCAGTTTGTCAATCGTAGTCATACTCGCCCGCCTCCAGCATGAACGCCGGCAGACCTTCGTCTGGTAGTGGCTCGCCGACGTGTCCGATGAATTCGTCGTATCGACGTCCTTCCGCCGTTGTCGACAGTGGGTCTTGAAGAAATTGAAGCCTTTCAATTCCGACTGGCGTGCGTTTCTGGAAGTCGACGATCGCTTGACTTGTGAGAAATGACTTTAGTGCATTCCAAACGCAACGATCTCCTTGAGCACTGAACATTCCGAAAGTGTTCGGCCAATTGCAGTTTGCATTCCCCCAAATGAAGAAATGGTTCAGTGCAAAATAGATCGCCTCGCGAACATCAGTATCCGTCAGTTCGTCGAATCGCTTGTTCAGCTCTTCTAGATCTGAATAGAATCGCTGCAATACATCGGTTTCCACAGTTGAGCCCATAGCTTTATAGTTCACGGTCCTCGATACGGAATCTACGCCCGGGGGATTCGATCTGGTTGTAGTTGCCCGGACTAGATACACTGCCGTTCTGGTCAATCCTTAACGACTCCTGTTTGAACGCGTCTCGATTGTTGTCCGCGGGCGTCCAATCTGTCGCTGTATGAGGATCTTCGTTGGCCCTCGCCTGTCGCCGCCCCGACTGCTGTGATCGCTGCCGAGACCCCTTTCCGGAATACGTCCGGCCGCTCTCATGTGTATTGGTGTACGAACCGGTCTGACGTAGGTCTGGCTTGGCTGCACCATTTGGGACATTGGATCGCCGTAACAGCGGCTTGCCTGCCGAAGCGACCCCGTGCACAATCTCCTTCCGAAGACCGACCAAGAATACAGCTGATTGCCCGAACCGTCCAATCGCATTGTTGAAGGTCGCAATATCCGCCGCGTCTCGTATGCCAGGACGAATATAGTCGATAGTAGCGAATACGTTTAGTCCAACAAAGAGATTGTTCCGAGCTGTTTTCAATGCCCCTTCAAAGACTCTTCCCTGAATGGGTGCAACGGTGGGTCCGCTAATAGCATCAGGTGGCAATGTCAGAATGAGCGATGGTGTGAAACCCGCATTGACGAAATTGCCACCGGAGATCATAGAAAACGAATCGCCCACTACCAAGGTGGCCGTAGGCCCTGCAAAGTCCGCCTGTAACTCATTGAAAGCGTCATAACTGTCAAGGTCTGCCACGCTGGCAAAGCTACTCAGTGAGTTTTGCGATACGCCGGGAATTAGTACCGAATTGATCGGACTCAAGTCGTTATCCGATTCGGCAATAAAATATATCGCCGTTTGAACCGTGGATGCGAAGATGAACGGCAGCAGCGGCCAATCCTGGAGCGCTTCAAGCTTCTCTGCCCTGTCCCCGACGATGCCGCCTAGTTCCTCGGCCTCGTCGACCCGGAAG
>RCND010002021.1_pt1 | contig 11378 bp, 9 predicted proteins | sample 2041351 | NCBI WGS metagenome assembly RCND01 (sample SAMN09708230, study PRJNA481090) | Marine sediment metagenome, whole genome shotgun sequencing project. | biome: marine sediment; feature: ocean; material: sediment; isolation source: Sewage treatment plant 12B marine sediment (STP12B) ...
AATGAGGCTTAGTCTTGGTGTTCTGTTATTTCTCATACCACTTGCAATTTTTGGGCAAAAGGATTCCATTTGGATGAAAAATAACGACATACTAGTCGGAGAGCTTAAATCTTTGTCCAAGAGCGTTATCACTTTTGAAACCGATTATAGTGATAAGGATTTTAAAATTGATTATGATAAAATTTCTCGTTTTTCTACACAGAATTACTTTGTAATTAACTTAACAGATAATTCGAGACATACGGGTAAGATGAAATCTCTTGAAACAGGAAAACTACAAATATGGTATGGAGACACCCTATTACGGGAACTTGTCATCCAAGAAATTGTTTATTTATCGGAAATAGATCAAAAGTTTTGGAAAAGATTCACTGGAGCAATAGACGTTGGTTTTAACATAACAAAGACTAATAACAACGTACAACTAACTTCTTCAGGAAATCTTAAATATTCTAGTGATAAATATCAATCCACATTTACATTTAACACCTTGATTTCCGATCAGGATAGTATTGCAAGAATAGAAAGAAGAGAATTTGGATTAATGGGCCGGAGGTTTATTAAAAAATGGTATATAGAAGCAGATTTAAATTACCTATCCAGTACCGAATTGGGAATTAAAAACAGGATTAATCCCGGACTTGGATCAGGTAGGACTCTTGTAACTACTAACAAACTTTATTGGGCGGCAGGACTCGGTATCAATTATAACATAGAAGAATATTTTGTCGAAACTGAGGATAAGACGTCCGTAGAAGCAAAGATTTTAACGCAGTTCGAAATGTTCAATTTCAGTGACTTAAGCCTACTTACTAAAATTTCGGCTTACCCTAGTTTATCTGAAAAAGGCAGGTTTCGTGTGGATTATAATCTTACCTTCAAATACGATCTACCTTTTGAATTTTACATAAAAACAGATTTTACCTTAAACTATGACAATCAGCCGCCAATAGCTGGAAGTGAATCAGATTATGTGTTTTCTTCTGGAATTGGATGGGAACTGAAATAGTAAAATAAATAAATTCATGAAAATAAATTCAAAATACATTATAGTAATTTTAGTTCTTTTGATACTGCCTTTTTCTGGCTACGCCCAAGATTCAGACTCTACAAAAACTAAAGAACCCTACAAGTATTTTCTTCCAATCTTCGGCAAGAAAGCTTATGATAAAGGGTATACCTTGCCGCTTCCGCATGGAATTCTTGTTGGAACAATATTTAATAAACAGGGGATTCTTTTAAACGACTTTGAAATGGCCATTGCCGAAGAAGGTTCATCTCTAAACGACGAAGATTTTGTAAGCCTTGATGGTATATTAGATTTTGGACCCTCTGAAGGTCGGATCACTACCTTCAATTTTCGAGCAGATGCTTGGATTCTCCCTTTTTTAAACGTCTCAGGAATTGCCGGACGAATTTGGGGTGAGCAATCTATAAGTTTTAGTGTCGCAGGTAGTGAACTCTTTGAAAGTGTTACGGATATTGAAGGCCAATACTACGGGTTCAATGTATTAGCAATAGTTCCTATAGGACCAGTTAATCTAGCGGGAGATTATTCTATGACCTGGACAACCAATAAACGCTTAGACAAGCCGGTGCTGGTAAAAGTTGGAGGTATTCGAGTAATAAAACAAATTAAAACAAACACGCCTAACCGTTATGTTGCCTTTTGGGCGGGAGCTCAATCCCAAAATTTAGATAACCAGACTTCTGGAAATATTGCTTTTGATGAGGCATTAGGTATTACTGCGGAAGATAAAATGAATTTAGATAACCATTGGGCTGATGTACTAAATGATGAGGTTGTGGTGAAACAAGCCCCGATAACAGGTAATGACTTATTTTGGAGTGACCTGTCGCCTGTAGAGCAGCAGCTGCGCCAAAGTGCATTTGATTTAGTGAGGGGAGTAGCCGATTCTAACGTGTTTTATAAGTTTACTAAACAATTAGAATTTGACTGGAATATGACTGTAGGAGCAAGTTACCAGCACAATCAAAGATGGGGCTTAAAAGCTGAATATGGATTTCTTAAGTCGAAACGGACATTTATGTTAGCTCTTGACTACAGATTCGGCCTTTGATTTAGATAGGCTACATGACAACAGTAGTTCCATTAACTAATTAAATAAGACTTAAATGAAAAAAATTGCAATTACATTATTAATGCTTACCGGTGTTCTTGGAGGAATGCAGGTATTTAGTCAAGAGAAACCAAATATTGTTTACCTATTGGTAGATAATTGGGGATGGGGCGATTTGAGTATTCAAGGGAGTACAATTCAAACGCCTAATATAGATGACTTTGCCAGTCAATGACTTCGCCTTACAAATTTTAACGTTCAAAATCAGTGTACGCCAACACGTGCTGCATTACATACAGGCCGTTTACCTATTCGAACCGGTAATCAAAAAGTTCCTGCTCCAGGTGAGCCTGATGGGCTTGCAAACTGGGAATATACCTTACCAGAATTACTTTCTGATGCGGGTTACCATACTACTTTGTTTGGTAAGTGGCTTGTTGGTTCTCAAATTAACAAGTTACCCAATTATCAAGGTTATGATTATTTCTGGGGCCAACAAGAGGGCACTCAAGCAGCTTCTTACACAACTACCAATCAATGGGATCCTAACGTAGCGACAACGCCTTACATCTACGAAGGCTATAAAGGCCAAGACGCTAAAAAAGTTAAGGTGTACGATGTGCCTGTAAAAGTGACTATGGACAGAGAAATCACAAATCGCGCAATAGACAACATCAAAAAACAAGCTAAATCAGGTAAACCTTTTTACAGCTATATTGCCTTTACCCATTTCCATCCGCCATTAACCGTTCACCCTGACTTCGAAAATGCTTCTAAAGCAGGTATCTATGCTGATACGCAAATGGAAGTTGATTACAATATTGGCCTTGTTTTAAAAGCGATTAAAGATGCGGGTATTGCTGATAACACTATTGTCATTTTAACCGGTGATAATGGCGCGGGTTATTTCCCTCAAAATTCTGGACTAGCTGTTGGTGAAGATGGCGGCGGCGGTTCGAATGGCCCTTGGCGCGGTGGTTTAAGTACGGCTTATGAAGGTGGGTTACGTACGCCTGCAATGATCCGTTACCCTGATAAAATTAAAGCGGGTGGAGTTTCAGATGAAATCGTAGGTGACGTTGATATGTATACCACTATTGCGAGCTTTGCTGGTGCCGACAAATTGGTCCCGACTGATCGCCCTATTGACGGTGTAAATCAAAAAGATTTCATTTTAGGTAAACAAGAAAAATCTAACCGTGATCATTTTATCGTTTTTGTTGGTGATGAATTATTTGCAATAAAATGGCGCAATATGAAAATGCATTTTGCGGCTACTGAATCGACGCATTCTATTGTGCAAAAATTCACCTTCCCTCAACTTTATGACATTAAAAATGATCCTAAAGAAGCCTATGAGCTTTGGGGTAATTTAGGCTATGCACATGCTTGGATGATGGAGCCTATAATGAAAAAAAATAATGCCCTTTATAAGAGTATGGCGGAATACCGCAATATTAAGCCAGGCGAAGAGTTTAAGGGGTATAAAAAATAGAAAAAAAGCAGGTAACAACGGGTAACAACGGTAAGTATGAAGTGCATTAAAGCGCTCTTTATACTTACCTTTGTGTTTTATTTTACCAAGACGATTTGAGTTGACTTATTAATATAACCAATATGAAAAGAATACTTAATTTACTCCTTTGCCTGCTAATCACTGCATATATCTCTGCGCAAGAACAACCTCAAGCGTCTCCTGTTTTATCTGGAGCCTATTTACCCGGGATTATGGGTGTACGGGACTATGCCAACCCTGGAACGGATGGTCTATTCGTAATAGATTATAATATTTTCCTGAGTGCTAACACCTATTATGATAGAAATGGCAATAAGAGTAATTCACTAGATTTAATTCCAGAATTAGGAGTTAGTATTCCTATTGATGTGGATATTTCAGGATACATTAATAGTTTAATGCTTACGTATGCATCTCCAAAATTGGAGTTCTTGGGTAATGCGCAATACCTATTTATTGCAGCACCTAATTTTACAACAGCAAACTTAAGTGTGGGATTAGGGCAATTAACCAATGGCAATACTATTGACGGAGGCGCTTCCGGCTTTGGAGATCTGACCATTGCCCCCTTGATGTTGTCATGGGGTTCTGAAAAATTTGATTTAACAACAGGTTATTTGTTTGTTGCTCCCACAGGGAAGTATGAAACAGGTGCAGATGATAATGTAGGACTTGGATACTGGTCTCATATCGTTCAGGCAGCAGCCTATTATTATCCCCAACCCGAAAAATCCACGGCAATTATGGTAATGCCTTCTTATGAGTGGCATGGAAATATTAAAGATGCCGATGTAAAACCGGGGAGTCGTTTTATTTTAGAATATGGGATTAGCCAATACTTCTCCGAAAGGTTAGAAATCACTTTACAAGGTGGTCACGCCTGGCAAAGTGGAGAGGATTCGGGGTCCGGTGTGTATTGGGATACACGTATAAAAGATCAGATGAGCATCTTTGGTGGTGGCATTGGTTATTGGTTAAAGCCCAATGTATTTTATGCGAATGCGAAATACAGCACAACCTATAATAACAAACAACACTTTAAAGCGGATGTTTTTCAAATTGAATTATTATTGATGACTGATTTTTTTTTAAAAAAGATTAAAAAGAAGTTAGATTAAAATAACAAAGCACAAGAATGGTAATCGTTACGCAAGGCTTTAAAAAGCATAAGGTTTAACTAAAAGAGGCTGTCTGAAAAGTTAGTTTTGATGTCTGTTCGAGCGCAGTCGAGAACTACAAGTTTATCACTATCAATAATGTCTCGACTGCGCTCGACCAGACAATTTGGTTCATTTTCACTTTTTTGACAGCCTCTTTGATATTTAAGAAACCAATTTATTTTTAAATATTGAAGCTTGTCAATTGCCATGCTTGAAATATAAATGCCCTTTATACATGCCGCCGGCTACGGACCAAGCCGAACTTGTTTGATAATCTTCTGATTGCGTAATACCTTCAAAGATAGATAGTCCTATTAAAAAAGTACAGACCAGGCTAGAACAAGACTATTTGTATTCGAACCGACATCTGTAAGCGTTTGTGAATAAATATAGACCAATTTACCACTCTGGCGTTTTCCAACGGGGAAACCTAGTGAGGCAGAATTTAGCAGAGTGGATCGTTCATCATCTTTAGAAAGTCTGTTTATGCGAGAAGCGCCTCCTATTCCATAACCAGCGCTCAAGGAAGCCCAAATACCAGAATTAAAGCGTTTGATAAGGTGGGTTTGTGCAGCAATAAGAGGTTTCTGGTCTTTTGTTCCATCGTTAAAAAAGTTATCATTCTTAGTGTAGATATAAGCCGAGACATCAAATTCAACCGACCATAATCCCCAATTGTGTGATACTCCAATCTGCGGTCTAAAGAAAAATTGATTCAGACCAAGGTTAATCAAATAATCCTCTGAATATTGACCTAAGGGAAAGCTTATAGCCAGAGACGCTCCTAAAGTTGTGTAAACTGGATGTTCGGTCAAATATTCCCTTAATTGTTTAAGATTGAGTGCTGGGGGTCCTAGAATGTGGTAAGAAATTCGGACTCTAGGATCTACTAAACCAGTTGGATTCCTACTTACAGCTTCGCCTTGTAAAAGCCCTTCCCATCGTGCATTGCTAAAAGGAATAAATACATCTAGCCTAGCGAATTTTTTACCTATTCGAAATGGATAAACAAAGGAGGCAATCGCGGTGTGGGCGGTAACCTTGGCATCCTCTATTTCCAATAGTGGGTCAAACAAGACATCTCCAAAAGTGTAGACATATCCAACGCCGGCTGCCTTAGTTCCCAAAGGCAAATTAGTCCATCGCCTAGGTTCAATATCCTGCGCCTGCATAAGGGTAGAAACTAATAAAAATACTAGCAGAATACTAAATGGCTTTAGCTCCTTAGACCCAGACAGGAATATCTTTAAGTAAGAAAAGGACATCATTTTATGGATTTTATTCGGCTAATAAACCAAAATAGAATTTCCATTGAGATTTTTTATTTTAAAAACCAACGTATTTTCAATTTTGTGAATAATTTTCGCTCTAACTTTTGTATGAAATTTCACAAGAACCTATTTTATCAAACTTAAGAAAAAATCGACAAACCAATCCTGTGTTTTTAAATGCAAGCTAAATTATTTAAAATATGTAAAATATTCAATGGTAATAAGTAACTTACGGTAACAATAACATTCTAGCAATTAAATTGTTTAGCTCCGCGACCTATTATAATATTTGGAGATTCAAACGATTATCCTTTTTATCTTTATCTTTATCTTTAAATTTTACTTAACATCTTTCAATTATGAAGAAAAAAATTTATTTTGTTTTACTAATGTCCCTTATTGTCTCCTGTTCAGGTGGTGACACAAACAATAAAGCGAATGCCGCATTGGTTGAAGACTATGTAAATGCGGTTCAAAATTTGGATTATGATTCAATGGAGAACTATCTTTCAGAAGATTATATGGGCTATGGGCCTTCGTTAAATGATAGTATTGGTAAAAGTGGAGCTATAGAGAACTGGAAGAAGAATATTACGGAACTCTATAAGAAAATTGAATACAAGAAGTCAAGAGTTATCGCGGTAACTATTGAAGATGGCCCCAATAAAGGAGATTGGGTATCTAACTGGGCTGAATTGGAGATCACCTATAAAGAAAATGGGGATGTCGTAAATATTATGGCCAATACGACATATATGATCGAAGCAGATAAAATCGTCAAAAGTTATACCTTTTACAATGAGGCCGATGCTCTTGATCAGCTTGGCTATGTATTTTTAAATCCAGATAATCTTTAATGCAATTATGAGAAAGTATTTAACACTCTTAGTATTGCCTTTGTTTACAACGATAACAATGGCTCAAAATGATTCATCCATAGGTTCTAGTATTGGTTTATATATATTCCCGGGAGAAAACCAAGATCAAGCACAACAAGATAACGATGAACTTACCTGTTTTAATTGGGCGAAGAAACAGACAGGATATGATCCTATGAACCCTACCCAAGTACAGGCCGCACAAGTTGACACCTCACCGGACGGAGCTGCCGTTAAAGGTTCTATGAGGGGTGCTGCAGGTGGTGCTGCCATTGGAGCTATTGCCGGAGATACCGGGAAAGGCGCTGCAATTGGGGCCGTTGTTGGAGGTGTTCGTGGGAGAAGAGCAAAAAAAGCACAAGACGCACAGCAACAACAGGCAAATAATGCCGGGGCAGACGCATATGAAAAAGAATTAGCAAATGACTATAAAAAAGCATTTTCTGCTTGTATGGAAGCGAAAGGATATACTGTTAAGTAGTTTTTAATAAAGTAAAATTTAAAAAAATATGTGGAGCGTTCGAAATCTAATAATTGCTTTGTTTTTCCTTGGTTTAGGCTCTACAGCTCATTCGCAGGTGTTGATATCGTTGCTCTTAGGTGACAAACTGAATTCAGATAAAATTGAATTTGGTTTGGATGGTGGTTTCAACTGGTCTCAAATAGGGAATTTAGATTCTAATTCGTCCTATAGAACTTTCAACCTTGGGTTTTACTTTGATATTTTACTGAATGAAACATGGAGTTTCAATACAGGTGTTCTGGTAAAGTCGCAATTAGGGGCTGATGATTTAAGCCAAGAAGACTTGGCTTTTTTGGAAATTACACCTCAGGAAGAAGAAGGTAATTATTCTCAGCGACTTAATTATTTTTTGGTTCCCGCTTTGATGCGATACAATTTCCCTAACCGAATATACCTCGAAGCAGGACCGCAGTTTGGTTTGATGACTAAAGCAAGTGTTGACTTTACTTCAAAAACAGACGAAAAAAGCACTGATATCCGTGAGTTTAATAAAGATAAAATTAACAAGATAGATGCAGGGGTTTCTGGAGGTGTAGGGTATCGCTTGTCGCCAAGGAAAGGAATGAGTGTAGGTCTGCGGTATTATTACGGATTTGTAAATACTTATAAAGACGTATCTGGAACCAATAATTCATCTCTTTTCGTGAAATTTACGCTTCCAATTGGTACAGGAGGAAAAAAAGAAACTAAAAAGAGTATCTAAAGGATTATTTATTTAAAGTCAGGTCGTTGTAAATTTAATAGATTGGGCAATGAACAGAGAACTCCTCGATCCGGAAAAAGTTTAATTAATTATTTATTATATTTAAACCATGTTAAAGGGATTGTAATTCAAATCTCTACCTTTTGACTCAATGGAAACATTGGTATAAAATATAAATTAACGGGTGCCGCCTGCATAATTTTGTCATATTTAGAAAAAATTAAATAGTCCTTTGAGTCCTCGAAAACATAATTTATTCCTCATTTTTATAATGGCTCTGTTAGCCACAACAGCAGCTATTTGCCAAACGAATCCTGTTATCATTACTCCTGATTCTCTTTCGGTGAGTCAATCATCTGTGATTCCCGAGACTGAAATTATTGACCAGCTAGTAAAGGCCAATAAAGACCTAAAGAAAATAGAGAAGGGAAAAAAGCCAGAGAGTATAATTACAGAAATTGATTCACTATTACCTCCATATATTGAGTTCATTGAGCAACGCAAATTACTGGAACAAAATTTTGTTAAGGCAAATCCCAACCGACAGAAAGTTGATAATCTGATCAATAAGTGGTTAGGATACCGCGATTTCATGAATAGCTGGCAAACGTTAGTCAAGGGCGGTCAGGCTAAAAAGGTCATATTACTCGATCAAGTAGCAAAATCTGAATTAACCTGGGAACTGACCTACCTAAATGCAGTTGAGAAAAAAGTTCCTTCGCAGATTTTAAATAGGATTAAAGCTGTCTGGGATTCCTATAAAAGTATCAATTCTGTCATTATAGATGAGAGAAACAACTATCTAAACTTAGAAAATAAAATCACCGACCAAATCATAATCATAGATGCGGTAATTGATGAATTAGAGAGCGTTAAAAATTCTGAAGTTTACCAACTTTTCTATTTACGAAACACGCCATTCTGGAAAAAATCTATCCAAGACGACAGGGACACTACAATAGATAAAGTTGGAGTAGAGTCAATATCGAAAAATATTTCCAATGCTAAGGAATATGTCAAATTACAAGGAAATACTCCATACCTGTTCTTTATAACACTAATCTTTTTTGTAATAGCGATCTTCTTAATAAAAAATAGTTTCCTTAAATATCCAGTAGTAGAATCCGATAAATATTTGTTCAAAGCTAAAGAAGTTATAGCCGATAATACCTTATGGGTAGTGCTATTTCTGACATTAGTTTTAATAAGACTATTTTTTCCCAGTACACCAAAATTATTTAACGATGTGTTGGTACTTTTAATGATTGTTAGCGCCTTCGTATTGGTGAGGCCTTACATCCATAAAAAATTCAGGAATATTATCTATTCTATTATAATAATAATAATTTTGGATTTAGCCAAAACCTATATTTGGCTCTCCTCTTTTCAGTACAGGTTTTATCTTCTAGTTGAGACTACTTTGCTATTCGCAGTCTTGATATATTTCACTTATCATTATCGAAAGACAAAAAAGACAGATTTGAATAAGTTTTCTGTAATTCTTAAACGATTTATTCCCATTGTATATTTTCTTCTTGCAATCACTTATGGGTCAAATATTTTCGGGTATACCAATCTTACAGACTTTATTATTAAATTATGTATACAAGGTGGTGATCTAACCTTAGTTTTTTATGCTATTTTATTATTGTTAAATGGATTAATACTCGGCTTCACAGATTACCATTTTAATAACAGATTGACGAGTTTTGATCCCGAAAAGAAAAGAGCATTAGAGATCAGACTTCAGAGGTTGATAAATACGATCGCGATCCTATTTTGGCTGTTCTACTTTCTTAATCTTATCGACATCTACGTTCCCCTATCAAAGATTTTTGTAGATATTTTTTCTGAGCTCTATACTATGGGTACCGTTACCTTTACGTTTGGAACAATCTTTTTGTTCGTTACTATATTGATAGGCTCTTATCTTATCACTCGTATTATATCATTTTTATTGGATGGGAATGAGATAAAACTATTTTCATTCAAACTAACAAAAGGTGTTCCTGCGGCTATTTCCTTGGTAATTCGTTATTTTATTTTGGCCTTTGGTTTTATATTAGCGCTTTCGTATATCGGCATTGATTTGAGCGAATTCAATCTTTTAGCAGGCGCTTTAGGTCTTGGTATCGGATTTGGATTACAGACAATAGTATCCAATTTTATTTCAGGAATTATCCTAATTTTTGAAAGACCCATATTACCAGGCGATGTTGTAGAAGTAAATAATTTAATAGGAACTGTAAGCAAAATTGGAGTTCGTGCATCACGTATAAATACTTATGAAGGAGCAGAGGTAGTAGTTCCAAATAACAATTTGATTTCGGAAGACCTCATTAACTGGACACTATCGAACAATATCAAAAGGGTAGAGATTTTGATTGGCACTAAATATGGCACAGACCCTAACGAAGTTTTAAAAGTTCTTGTACAAGTAGCCAACGAAAATAAAGACGTTTTAAAAAATCCACCCCCTGCAGCATTATTCGATACATTTGGAGATAGCTCTTTGAATTACCGACTACTATTTTGGGTGTATTTTCAAAAAGGTTTACAGGCCAAAAGCGATGTTTCAATAGCAGTCTATAATAGATTTAGGGAGTTAGGAATAGAAATTCCTTTTCCGCAGCTTGATGTTTATTTGCCCCAAAATGATAATTTAGAGTCCGGAACTACTAATATTATAAAAAAATAGGAATCCATGTCTTTTCTAAAAAAAACTTTTATTAGCTCTAACCCTCTTAATTTTATTGTGTTTTTTCGCAGGTATCTCGGTAAAAACAAAAATGGGTAACTAATTGGAAAAAGATCAGCTATAAAAAATGTTCAATTTCATTTACTATCTGATTTGGAAGAGGAGGCAAAAATAGAAACACTTTAAATTTATTTAAAATGGACTTTAAATTAGACAATGAAATACTCCTAGATATCGGTTTAGCAATAGGTGCGGTCGCTTTTTTACTCCTTTTTATTTATGGTATAAACCGCCTTTTTAGACTTATCAATAAAAAAATTCACAGCTTAGCCGGAGATAGAATAAAGGGATTAAGTACAAAAAATTATCAGTTCTTATCACCAAAATATACCGCGTCTTTAATTGTTGGTGGGTTTAAAATATTACGCCTCTTTATTTTACTCGTTGCCTTCTACATTTGGTTACCTCTATTTTTTAGTATTTTCCATTGGACTAAAAATATTTCAAATACCTTAATTGGCTACGCTATTGATCCACTTATATCATTT
>RCND010002022.1_pt1 | contig 11377 bp, 9 predicted proteins | sample 2041351 | NCBI WGS metagenome assembly RCND01 (sample SAMN09708230, study PRJNA481090) | Marine sediment metagenome, whole genome shotgun sequencing project. | biome: marine sediment; feature: ocean; material: sediment; isolation source: Sewage treatment plant 12B marine sediment (STP12B) ...
CTTTGTCAATACTCTCACGGACCTGGCGGAATCTTTTACTCATTCGTGCCATATCAATCCACAACCTCCAGCCCCATGCTCCTTGCGGTGCCTGCGATCATGGAAACCGCCGCCTCCATGGATGCAGCATTGAGATCTTTCTCCTTGAGCTTAACGATCTCGCGACACTGCTTCTTTGTTACCGTACCGACTTTTTCACGGTTGGATTCTGGAGATCCCTTTGCCAGCCCGGCAGCTCTCTTCAAAAGAACCGCTGCTGGAGGGGATTTCAGAATGAAAGTAAAACTTCTGTCCTTAAAGACGCTTACGACCGCAGGTATAATAAGTCCTTCGCTCCCCCGGGTTCGGGCATTGAATTCCTTACAGAAACCGGCCAGGTTGATTCCGTACTGTCCCAGAGCGGGACCAACAGGTGGAGCCGGTGTTGCCTGCCCTGCGGGCAGCTGAAGCTTTACCATACCTAGAATCCTCTTAGCCATGGTAAGCACTCCTTTCCAGGCGCAGTAACCTCCCCATGCTGGTTACGGCAGCCTTTCCAAACGAGACGGATCATTCCGCCTCCAGTTAGATCCGGTCTTCGGTCAGACCTGACGAACCTGTGAAAAATCAATCTCAACAGGCGCTTTGCGGCCAAAAATGGTGAATATCACCCTAACCCTGCCGCGTTCGGGGTTTATTGATTCCACAACCCCGGTGAAATTATTGAACGGACCTTCTATAACTCTTACAGTCTGTCCTACCGAGTAGGGAACTCTGACAACTTTCGCTTTATCAGAACCATCCGCCTGTCCTTTCAGTCGACTTATTTCGGCTTCGGTCAGCGGTACAGGATTTCCCTGGTTCATCGGCGGGAAACCACTAACATTGCTCATGGACCGGATGTCCATGATTATTTCAGGGCTCAGGTCAAGCTGAACGAAAACGTAACCCGGATAAAGCTTCTTCTTTCTTGAAGTCTTCCTGCCCCTGACATTCGAAGTAATCTCCTGAGTCGGAATGAGAATTTCTCCCACCATATCGGGATATTTCCTTTTAAGCAGTCCCTCCAGAAATATCATAACCCGTTTCTCGTACCCGGAGAATGAATTTACAACGTACCATGCAAACCTGGCGTTATCTTCTTTCTCGGGTGAAGCGTCATCTTCAACTTTTCCCTGCTCAGTGGTCTCTTCTTCAACCATAATCCTGTCCTTCTTGAACTGCAGCTGTTGGTTTCTAGCGAATCAGTCTGATGAGGCCGTTAATCAGAATTGAGGAGGCCTGGTCAGCGGCAAAAACCCATACTGCTGTTATGCCTACCCCGAAGAGAACAACCCATGTTGATGAAATAACTTCTTCTTTTGTCGGCCAGGTAACTTTCGTCAGTTCTGCCTTCACTTCTATAAGAAATCTGATGGCAGTCTTGATACCCCTCACAATAAAGTTGCCGTCCCGGGTTTGTCTACTAGCCATAATATGTCCTCTTCCTTTGAGCCTTATTCCCTCTGAGGATGATGGCAGGGCCGGAAGGACTTGAACCCTCAACCGCCGGATTTGGAGACCGGTGCACTACCAATTGTGCTACGACCCTGCGCAACTTCTTAAGAATAGATTACTTCGTTTCCCTGTGAAGGGTATGCTTATTACAAAATTTGCAGTACTTCTTCATTTCCATTCTGCCGGTATCCGTAGTGCGGTTCTTGGTGGTGCTGTAGTTGCGCTGTCTACATTCCTGGCAGGCGAGCGTGATAATTACCCTCACTTTATATCCTGTCTATTGTTCAATTCTATCAACAAGTCCATGACCTACTGTACGTCCGCCTTCTCGTATGGCGAAACGGAGCCCTTCTTCAAGAGCAATGGGAGTAATAAGGTTAACTTTTACTCCATCGATATTGTCGCCCGGGAGAGCCATCTCGCGGCCTTCCGGAAGTTCAATCTCACCTGTAACGTCAGTTGTACGGAAATAGAACTGGGGACGGTATCCGGTCTTGAAATGCTTCTTCCTGCCGCCGTCTTTTTCACTGAGAATGATGATGTTGGCGTAGAACTCGGTATGAGGAGTGACCGAACCTGGTTTCGCGAGAACCATTCCCCTTTCCAGCTGATCCTTTTTCATTCCGCGCAGAAGGAGACCTACGTTGTCCCCAGCCTGTCCTTCATCCAGAATCTTCCGGAACATCTCAACACCGGTACATACAGTTTCCATGGTTTCGTGGATTCCGACACGCTCAAGCTTGTCACCTGTATGGACAATTCCCCTCTCGATCCTGCCGGTTCCGACAGTACCGCGACCCTCAATCGAAAATACGTCTTCTACAGGCATTAAGAATGGCTTCTCTGTATCACGTTCCGGTGTAGGGATCCATTCATCCACAGCTGCCATAAGCTCGTAGACACACTTCGCATTTTCGTCATCCGGGGTTCCATCGGAGTTAAGAGCCTTGAGTGCGCTTCCCCTGATAATGGGAGATTCGGTATCGAATCCGTACTTCTCGAGAAGCTCTCCGACTTCCATTTCAACAAAATCAAGAAGCTCGTCATCGTCGATCATGTCGACTTTGTTAAGGAATACCACCATTCTTGGAACGTTAACCTGACGTGCAAGAAGCACATGTTCCTTAGTCTGTTCCATAACACCGTCATTGGCGGCTATAACAAGAATGGCGCCATCCATCTGGGCGGCTCCCGTTATCATGTTCTTGATGTAATCGGCATGTCCAGGGCAGTCTACGTGAGCGTAATGCCTGTTCTTAGTCTCGTACTCCTGATGTGAAGTGGCTATTGTAATACCACGCTTCTTCTCTTCGGGAGCATTATCGATCATGTCGAATTCAACATAGCTTACGTTATCAAACTGCGTAGCAAGACACTTGGTTATTGCAGCCGTAAGGGTTGTCTTTCCATGATCAATGTGACCAATCGTTCCCACATTAACGTGTGGTTTGGTCCTCTCAAACTTCGCCTTGGCCATGATTTCTCCTTTTCTTTTTCATCTTTCATCAATGAATAATGTGCTGATCCCCTGTTCAGCTTCAGTTAACTGCTTATTTCATCTGCCTGGAGCCCACGAGCGGGATTGAACCGCTGACCTCGTCCTTACCAAGGACGCGCTCTACCGACTGAGCTACGTGGGCTCCGGCAGTATTTGCCCAAATAAACCACTTTGCCGGTTTTAGCGGTTATTAACCGCACTCTGTTCAGCTTCAGTTCCCGGCTGGAGCGGGAGACGGGGGTCGAACCCGCGACCCTCAGCTTGGAAGGCTGATGCTCTGCCAACTGAGCTACTCCCGCATGCCGGAACCGCCTGTTAAGCCGCCTTTATCAAGGACTGGTGGCGAGGGGTGGATTCGAACCACCGAAGGCCATTGCCAACAGATTTACAGTCTGCCCCCTTTGACCGCTCGGGAACCTCGCCAGCTCCTATTATCTATAAATAAGCACTAATCCTCAATGGAGCTGGCGGAGGGACTTGAACCCCTAACCTGCTGATTACAAATCAGCTGCTCTACCAATTGAGCTACGCCAGCAAAAAGCGAACATGAAGCATATAAAAACCCCTATCTACTGTCAAGATTACTGTTACCCGGCAAGGACCCGGAAACAGAAAACATTGACTTAGACAAGAGGTAACCTGTAGCTTTATGGTTCGACAAAGCTACATTCAGACGGGAGTCATGTCAATGAACAGGGTCATTATATCTGTTATTACCGCTCTTTCGCTTGTTATTCTGCTCTTTTCGGGCTGCGGCGGCGAAGCATCAATTCAGGATGAACTGGGAATGGTTCCAGGCCTCTGTTTCCTTCACGTTCATATCAGTGACAATATGGATATTGACCTTATACCGCTGGAGGCCGGTGAGTTCCTTCCCCTCTGGTTATGCGATTCTCTCATAGCACGGGGAAGTTTCGGAGTAAGTCTTCTTGGCATCAATCTCACCGATTTCACCCCTCAACTGCTTTTCCTTTCAAGAGAACTCGGAGCGGACGAAATGCTGCAGCTTGGGAAAGACGGTTTCCGCTGCGGTGCGGAGGAGAACCAGCAGGGTTACGATATGATCGATGAGCGGGGAAGCATGATAGGCTCAATCACCGAGCGGGATGGATGGACATGTCTGATAACGGGAAGCGGGTCGGACAGGTCAGCACGGCGCTGGCTTGAACTTGAGAAGGAGGAATCCCTCGCATCTGATCCTGACCTGATCTCTATCTCGGAATCGGACGCTGACCTGACAATACTTGTTTCTCATAACTCAATAGCATTCATATCCGTGATTCCCACCGGGATGCTTTCAAGAACGCAGATAGCCATGCTGAACCAGGTGAAAGACATGATCGGGGCAATCAATCCGAAAGCCCTGAGAGTAAGTCTGAATATCACCACTGCTGAACCTCCGGTAACCACTCTGGATTTACAGCTTGTTCGGGATGGAGACAATGTTACAAGTTTTTCCATAAGCTTCAGCGATACGGAACTGACCCCCGAATTAATTAGGGACGGAGGCTTTTTATTTTGAAAACACAAATAATGCGCTCATACCACCCCTTTCAAACACGGATTAATCGCGAATCTAAATTAAAAAGCCTCCGTCCCTATTTATTCCACGGTGTTGTGCTTGCATTACTTCTGCTCAGTGCACCCGCCTCTGCAGACCCTCCTCCAGGGTACTACGATCCCGCCGCAGGGCTCACCGGACCTGTGCTGCAGGAAGCTCTTCACGGCATTATTGATAATCATACTTCCATAAGCTATGACGCTCTCTGGCTCGCATTTTTCACGACTGACGATAAACCAGACAGCATAGTCTGGGACATGTACTCCGACATACCAGGCGAAAATCCCCCTTACACTTACGTTCTTGGTGATGATCAGGGAGGCTCCGCAAGCGGTGAGGGTGAGGGCTACAACCGGGAGCACTCATGGCCCAAGAGCTGGTTCGGCGGTGAGGTTCCCCCCATGTATACCGACCTTTTTCAGGTGGTTCCGACTGATATCTACGTAAATAACAGAAGGGATAATCACCCCTACGGAGAAGTAAGCAGCCCAACATGGGAATCGCAGAACGGCAGCCGACTCGGACCCTGCTCCTACCCTGGATACTCCGGAACCGCCTTTGAACCGATCGATGGTTACAAAGGTGATTTCGCCAGGAACTACTTTTACATGGCCACCCGCTACCTCGGAGAGGACACCACCTGGCCAGGCAGCGCCATGGCTGACGGGGCAGTGCTTACCGCCTGGGCTGAAGAGATGCTCATCACCTGGCATTTAGACGATCCGGTCAGCGTAAAGGAGACCGACAGAAACGACGCGGTTTACGTTATTCAATCCAATCGAAATCCATTCATCGATCATCCTGAATACGTACTGATGGTTTACGATCCCACTTCCGTGGAAGGCGGGGAGTTCCAGGCAGTTTCAGCTGTTCTCTACCAGAACGTTCCCAACCCGTTTGCCGGTATGACCACTATCAGATTTACACTGCCCGAAACAGCGACGGTCAGTGTCACGGTGTACGATATTTCAGGAAAACTTGTAAATACATTAGTTGAGAACGATCAGCTTGCCGAAGGATATCATGACCTGATCTGGAACGGCAGAACAGCCTCCGGTGAGCCTGCCGCCGCAGGTATCTACTTCTGCAGATTCAGTACTCCAGGGGAAACCATCACTATCCCAATGCTGATAATAAGGGACGGCAGCTGAATGAGCATAATAGAAGCCCGGAATATAGACCGCAGTTTCGATGACCTGACAGTACTGTCAGGCCTTGATCTTGACGTAAAACAGGGCGAATTTCTGGCAATAGTGGGCAGAAGCGGCGTTGGGAAAAGCACTCTTCTCGCCATACTTGGAACCCATGATCTGGATCACGGCGGAACCCTGAGAATTGCGGAGAAGGCAACGGATGGGCTCTCATCATCCGCACTTGCGGCTCTCCGCAGAGAATATCTGGGTTTTGTATTTCAGGATTTTTACCTGCTGCCGGCTCTGACGGCTATGGAGAATGTGATTCTGCCGACTGTCTTTTCAGGGGGCAACCTGGAAAAGGCCAGGGCACATTCCCTGGATATCCTGGACAAGCTTTCAGTGAGGACTGATGAAACACCGACTTCGCTCCTTTCAAGGGGAGAAAGGCAGAGGGTGGCTGTAGCAAGGGGACTTGTTAACAGACCTTCGGTTCTTCTTGCCGACGAGCCCAGCGCAAGCCTTGACGAGGAAAGTGAGAATATCCTCTTCGATCTTCTGGACGAGTTGCGCAGACAGCAGAATTTCGCACTGATAGCTGTGGTTCATTCCACAGGTGTCCTCAACCGTGCGGACAGAATCCTCGAGCTGAAAGATGGTATCCTGCATGAAGTTGTCTGAAGTTAAGCTCGCCCTTCACCTGTGGAACCGTGGCCACTGGAAGGATTACATTTTCAGCCAGGGGATGCTGTTCACCGCGTCTTTGCTTCTTGTATTTTTCATATCCATCGGCCTTGGAGTACAAAATCTTCTTGACAGATTCCTCTCTAGCGATCTGCCTGCGGAGCAGGTGAGGGTTACTCCTTCGGGAATGCAGGTTGGGTTCTTTCAGACCGAAACCGGTGGAATGGAAATCACCGAGGAAATAAAGAGCGAGCTTGCGAACTCACCCCTGGTGGAGAGAATAGATCCCCAGATATATGCCCATGTTCCAGCCCTGCTGCGGGGTCAGCTGGGAGGACAGCCCTACTACACTGATATCACCCTGGAAGGGGTCACAGGGGAATTCCTGGGAGATTCTCTTCTGCAAGATATAAACTGGTCCTATACGCTTGATGATTCCTCAAGCCGCTTTCTTCCGATAATCCTCAGCGAGAACCTTCTGCTTCTGTACAACGCGGGTTTTGCCGAATCCAATAACCTTCTGGGCCTTACACCGGATGGTGTACTGGGAACGGAATGTATCGTTACGCTGGGAAGAAGTTCAATAGCTGATCTTGACAATCCTCCCGTAACTGTAAGAGCCAGAATAGAGGCGACCTCCCGCAACATGAACCTCTTCGCAATTGGTGTTCCCTTTGAATTCGTAGATGAGATAAATTCGCTCTTCCTTCCGGATGATACAAGAAGGTTCAGCGCGCTTGTCATAACAGCAAAGAGAGCTGAGGATGTCCCCGAGATTGTAAGAATCGTTGAGGAAACAGGTTTGCGAGCCGAGACCAGAAGAGGCATTGCCCAGAAAGCTGAAATCCTTGTAGGTGCGGTGACCGCAGCTCTCTCTGCTCTGGCTGCCGCTATTCTTCTGTCTGCTCTCTCGAGCGCCATCCATACTCTGGTTGCCGACCTGAAGAACAGGCGTTTCGCGCTTGGGGTTCTGATGGCTCTCGGCACTCCTCACGACAGACTTGCGATGATCTTTGCGTTTCAGATCCTATTCATGTCTTTCATTTCGATGGTTCTCGGAGCTGTTCTGGGCTGTCTTCTGGCATGGGGGGCAAGCAGCGCGCTTCTTTCGCTAAGTCCTGTGCTCAGAGCCGCAGTTGACAGCCTCGCAGTGTTTCCTGCAGGATGGCTCGCAGCTGGAATAGGAGTAATGCTTGCCACTTCTACAGGCACGGCATACGTTTTCTTTGGTCGGATACTGAAAACACCGGTAACGAGACTGCTCCGACCCTGATCTGAACGGATCAGAAAAGGTCGAAATTGATCGAAGTTGTGAAGCTGCTGTTGAATTTTTTCCAGGTTGAGATCTCAGGCGATCTTGTGTAATCTACAGCGTAGCTTATTCTTACATATAGAGGGCTCCATGCATTGAATGCCAGGGATATGCTTCCCTTTGAGATGAAATTCTCCGGATTATCCGGCGGGAAATAGACGTTACCTGAAATCTCCGCCTCTCTGATGAATGTATAGGGTTTCCTGTACCTTAAATCTGCAGAGGCAAAAACGGAGAAATCATTGATGAATAATTCTCCTGCACCAGAGGTCCACCGTGCATTGACAGCACCAAGTCCCAATTTAGGTGAGAACCAGAACCATGAAAGAATCCGTTTCTGCCATCCAGCCGCACAGTAGGAACTTATCTGCCATGGACGCTCGGTGTACATCTGTCTGTCCCAGTCTGATGCTGCTTCAACGTAATAGCTGTCATGGAACCAGTAGTCGACTCCCAGTCTTGCCCAGCCCCTGTTTGTATTGAGAGTATCTCTACTGAGACCGTATATCTCCTCCCATGTGACTGACCTCCCGCCTGCAGCTGCATCAACTGAAGTTCCCCTGCTATCGAACCGGTAAGACACACTGGCGCTCCCGCCCCATTCAAGCATAGCCCGGTTTCCACGTTCGATTGAAAGATCCGCTGCTGTTGATGCGCTGAAACCCTGCATCGTTCCTGTGGTGGATTCAGAGTCATAGGAATCACCGGCGATTATCCTCAGCCGGTTTCTTGCCTCACTGTTGTAAACATCCTTTTCAAGAATTCTAAGATAGTAATCTACAGCATCCTCTACTCTGGCTTCCCGCTCAGCGATATCACCAAGGGACAATAATGCCGGTAGAAATTCCGGATCCAGGGACAGGGTTTCATCGAAGTAACGGTGGGCTGATCCGGAAACACCGCTCTCCGCCTTGAGTGTTCCCAGCAGATACAAAGCAAGAATGTTATCCGGATCCTGCCGGATGGACTCATTCAGCTGCTCCTCAGCATCTTCGGGATGGGAATCTGAGCCTGACATTAAAAGTACTCCCCGGGCCGCCAGGGTGAGTGAGGTCTGAGAATCCGGAAGAAAGGACTCCGCAGTAAAATCGGTACCCGCTTCAAAACCACTTTCCAGGGCCGAGGCAATGTACATCGCCGCAAGTGCTTCGACATCAGTGGAATCCGCAGCGTAAATCTCTCCAGCTTCCTCTATGGCAGTTCCCCAGTCGCCTTGAGAACAGCTTGAATACCAGGGCTGAAGGTTTTCCGGCAGAAAGGAAAGAAGAATGATCAATATTGAGTAATACATCAGAAGAGCCTCAGATTCAGTCTTGAATAGAATTCAGTATCGTATTTCTCCCAATAATCGTAAACGGGAGTTCTTTCGTATCCGACATCGTATCCAAATGTCAATGACAGAGGATCCCACATTTCAAATGTAAGTTCTGCCAGCCCGTTTATCTGGGTGTTATCAGGATCATCAGGCGGGATATAGAAGTTCCCCCAGAACCAGAATGACGGCCAGGGTGAGTCATCAACGGAGATCCATAGCGATATGGAACCGTACAAAGTTGTTCTATCTGTCCTCTCATTCTCAAAACCGGAAGCCCAATGTGTGTTTACCTGCCCGATACCCGTCGAGGGGGACACCCATAGCCAGTCGTTCAGCCATTTCTTATACGCTAAGGAAAAATATGAACTTATCTGCCAGGGCCTGACAGTTCGGGGCTGTCTGTCCCATGAGCTGCTGGCACTAACAGTGAAATAATCGGACAACACCCTGTCTATGGACATGGTTACATTTGCCCAGGTGTAGTCACTTTCGTAATCCTTGGAAGTTTCAATCAAGCTGTAATCGGTTTCAAGAGATACTTCGCTGCCTGCTGCGTCATACTCAAAAGATATCTCCAGCCCGCCCGAATATCTTCTCTCCCTTACATTTCCGTTATCAACTCTGGTATCAACGTATAGCATTACATTGAAGCGTCTTGCCTCTCTCCGGTTCCACTGCGGATCGAACCCGACATCGGTTATCTCCCTGATCCTCTGTTCCGCGTAATCGTAACCGGGGGAAATACTCAGGGCCTGGAAGTAATAATCCATAGCTCTGTCCGAATCACCTTTGTATTTGTAAGCCATGCCTATGTATGCACAAATCCACGAGGAAAGAGAATCCAGTTCAAGAGATCTTTCAAGGGCGACCAGAGCATCATCGTACTGGCCCGAGAAAAGAAGGGCTTCACCGAGACCGCTCCAGGCGCTGAAAGAAAGGCTGTCAATCTCAATAGCCTGCCTGTACTTCTGGGCTGCTTCCTCGTCCTCATCTTCTTCAAAGAGGTAGTTTCCCCATTCCAGCCAGACATTAATGCTGTCCGGAGCTATACCTGAGGCAGCTTCGTAACTTCTTCGGACTTCATCCTCCTCACCAAGTTCCACGTACAGACCAGCCAGCTCAAGCCAGAACTCATGGTCATCGGTTACGCTTTCCGCTTCTGCCTTTCGGACCAGCTGAAAGGAAATCTCAGGGTTTACTATGGTGTACGACCAGGCCAGGTCCACCCATGCGTATGGATACTCATCCGCAATCAATGCAGTGAGACTGTCGGCTTCATGGTCTCTGCCGGTACTTTCGTAGATAAGTTCCTTCTCGCATATGGCGGTACTTTCAACCCCACCCGCTTCAATGTAACTCTCCCAGAGGACAAGAGCTTCTTCAGTTCTCCCGGATTGTGCAAGAAGCGGCGCCAGCCGCTGATACCCGAAAACATAGGTGGAATCAACAGATAAGGCTTCTGTGTAGTAAATAGCTGCATTTTCTGTGTTTCCCAGCTGTTCCAGTACAAATCCCAGTTCTCCCAGCAGCCATATTCCGGGATAGGCAGTTTCGGTAATCGCCCTTTCGTACCAGTCGGCGGCAGCTTCCAGATCTCCATCGTTTTCGAGAAGAACGCCCCTTCGTTCCCATGCATACAGATACTCACTATCAACGGCTACCCCGTTCTCGTAAGCCTCACCCGCTTCCTCAAACTTCTCGAGCTGCTCAAGTACCAATCCAAGTTCTCCCCATGTCCAGGAATATTCAGGATCGATCTCAAGGGCTTTCCGGTAAGCTGTTTCCGCAGCGGCGTAATCACCCATCGCTTCGTACATGAGTCCCTGGGCTATCCAGGCGTCAAGATAACTTACATCGGATTCAGTGCACTCGATATACCACCGCACAGCCTCTTCAAAATCTCCATCCTCTTCAGCCAGGAGACCCAACCTGTATTGGGCGAACGCGTAATCGGGGTGCATCGCGATTCCCTCCAGGTAGCTTCTGTGTGCCGCATCGAAACTACCTATGTTTTCATAACAAATGCCTATTTCCCCGAGGCTGAGATAGCTCTCCGGATCTCTTCTCAGCAGTTCTCTGTAAACCTTAATAGCTTCGGGGTACCTATCCTGACTTTCAAGCATCAATCCGAGATCGATAAGGCAGTCTGTATCATCCGGATAAGCATCGGCTATTTTTCTATATATTATCTCTGCCGCCTCGAACTTGTCCGTAAGCTCCATTATCCAGCTCGCTTCGGACATAAGATGTATGTTTTGCGGCCACTCCCGAAGGGCTTCGTTCACGCAGGCCATCGCCATCTCGAATTCGCTCTGGTATCTGTACAACTCGGCTTTTTTCAGCCAGATTGAAATCCAGGAGGGATCGATACCCATCGCAATTTTAAGAGCTTCAAGGG
>RCND010002023.1_pt1 | contig 11377 bp, 8 predicted proteins | sample 2041351 | NCBI WGS metagenome assembly RCND01 (sample SAMN09708230, study PRJNA481090) | Marine sediment metagenome, whole genome shotgun sequencing project. | biome: marine sediment; feature: ocean; material: sediment; isolation source: Sewage treatment plant 12B marine sediment (STP12B) ...
TTTTTCAATGTTTATTGTGGCTTCCAGAGTTTTTATTGAAAAATTGTTACAACACCAAATTATTAGAATCATACAAATAACTGAAAATCAATTAATTAAAACACGTAACATCGCTTTAGCGTGTTACCCTCTTGCTTTACATTTCTCGCTCGTAAAAGCTCGCTTCAAAATGTAAACGTTCCGCCCTTTAAAACATATCAAATTCAAGTAAAAGAAATTAGAATCCTTTTATTTTTTATATCCAGAGCTTTTTCTCTTTTTCGATAAATCAAATTGGAATAATTGACACCAAATGCTATTGATTTGTCCGCCAATTGTTCCTTTTACTTCCCATAGAGCCGTCACGCTTCCCTTTTTCGATATCCTTTCTCCCAACTGATTTGGGCTTAGTAAGGGTTTATAAAAAGAGCGAAGCACGAGCCTGATTATGCAATCCGTCTAAGAACAAATTGGTTTTCTTTGGTATCGGGAAAGGGAAGGGTGTGAGGCTCGACAGGTAGCCATAAGTCTTCTTACTTAAGAAAAGATAAAATCTTGATAAAAGTTAAAGCGGACTTAATCTATTTTCTTTTTCTGAAAATAGGTTGTGTCCAAGACCTTTTCAAACGATGCGCTTTAACCAGAATGCAATGGAGGGCAATGTGCGGAGTTTTGAATCTATCGTTTGTATAGAAATTCGAAAAATCAAAACATAGTTTTTTTCTTATTTAAAAGTCACCTATTCGGTGGGTACAAAAAATGTAAACTTCGCTAAAACACATTGCAGAGTAGTTTTTTCAAATAGGTTCCGGTCTTTATACGCTCCATTTTGGTATGTTATTTCATTTTTAAGTATTATATCTAAAAGCATATAATTTGATATTTAAATTCAAAAATATATGTAAATCCATATAATTTAGTATATTTGTTTTAAATTATATTTAAAAACATATAATGAATAGTCTGTCTGAATTTGTAAAAACCCGCAGGAAAGAGGTAAATCTCACTCAAAAAGAATTCGCCGAACGAACTGGTGTTGCCTTAACAGTGGTTCGGAAAATAGAACAGGGCAAAACAAACTTGAATATGGACAAAGTCAACCTTATACTAAGTATGTTTGGGCATACTCTTGCCGCTGTTCCCAGTAAAGAATTGAAAAGTAACAATACGATAGACTTATGAGAACCGCAGTTGTATTATATAATGAAATAAGAGCGGGGTTACTAATGGAAACTAATGATGGTGACTATGTATTCCAATATAATGGTGATTACATTGATACCTACCCAGAACAATTTATAACATTTTCTATGCCAGTCAGAAAAGAATCTTATACGGACAATAGACTTTTTCCTTTTTTTGAAGGGTTGATACCCGAAGGTTGGCTATTAAATATAGCCGCTAAAAATTGGAAATTAAATCCTAATGACCGAATGGGTTTATTATTAGCATGTTGTCAAAATTGCATAGGAGCAGTAAGTGTTCAATCACTAACAGAAAATCATGAAGAATAAGTGTTTATACTGCTATGGTGATTTGATTGGGGAAGTTGATTTTCACGATACCTGTAGTATGTCGTTTTTTGGAACTAAAGAAACGCCAAAATTAGAGTACTCGTTGGACCAGATGGTAGAACTGGCAAAAAATGTGGTTGAACGCAGCGTATCCGTCCCTGGGGTTCAACCTAAGTTATCTATGTCCCTAATCAACGAAGTTAAAGACGAGGGTGATTTTAGACTTACCGTTGTCGGTGCTTTAGGTGGTAATTATATCTTTAAGCCACCATCATCTGACTATCCCGAAATGCCACAGAATGAACATGTAACCATGCGTATAGCGGAATCGTTCGGTATACAAACCGTACCCTCAAGTTTGATTCGATTGCAATCAGGTGAATTATCTTATATCACTAAGCGAATTGATAGAACAGAAGCTGGCGAAAAGATTCACATGCTAGACATGTTTCAAATAACGGAAGCTTTTGACAAGTACAAAAGCTCTATGGAGAAAATTGGAAAGGCGTTACACAATCATTCGGCAAATACGCTGCTGGACATGGTTTTCTTTTTCGAACTAACATTGTTCAGTTTTTTAACTGGAAACAACGATATGCACCTCAAGAATTTCTCAATGATAAAATCTACATCAGGATGGCTATTGGCACCAGCCTACGACCTACTTAATGTGGACATTGTGAACCCTGATGATAAAGAGGAATTGGCACTTACGCTTGAAGGAAAAAAAAGTAAGTTACAACGAGCACATTTTGAAAACCTAGGTAAAGGATTAGGGCTAACCAATAAGCAAATTTCTGGTGTATTTAATCGTTTCCATATAAAAAAGAAAGATGCACTAAAATGGATAGATAATTCTTTTTTATCCAATGCTATGAAAGAAAAGTATATCGCTTTGCTCGATGAGCGTTATACAAGGATTTTTGATGAAAAATCAACTTCCGAGAAATCATTATTGATACTATAGAACAAACGTCACCTATTCGGTGAGCATATTTTCAAGATCCTTTTAAACTCTTATGGATAGAAGCTTTAAGCCTTAAGGTTCTAGTCCCTTCGCGACTATTTTTCTTTTCCCCCAACCCTACCGAGCTGTACGAAGAGCTTTACTTTTTGAGTTTGCTTTCAAAACTTCTTAAACAAATCTCTTAGAATGGAATACAACACCATTATAGGGTATTAGGGGTATTTGGCAATGGGCAACTCAAATTCAAATAGAAAATCTATTTCAAAATCACTCATAAATATATTTAGGTTCTAACTGATCTATATCATTGGGTTACAATCGCAACTTATCTACCTTTTCCTACATTTGAAATACTAGTTAGTACAGGTCACTGTGATGTCAATTCACAGGTTAAAATTTAAAATTCGTATTAGAAGAGTCTAATTAAATAAAATAAATCATGGAAGATACTATAATTACCATAGTCATTATTGCAATCGTAATAGGATCAGTTATAGTCCCTATATTATTTTGGGGATTTATTATTAAACTATTTATAAATCATGTATCACAGTTTGAAAAAGAAGAAAGAAAATTACAAGTACTATTAGACCAATACTCCACTTTGCATAAAGATTATGCTAATGAAAATGTTGATAATTCTCAATTAAAGAACTTTGAACCTCAAATATTAGCGAAGTTGGGTAAAATGGAAAATCATTTTAATAAGATGGATGTATTACGCCAACAAAGATCTGAAGCTAGGATGTCTAGTATGAGAAGTTCAGTAATATCTCAGGGATTTACTGCTTTTTAATCTGAGTGATTATTATTAGCTGAAAAGTTACATTTCTTACTGGTAATATATAAAGCAAGTAAGAAGAGCTAGCTCATCAGGACAATACGGTCAATTATAAGGTAGAATTAATCTTCTGGGACAACCAACCTAACAAAGAAGAGTAGATGTTAAATGGAAGCAGATTTAATAAACCTTCGGGAACGTGCAATGGACCGGGCAGATCGAGCTCTTGATGCCGTCTGGCCCGAAAGAAAGGGAGTAGACTTTGTTAGAGAGATGCAGTCGGCATCCAAAGAACTCGAAAAGATCGCATCGACTATGTGCAAAGAGGAAGTTGCGCTTGTTGCACAGAGTCGAACCTACCGTTACTTAGGAAGCATTTACGCTGATCTGGCACCAGCATTAGGCAGTAATATGCTACTCAAATCAAGAGAAGCTTACCTTAAAGCAGAGGCGCTGCTAAAAGATTGTGATGACCAGCTTGAGCTTGCGAAACTCAATTTCAACTTTGCGAACACTTTAAGGCAAATTGACTCCAAAAACATTGAACAATTACAAGAGGCAAAACGTCGATTTCTTTTCGCAAAAAAGATCTTTGTACAACAGTCACCTCAATCTGTACAACAAACAGATACCGCTTTGCAGGCTGTTGAGAGTCTTCTTTTATTGGCACCACTGACTAATGATGTAAATCGGAACAACGAAGAAATATCTGCCCTTTTGGAAGAAATAAAAAAAAGAGGCGATCTTTCTGGATCGGATATTATCATGAAGGTCAATGAAGTCAAGAAACGTCTTGGTGGTGTTACCGATTTAGTCGGTAAAGCGCGGATTTTGATGAAACAGGTGCCGGCTGATCTTCAGAAAAGTGAGAAGTTTGGTGAAATTCGTGGGAAGATGGGCGACTTGGAAAAACTAGCTATAGGTGGGAGTTCAAAGGATGATCAAGAAACACAAATAATACATATGCTGGAAAATCGTCTTAAAAAAGATTTGAACGAAGGGAAGGTTGATGAAGATCGCGCCGAAACTATACGGGGACTCCTTGGAAAGATTGGAACCATAGTCCCTGGCGGTGATGAGGAATTAGACGTTCTTATAGAGAAACAAGATAAAATCAAAGATGCGGCCGAGGCCCAGTTTGAAACACTACACTATCTTAGCCATGGCATTCCTCAACCTCCAGAAGGTTCACGTGCTGCAACACTGGTGGAAAATTGCTGGCCACTCAGACGTTTCCTGATGGAAGAGATGTATCAACCCAATAAAGGCGCTGCGGAAAGCAAGGAAGTACTCGACCTTAACGTACAGGCTGGAAGAGTGGACAAACGTATCTATGAGGCCGGTGCCGATAACCAACGGGCCAAAATAGTGGATAAAGAAGAATTTCGTCCCTTTGCCCTTACAGTCCGAAACTACTCTGCACGGAAGTACGCCATGCTTTCACAACCAATTTGGACCGTGACCCGCAGCCCAGTGGATATCAATGCTGTTTTTTACTCGGGCTCAGTTGGTCTGCAAGGTCTGGTAACCGATATCTGCGGCGAGGTTGGTTTAGCAATCATGCAAACGCCAAGTGGTGAAAGCCTTGCTAAAACACGATGGAAACAGATTCAGAAAGCAATGACCACTGTTTTTGATCTAAGGGTTGAAGAAGGCCCGGAACTGGCTTCAGTAGCCTATGAGCTAGGGATTGCCCTTAGCTTGGGCAAGCCCATAGTGGTTGTCGCATCAAATGACCAGACACTCCCATTTGATATTGATATTGAGCCTGTTATCATAAGTGGCGATCATAATGACGGGAAAAGACTGGCTTCAGCGATTGATAGGTCTATTGTCTGGACTTATAATCGGACGCGATCCAAGGGCTTTCTGAACACTACGAACCATATTCTTTCAAAATTTTCCCGACCCCATCCGGATACCTACGTTAATCAAACCTTGAGACTATTGGAAGATCAGCAACAAGACCCGGATCCCTTAACTATTGATAGAACTGTTTCTAAATTTGTAGATTTCCTTAATGATGGCAGTACAATGCTAATCTATCCTATTTGGTCACCTGTATACCCAAAGGCCGAGCGTTCACGTCTTTTTCATGTGATGCCCTACACTCCTAAAAATTGGAAAGAAGATATAAAGGCAGATGATGTGATGGCCATTACCAAAGAGGTATGTAAAATCACTGATGTGGATTATGTACGTGGGGATGAAGTGGAAGACCACAACGTGATTCGCTCGATCTGGGAGGAAATCGCGCAGGCAACATATGTACTCGTTGACCTTACAGGCTTCAATGCCAACGTAGCACTCGAACTAGGGATAACCCATACGCTAGGCCGTCCTTCCCTCATCGTAGGTCAAAGCGATACCGTGAAGCAGCTGTTCCCAATGATTGGGAAACGTCGAATTCAGACCTACGAAGACACAGCAGCATTAGAAACACTGGTGCGAAATTTTCTTGCGTAAATATCTAAATCTTAGGAATGGTGTTTTTGGTTTTTAATCTCTAAATCAGGTTAAAGTTTCGTTTTTAGGGATTTCCAGCCCTAGGATCTATTCCCTTCGCATCCTTCCGGGGTTGGCTCGCAATAGTGATTTTAAGCGTAAAGACTAAGTTGATATTAGTTAAATTCTTGAACATAAAACCCAAATTATCGCTAGAAACATTTAGGTCAATGCAGTTTTTTTTATAAAATGATCTATATCATTTCTCCTTGTAAGAAAAAGCTACAACTTTATGTTCAGTACGCAGCAAATGAGGTTAAAGATTAACCATACCTAAATACCATTTGAATTCTTGCTGGATTTCTAGTTGAACGGAATTTAAATGTTACCATTCCTTGGTTACATGGTTTAAGTAATTAAAGGTGCTTTTATCCAAAAGAATTAAAGGTGCAAAAGTGTTTTTAACAAAATATCAAGTTCTCAGCAAGTGCCTTTATAGGTTGTAGATAGAATCTTATAGGTAAAATACTAGAAACAATAAGGTCATTAGATTAAATAATGAAAATATAGTAAAATGGAAACAAAGAAATCTACTACCCAAGAAAATTTTGATGGAAAAAGAAATCAAAACCAAAGAAAAGCATTAGACTCAAAAAAAACTGGACCAACCCAAAATCAGTTAAAAACTATTGAGGCTTTACGTAAAATGGGTCAAAAAGGAGCAAATAGGCGCCTTGAAATACTTAAGAAAAGTAAAGCAATTTTAGAAGAGGAGAAACAAACTCCAACAATAAAGAAATCTACACCACCCCCAAAAAGTTTTAAGGCTACTCTACCTTTAACTATTTCAAAGGAAAGTAAGCAATTGATAGCCGATCTTAAGAAAAAAGGTATAAGTAAACTCCAATTAGAAAAAGGTCTTGAAAAAGGAGGCCAGCTATTTTATATAAATAAACTGAATAAAAAGATTGACCTTGGTATTATAAAATCTTCCTCGTTATTATTAAAAAGTAAAGTGAAAAGAGATAAAAATATTGGGTTCACACTTGAGAAAACTATTGATAAAGATGAGCTTAATATCAAAATTAACTTTCCTAAAAAACTAAAAGGACTAAGAATTCCCATTCAAAAACATCAAGGTGACTATCAATACCGGATGAGAGAAATAATGCGTGAAGATGATGACAAAAGTGATTCTAAAAATTCTTCTGTTGAAGGTATGGTTAATAATATTATGAATCCTAAACGGAATGGAGAAGTATTAAACCTGGATGATATCCAACTTGATAATGTAGCCTGGTATGATTTCTCCGATAGTCGGTATATTCTGGAACCGGAACACATTAAATTTCATTCATTTAATTTCTCATCGCTTGTGGGCAGTTCTATTAAAACCGCAATTAAAATGGAAGAAGAAGAAGAGGTGGATTCGACTGATTATTTGTGGTTTGAAGAACAATTAATAAATGCAATTTATCAAGGCATTTATAAAGCTTGTCATATTTCTAATTTCAGTTATGATCCTGAAACAGGAATTGCAACTGCTTCAGGTGGCTCTGAATATCAATTTGGAAATGTTGTACAGAAGATTATTGATGTTTTAACACCGGATTTCTATGGTGATTTATGCGAAATTTATTACTCAATCAATTATCAAAATGAAGGGAAAGAATACTGGTCGAAAAAGTATTTTTTTCAAATTATAGCAAATTGTTGGGCAATTCCAGATTACCAACATCCTCCTACTTTTTATCACGTAATAGGTACTTCGGAAACATGGGATTACAAACTTTTACCATTGTGGAATAAGGCAAAAGAAAACTTGTTAAGGAGCTTTAATGATGTTGAACCAATTATTGAAGTTGGTCCACTTGATGAGTTTGTTTTTAAACCTGATCCAATGCCCTCAAAGTACTCCTTCGACCCCTTTTTTCCCATGTCGTATAACTTAGGTTTACGTTTGGTTTACCGGCAGGAATGGCGCTCTTTAGGTAATCAACGCGGAGAAATTGTTCGCACAATTCCACTTGCACCTAAACAAATTGAGAAAGTATCAACCAAGATAGTTAAACGTAGTAAAATTTCTAAAAACACTGAATTGACTACCAGTGAGGAGTCAACTACTGAATCAAATGATACAACAAAAGATTCTTCTGAACTTATTAAAGAAGCCAGCTCAACTTTTGGGTGGAATGTTGAAGCGGAATTATCTCAGGGCTGGATTGGTGGAGGAATGAAAGTATCGGGAGGTACTGATAGTAGTACTGAAAATCAGTCAAAAGAATCAAGTACCAGGCTTTCGGAAACCATGCAGAAGCTCGCTACAAAAACAAGGACTGAAAGCAAAGTTATAGTGAGCACTGAATCGGAAACAACTTATGAGGAAACTACTTCAAGTGAAATTCAAAATCCGAATGAAGAAATACCAATTACTTGCGTTTACAGTAAACTGCAACGTCAATATGAAATTTTTACCAGTTTGGCGGAAGTTCAGGAGGTAATTATGGTGGCTGAACGAGTCCCTCGTCCTGAAGAAATTAACTACAAATGGGTAAAAAAGTATGATTGGATTATTGCCAAGGCACTTTTAGATGATTCGTTTAGCGATGCCCTGAATTCAATAAGTCAGGATTCATTAACACCTGAACAAACCGGGATGACTGAAGATTTAAAAGGAATTTTAAACACAACTGTGAGTCATTTAGGTTCTTTGGCCAGCGAAAGTCGCACAAGCGAACTATCCATTTCCGGTGTTGATATGGTTCAGGAATCTCAGAAGAATTATCTTGATGCCTCAGTTCAAAGGGCACAAAGGCAAAGACAAAATTATTTATTGGAAACCAAGCGCGACAGGCTTTATAAACACATTTACGAGAACATACTTCATTACTGCAGGGCTATCTGGTCGAACGAGGATCCTCAGCAACGAGTTTTGCGATATCGGAAACAGGAAATCAAAATCCCTACAGTCTGGGAATTTCATGAGACTGATGAAAATGGTGAAATTGTTAAAATATGGGATCTGGATACGCTATACAAATCAGAAACAATAGACGACAATCCAAATGATGAAATAAGACTGAAGGTTAATGGAAAATTTGTTCATACTGATGACTACGCTTATCTCTCCGATGTTATTAATCCGGCTGGCCCGATCGGTTATTTTGGTAATTATGCGCTTTACTATATGAAACCTGAATATGCAACTGATGATGTCCTTAATATCTTTAACATACTAAAACTACCTTATGTATATTTTGCCGGAACCAAAAATGAAAATGGGGAAATGGAATATGATTACGACAATCCTGTGTTAATGGATCCTGTACTCAAAAAGTTTAAGGATGATCAAGTTGCTAATCCTGTTCAAGATGAAATAATCAGAATTAAACAAGATGAGATGATAAAATATGTACCTGAGTTAAGATTAGCATATCATCAAGCAAAATACAAGGCTAAACATCCTAAATCAGACGCGGATAAAAAAGCTGTTGCTAACTTTCTGAAGAATTATCAATTGTTTAGAGAACACTATCCTGAATATAAATATCGTGAAGATCTCTCACGTCGGTTTCTGGTTGATACTAATAATTTGGTTATGGATATTCTTCCTGGCGAAGGATCGGCATTGGAAGGATTTAAATTGGCACACCGTGGTGTGGATGTTCTTAAAGCAATAGAGGAAAAAGAAAAAATGAGATTGGAAAACCAACGCAGGAAAAAGCTTATAAAATCTGGCAAGCTTGGCGATCCTGATATTGATAAAGTGGTACTGGTTAGCGAAACTAATGAACTGGCAGCTTTGGTTGCTAGTGCAGATGTTAGCGAATCTAATAAAAGTTCGGTGGAGACCGATTAATAGTTGCCGCGCATCACATGTCAAAAGAAATGACATTTAAACCAATTGTTTATCAGATAGAACTTTAGATTAAATGAGGCAATTCATTATAATACTGTTTCTAACTCTTTCTTAGATTAGAAATACACAATTAAGTAGAATATGTATAACAACGATAATACTTTCAGTCATGGATATGCTTACTAATGATTCCCGGGGACTTAAATTCCGGGGATTAGACCAAGATAAATCAACTAAACGGCCTTCTTCAGAACAGAACGTTAAAAATGAAATTAATCTGACCTCCGCAATACGGGCCAAGGCCGAAAAGGTAATCAAAGAAAGGGAAGACAATAATGTTAACAGTGGTTGGCAGGTATGGTCTCTTGATACATCTTATTATGTTCCGGATGGAGCACAATCATTCGAAGAAGTGTCTGTTACAGCAAGAACTACGTGCAAACGATTAAAAGAAAAGCCGTTTCCAGAAATAAACTATTCATCTGGAACGAATACATATTCACTGGCAGAGTTGCGTGACGGCCCTTCAAGCAGAACAAAACGACCCGTTGCTACAACTCAAATGCTTGACAAAAGAACAGATTTGCTGGATGCCAAGGAAAAAAAGAAGCTGAGCGAATTGGCAACAAAATTAAAAGATGGCAAACAAGAAGATGTCGGCGAAGAAATGCAAGAAATGACTGAAGAAAGGCTGTGGAATGCAAAAAACAGGGTTGCACAACTCGATAAAAACAGTACTGATAAGGACTTTAGCAATGCAATAAGTGAGGTATCGAAAGCAATGCTTCTGTCAGACAGCCCCAAAGCTGAAAAATTAATTAAACAGATTGAACAGAAGCACAGTAGAAAAGTGGAACAATCTAAGGAAAGGTTCAAATGGATGGGTGGAACGGCTTCTTTTAAAAAACGACTAATAACAGTTCTAGCGGATCAGCAAAAGATGGGCGGCCACAATCCCGAGGCATTAAAACTTGTTACTGGTGAGCAACAGCCTGGAAAAGAACCAATAGATAGGGAAATGGCCATTAAGTATGTCAACAATATGGCAGAAGCTAATAAACCAACTGGACACAAACTTCTTTCAGTGGAAGCAAATTTTCACTGGTTGGTTTCACTGGGCTGGATGGTTGAAGTAACTGTCATTTATGAAGCTATTAACCCAAGAGGATTGCCGGTGCCAGTTAACAATGCATTCCAAATTTCATTAAAAGATTTATTATCGCCAGATATAATAAGACAACCAATTGTCCCAAATCAACTGCACGGTTAAGTTTAATTAGAATCAACTGGCTGTGTTAAGATTTATAGAGAATGCCTATGTAAAGCAAGAATTAATTGGTTCCATATACTATTCCAAATTAGAATATTACAAAAGGATGATGCTGAAACACCATCAAAATAAATTATAAAATTTATAGCTTAAAGTAATAAGCTTTAATTGAAGAGGCCATTGGAGCTCTTTTTGTCTTCAAAAATTTCTCATAGTCATCATGGGTTGTATGCGACAATAATTCAGAAGTTTCGTTTTGTTCTACGTTATCATCGATAAGTTTTAAAATTATCTATCGAAGTAATATTCAAAATTTTTGATTCTATTTCGTCATCTACCTTAGGCATTTATTCGTTTGGAGGTAGCATCGTAATTTTTATATTGGTCGCTTCCTCGGTATAGGCATAGCTAGCAACTTGGTCGTATTGTTCAGGCGTAAATCCATTCTTACTAAGATATTTTCCTGAAAATAGATAGTCGTTCCTTATCAATTAAGGATTTGACGTTTATAGATTAGTTGAGAAATCATTTTGATAAAAAGGCAAATTGATTTTTCAAGTTC
>RCND010003330.1_pt1 | contig 11375 bp, 8 predicted proteins | sample 2041351 | NCBI WGS metagenome assembly RCND01 (sample SAMN09708230, study PRJNA481090) | Marine sediment metagenome, whole genome shotgun sequencing project. | biome: marine sediment; feature: ocean; material: sediment; isolation source: Sewage treatment plant 12B marine sediment (STP12B) ...
TACTAAAGTTTCGTGGAAAGACACGTCTATACCGGCTTGACCATTTAATAGCTCTGGTACTTTTGTGCTTAATGGAAAGGCTACAAAACCGTCTGTGTCATCATCACAGACTTGTAATGGTGCTACTGGGACCAATTCTGGTAAGGCATTGATAATGAGATCAAAACTTGTGGTACTATAACACTCTGGATGCAAAGGGTCTTCTACTCTTGCATAGATCGCCTCTATGTTTGGGATTGTATTGGTATAGCTTTTTGGTATTGGTGATAGATTAGCATCAGCATCGGTTTGGTTGCTATGGAATGACACTGTAAATACCGCTGGGTCTTGCGTACCTAATATATCTAATTCTTGACTGCTTAAATCAAAGATCGCTATGCCGTCATTGCTCAAATCATCACATGCCACCATATTTGCTGGTGTATTGGCAATCGCTCTTGCATTCACTACTAAATTAAATACGGGACTTGCCGAAGCATTGTAACAACTCGAATCACCTGAAGCTTCTACTCTTACATAGATCGGCTCGGGATTATTACCATTACTATATAACGTTGGTAATACTCCGGTGCCTGAATCAGCATCTGCGAAACTTAAATAATAGGTTACACTGAAATCTGTGGGCGATTGACTGCCTAATATACCTAAGGTCTGAGTGCTTAAATCAAATTCCTCTACTCCATCATTGCTCGAATCATCGCATAGCTCTATATCCGAAACTGGGTTAATTGTAGGTTGGCCTATTACATTTAAATTAAAAGGTAAAACTTCATAACATCCAGAATCTAAATATTCTACTCTAATAAATATCGTTTCCCCATCTGCACCTGTATAACTACTTGATCCTACAACTGCTCCTATATCAGCATCAGCATCAGCAAGTGAATTATGATAAGTGACCACCATATCACCAATATTTGTTGCACTAGCAAGAACAACAGCTGTATTCGAATCTAAATCAAAAATATAAGGAGGTACACCACTGTCGCAAACAAACAAATTATTCGGATTTTCTGTAATTATTTCAGGTAATACATCAATACAGACTTCTTGCGTGTATTCACAACCGAAATCGTCAGTGACTCTATAAGTATAACAGAATTGACCTGCTGTTGGTGGTTGAACAGTTATTACATTACCAACAGTATTAGTTATCGTAGGATCCGTATCCCAAACTTCAGAGGTAATTACTGGTGTGAAAGATAATTCTGGAGGTTGTAGATTAGGATCAAATTCAATACTCCAAGCAAAAATATGCCCATTATCTGCACCTATATTATCTACAACTCTAATGGTCCAATCTCCATTAAGAGGTGATCCTAAAAGACCATCTAGAGGATTTATAGAGCTGTAATTACCCGCTGGAACAAAAGAATCATTATATGTACCAGGACCGTTACCGTCTGGAAATGTACCTCCAGCTTGTATACCTCCTACCAAAGTAGGGAAACCTCCATTTGGCACAAAACAATACTGCCGTCCTTCACCTGGTGTTGTATTACCACTCTGACCATCAACAGTACCTGTAGCCCATGGAATACCTAAATTTGCGCTGCTCCCACCTTGATCGTGCATTCTTACAACTTGTCCATTTGGAGAAATGATCTCAATATCTAAATCGCCTAAATAAGAATGCTCCATGGTCAAACATATGCTTACCACTTGATTAATATCTGTTAAATTTTGAGCCGAATCATAACAATCAACAGTAACTGAAGTCTCATAAACAACACCATTTCCATCTGGTAAAAATGTAATTCCACTTACCGGAGGAGTACAATCGTTTATAAATTCAACTGCTTCTACTTCACCTGTTATTTCTGTACTATCACCAAAACAAATTGTGGCTTTAACTGCTTCTGTACCAGTAAAATCTGACTCAGTAGCAACCTGAATTACTTGGTTAATTAAATTGTTATTATCACACCCTAAAGGATCGATTGACGTATTTGCATCACGTATATTTAAATTTACTATGTAGACACCCGGATCTGGATATGAAAACGTCGCTGTTTGGCCTGATGTCGTATTACCATCACCTAAATCCCACTCGTAAGTAGCTCCTGTCCCATCTATCGAAAAAACACCACTACCTGTCAATGTGATTTCTTCATTAGGACATACTCTAATATAATTATCTGCATTTGGTGCTGGACTCGTTGAATCGATTTGAGAATTAATAGTTTGACATGGTGTCAAACATGAAATATTTGCAGACCAACCATCTATATTACCAGCGTCATTTGATACAAATTGAATTGTAATACAGCCAGAAGTATTATCTTGTGTGGCTTGCACTAATCCAGGGCTATTTGTACCTGAAAAATTCCCGAAAGGTGCTCCTGCGACAGTATCACCATTAAAAATAGACATTACATCTGGTATTGCACCCAATTGCGTAACAAATGTTATAAAATCTAATTGTATCTTTTGTCCTGCAGTTTCAGGACAAATAGTTAGAACAAAATCTTCATCATTTCCATAGTTACCAAATTCTCCACCAGAATCGTAAAATACGCCTCCACATTGGTTAACCGTTGCCGTTTGCATATTAACATCTTGAGCCAATAATAGCGATGAAAATAATAGAGGGATTATTGTAAATAAATATTTCATGCTGTATCGTTTATTGGTATTGGGACTTTATGAGGACATAATAATTTGTATTATCTACTTGATACATTCCAGCACCTCTAGAATAAAAATTAAAATCATATTTCAACGGGTTAAAATTATTTGGATTAAATATTTTGTCTATTTCTAAATCCATATCATCAATAAATGCTACTTCAGACAATTTAGGACATGCCTTTTTATTATTTTCATCTGTAATTATTTTAATTACAACTCTATTTCTAAGAATATGCTTAATACTTTTAAGTCGATGAGGGTTACTAAAAATAAGTTTATCCGCAGATTCACCGTAAACCTCAATTATCTGAGCACGCTCTTTAGCAGTTAAAGGCAAATTAACATTGTCATTATATGTTGCCAAAGGAAGTGGATGTTTCTGATGCGATTTTTGACCAGACACACATAAAGGCATGATTATTAATATAAGAATCGTCAGTAGTTTTTTCATAGCTTAACCAGAATATTTAAAGTTTTGAAAATTAAGAAAATTTTAAGGAAACAACTGTTAGTTCGTCAATGTTATTGGTATTTCAACGGTTTTAACTATATAACAGTCTTAATTAAAAATCTCCTACCTAAATGAAACTATTTTTATTGCTTATCTTTGCATCTTCTTTTAAAGATTGATTAATAATTTTTTTACAATGAAAATCGAAAGTGATTTTAATGATATAGATGCTCTAGGTGATGATCACATAGGTTCATCTAGTGAAACTCCGATGAGAGTTGATGCTTTTGAGCTATCTAGTAGCGAAAAAATAGATATCATTAAAGATAATGTAAAACACATATTAGAAACCTTAGGTTTAGATTTAAATGACGACAGCCTTAAAGGCACTCCAAATCGTGTTGCAAAAATGTTTGTTAATGAGATTTTTAGCGGCTTAAACCCTGACAAAAAACCAAAAGCCTCTACCTTTGATAATAAGTATAAATATGGCGAAATGTTGGTGGAAAAAAACATAACTGTTTATTCTACTTGCGAACATCATTTATTACCAATCGTAGGAAGAGCTCATGTTGCTTATATTTCTAATGGCACAGTGGTGGGCTTATCTAAAATGAATAGAATTGTAGATTATTTTGCCAAACGCCCTCAAGTACAAGAGCGCTTAACTATTCAGATAGTAAAGGAACTTCAACAAGTTTTAGATACTGAAGATGTTGCCTGTGTCATGGATGCTAAGCATTTATGTGTAAATTCTCGTGGTATTAGAGATATTGAAAGCAGTACTGTAACTTCAGAGTTCGGCGGAAAATTCAAGGAAAAAGAAACGCGACGTGAATTTTTAGATTACATACAACTAGACACTCAGTTTTAACTTGTTTTCTGTAGACTAGTTCTTTAGTTTTGTTTATACATTTTTCAAATTCACATCATGCCACTATACGAAATCCAAACTATAAAAATATATAATTCACTTTCGGGTGAAAAAGAGATTTTTAAACCTTTAACTGAAGGTCATATTGGCATGTATGTTTGTGGCCCAACGGTATATAGCAATGTGCACCTTGGTAACGTTAGAACTTTCATGTCTTTTGATATGATTTTCAGATACTTTAAACATTTAGGTTACAAAGTAAGATACGTTAGAAATATTACTGATGCTGGTCATTTAGAAAATGATGGAGATGTTGGTGAAGATAAAATTACAAAGAAAGCCAGATTAGAAGCCATTGAACCTATGGAAATTGTACAGCGTTACACTGTAGATTTTCATAATGTACTCAACACTTTTAATTTTTTACCACCTAGTATTGAACCAACTGCAACTGGTCATATTATTGAGCAGATTGAGTTAATTCAAACTATAATTGATAATGGTTTTGGTTATGTTGTTAATGGCTCTGTTTATTTTGACGTTCATAAATACAACGAAACAAACGAGTATGGTATCTTAAGTAAGCGTAAACTTGAAGATTTAATTCATAATACACGCACTCTAGATGGGCAAAGCGACAAAAAAAATCCGCAAGATTTTGCACTTTGGAAAAAAGCGGAACCTACACATATAATGCGCTGGCCTTCGCCTTGGAGTGATGGCTTTCCTGGTTGGCATTTAGAATGTACTGCTATGAGCACCAAATATCTTGGTGAACAATTTGATATTCATGGAGGTGGAATGGATTTAAAATTCCCTCATCACGAATGTGAAATTGCTCAAAACAAAGCTGCTAAAGGTCAAGATCCTGTTAAGTATTGGATGCATGCCAACATGCTAGAACTAAACGGCGCGCGTATGAGTAAATCCACAGGGAATTATATTAATCCTGCCGAATTACTCTCTGGTAAAAATGATATACTATCTAAAGCTTATGGCCCAAGTGCTATTCGTTTTTTTATGATGCAAGCGTCTTATAAAAGTGTTTTAGATCTTACTAATGACGGGTTGCTTGCTGCAGAAAAAGGCTTTCACAGATTAATGGATGCTATTAGTTTAATTGGCAATTTAAAAACTGGTGATTCATCATCATTTGACGTTTCTGCATGGAAACAAAAGTGTTATGATGCCATGAATGACGATTTTAATACCCCTATTTTAATTGCACATCTTTTTGATGCCTCAAAATTCATTAATCAGATTAAGGATGGAAGTGCAACCGTCACCAAAGAAGATTTAGATTTACTAAAACAAACTATTGAAACATTTACTTTTGATATTCTAGGATTAACAAATGTTTCTAAAGCTAATTCGGGTACAGATAAACTTTCTGGAGCTGTAGAGATTTTAATCAAACTTAGAAAAGAAGCTAGGTTAAATAAAGACTTTGCATTATCGGATAAAATAAGAGATGAACTGGCCGAAGCTGGTATTCAACTTAACGATAGTAGGGATGGTACAACTTTTACGACTAACTAATCGTGAAAAAAATATTAACATACCCTTTTCTTTTACTAATTAAAGTATACCAAACTGTTATATCACCCATTACTCCTGCAACATGTAGATATCAACCCACTTGTTCTCATTATGCTAAAGAAGCGTTAGAAGTTCATGGGTTTTTTAAAGGAGGTTGGTTGGCTTTGAAACGGATTTTCAGTTGTCATCCATGGGGAGGCAAAGGTTTTGACCCTGTTCCACCAAAAGAAGATTAATATTACGTTAATCTCATTTTCAATCGTTTTCAAAATATTATATTTACCGCTCAAAGAAACTTTATATGCATTTACTATACATTGATTGGGATCCTATCACATCTATTGACTTAGGATTTTTAGAGCTTCATTTTTACAGCATGATGTGGATTATCGCTTTCATTTTAGGCTTCTACATTACCAAACGCATTTTTAGAAACGATGGTCAATCTGATGAAGCTTTAGATTCTCTATTTATTTATTCTGTACTCGGTATAATGCTTGGTGCCAGACTAGGACATGTTATATTTTACCAACCAGAGCTTATCACAGAAGACTTCTTTAGCATCTTCTTACCTTTTAGGTTTAAAGGCGGCATTGAGTTTACAGGTTTTCAAGGTTTAGCAAGTCATGGTGCAGCAATAGCCATGATAATTTCTATGTACATTTACAACAAAAAAGTATTGCACAAAACGGTTTTATGGATATTAGATCGAGTGGTAATTCCAGTAGCACTTGGTGCTGTATTTGTTAGAATCGGAAATTTTATTAATTCTGAAATTATTGGAAAAGAAACAGATTCTGTCTTCGGTGTAGTTTTTAAACAACTTGGTGAAACTCAACCAAGACATCCTGCACAATTATACGAAGCATTCTGTTATGTTTTTGTGTTTTTAATTCTCTTCTATTTTTATTGGAAAACAAAAAAATCTGAACAACAAGGCTTTTTATTTGGACTGTTTTTGGTTTTACTTTGGACCGTTAGATTCTTTGTGGAATATGTTAAAGAAGCGCAAAATATTGAGCGCGCTGATTGGCTTTTAAATACTGGCCAACTGTTAAGTATACCATTTGTTTTAATTGGACTGTACTTTATGTTTGTTTACAAACCAAAAACTAAATTAAGCTAACATAATTGAAAGCGTTCTGTAAATATATTCTCTTATTTCTAGTGCTTTTATCAGTTCTTAATTGCAAAGAAGACACACCTAGAAAAGCAGAAGATAAAGTCATCGTTAGTTTTAAAAAAGAAGGTATTCTCACTATTAAAAAAGCAGATTCAGATTCTATAATAAAGACTTTAGATATTGAAATTGCAGATAATGAATACGAAACCCAAACTGGTTTAATGTATAGAACTCAACTTGAAACTCATCAGGGCATGCTCTTTATATTTCCAGATATAGATTTTCGCAGTTTCTATATGAAGAATACTAAAATACCATTAGACATCATTTATATCGATGAAGCTAAAACCGTTGTGAGCTTTCAAAAAAACGCCAAGCCATTTGATGAAACTTCACTCCCATCTGATGCTCCAGCAAAATATGTTTTAGAAATTTACGGAGGCCTTTCTGATGAGTGGCAACTTAAAGTTGGTGATAGGGTTGCGTTTGACGTATTGAAATAAAAAGGAATTGCTGTTATCTAAAACATTTCTAATCCTAACTTTATATAAAACTTCAAGACCATTACAAACTCTACATATTTCAAAAAGATCAAATCATTTTTGAATCTGAATTGCTAAATAACAACATAAGGTTTTATAGTAACACTGAATAACAATCAGATACAAGCGGAGGTATTATATAGTTCTTTCTCGACTCTCATATGGACATGATAAATGAAATAATTGCTACTAATAAAATCGTTGCAACCACCGAAACAAATCTAGTTTCAGACTTTGATGATCAAAATAAAATAGTCAAATTGAGCCTTCAGTTTATTGTTGTTATAATAGGCATCATTATACTTATGATTCTAATTAGTAATCTTTTCAACTATCTCAAATAACAAAAAAATGCCTCTCTTTTCAGAAAGGCATTTTTTATATCTACTCGAAAACGATAATTAAGCTTCGTCTTCGTCTTTCACTTTTTTCTTTAATGATTCCGCGGCATCACCTTTCTTAGCTGTATCGTACATAATTGGTGTCGCGATAAACAACGATGAGTACGTACCAACTAAAACACCTACAATTAAGGCAAATAATAAACCTCTAAGAGAATCTGCACCAAAGGTGAACATTGCCAACAATACGACTAAGGTCGTTACAGACGTATTTAATGTTCTACTTAATGTACTGTTAAGAGATTCGTTTATAGTTTTATCAAACGACCAACTTGTATGCTCATTTAAGAATTCTCTAATTCTATCAAATACAACAACCGTATCATTTAATGAGTAACCAATTACGGTTAAGATTGCTGCAATAAATGCTTGATCTATTTCCATACTAAATGGCATAAACCTCCATGTTAATGAGAATATACCTAGCACAATTAAGACATCATGGAAAACTGCTGCTACTGCACCAAGTGAGAATTGCCATTTCTTAAATCTACTCAAGATATATAAGAATACAACTACTAAAGATCCTAAGACTGCCCAGAAAGAAGACTTTTTAATATCATCTGCAATTGTTGGACTCACTTTACTAGATAACATCTTACCAATTTTAGCATCTCCAGAACCATCTAAGAATTCTTGATAAGACATTCCTGCAGGTAGATACTTTTGTAAAGCTCCAAATAATTTAGACTGCACGTCTTCATCAGCTTCAGTTGAATTGTCTTCAACCTTATATTTCGTCGAAATTTTCAACTGATTTGCCCCACCAATAGTTTTTACTTCAGTACTATTGAATACAGCATTTAAATCACCTTTAACTTCTTCTACACTCACCTCTTGATCGAAACGTACTTGGTAAGTTCTACCACCTACGAAATCAATACCTTGATCTAATCCTGTAGTAAACAACGATCCTAAACTCGCTAAAATTAATACTCCAGAAATCACATAAGCAATCTTACGTTTCTTAAGGAAGTTGATATTTACATTCTTGAATAAACCTTTAGTCATTGCCGTAGAGAAATCTAATTTCCCACCTCTATTGACATACCAGTCAATTAATAAACGTGTAATGAATATAGCTGTAAATAATGATGTTAAAATACCAATGATTAAGGTTGTTGCGAAACCTTTAATCGGTCCCGTACCAAATACAAATAAGATTAAAGCCGTTAAACCAGTAGTAATATTCGCATCTAAGATTGACGATAAGGCATTAGCAAAACCATCTTTTTTTTGTGACTTTCCTTTTTCAATTTCTTCTCGAATACGCTCAAAGATAAGTACGTTCGCATCGACCGAAATACCAATAGTTAAGACAATACCAGCAATACCAGGTAGCGTTAATACAGCACCTAAACTTGCTAACACACCAAAGATTAATAAGATGTTTAACATTAAAGCAATATCTGCAAAGATTCCTGATTTCCCATAATAGAATATCATCCATAATAGTACAAATACTAAGGCGATAAGGAATGATTTCATTCCACTATCAATAGCTTCTTGTCCTAAAGATGGACCTACCTCATCTGCTTGAACAATTTCAGCAGAAGCAGGTAATTTACCAGCTCTTAAAACGTTAGCTAAATCGATAGCTTCAGTTATAGTAAAAGATCCAGATATTTGAGAATTACCACCAGCAATTGGTCCACTAGATACACTTGGTGCAGAATAAACAATTTCATCTAAAACAACAGCAATGTTACCCTGTGTCTCATAAGCTACTTTAGTCATTTCTTCCCAAATTTTAGCTCCCTTACCATTCATTTGCATACTTACAGCTGGTCTGCTTACTTGGTCGTAATCTTGTCTAGCATCTGTAATTACAGCTCCACTTAACTGTGGTTCGCTATCTCTATTTCCTTTAATGGCATAAAGATCTACATACTCAGAGTCTTCTACTTGAATTCCCCATGCAAATTTCACATAGCGCATTTCTGCTGGTAATTGAGATCTGTACTTTTGCTTATTAAGCGCAACCAATACCTTTTCTTTATCCTTAGCTAAGAAAACACCAACTACTGGTCCTCCTCTTGGAACGGTTTGAATACCTAACGGATTGGTTTCTGCAACATTTGTTGAATCCGTTTCTATTTGCCCTGTTAATTCATTAATAGCATTTACATTACTGTCTTGATCTAATTCGGCTTCTTCAGCTTCAACAGACGATACATTTTCTGCCTTAGCTTCATCAATCATAGATTGATTTACTAAACCTAAATAAGGAATTATTTCGTCTACTTTATAAGTTTCCCAGAATTGTAATTGTGCCGTTTTTGTAATAATATCTACAACACGTTGCTTGTCTTTTGCACCTGGCAATTCTATTAAAATACGGCCAGAATTCCCTAAACGCTGAATGTTTGGAGAAGATACACCAAAACCATCAATACGATTACGTAATACCTCAAATGCTGATACTATTGCCTCGTCAATCTTAGTTTCAATAATACCTTTAACTTCGTCATCAGACATATCAAATTTAATCACGTCACTCAAGTCACGATTAGCAAAAATATCTGGAGACGCTAATTTTGTATCACCTTTAATCGCATCAAAAGCTCTAAAAAATGATTCTAAATAAGATTCTTGAGCATCTTTTTGCAGTTCCTCAGCATCATCTAACGCTTTGTTGAAAATTGGATCTTTACTTTTATTAGATAATCCCTTTAAGATATCCTTTACAGAAATTTGAATAATTGCATTAATACCACCTTTAAGGTCTAAACCTAATTTCATGGCATTGTTTTCAACTTCGGAATACGTGTACTGTGCTACACCTAAGTTATAAACTTCTATAGACTCAAAATCTTCACCTACTTTAATTTTAGACGTCTTTAGGGAATCTATATAGCGAATCTCTTCGATGTTTCTATTAGATTGATAATCGTCTGCTGTATCAGCATATTTTGCTATTGCTGCTTCTTTAGCAGTATCTTCTATCTGATTGGCTTTAAATGTAAATGACAATTGGTAAATACTTACCAAGCCAAATAAAATAGCAAAAAGCTTAATTACTCCTTTGTTTTGCATTGTTATTGTTGTTTAATATCGAATTTATATTCCGAATTTTATCGGCGCAAATATAGAGTTTACACTATAATTCGACAATGTTTTTTATTAATTAGATTTTTAGTCTTTATGATTGATATAAAGACTTGAAATGAAGTGAGAATTATTTCTGATTAAATAGTCCCTTGATTAGAAGGTCCTGCCCTAACCTCAGGAATTTTATAGGATAAATTATTTATTGCTATTGCAACAGTATTATTTTCTTTAATAGCAACTAGGATTATACTATTGCTATGCTCTATATTTATATTTTCGCCTGAAACATTAAGCTTTACTTTGTTAAACCTATCGCTTTTTTGATTAAGCTCTGCGATTTGAACGCCTTCAAAATCCCAGTTGATGTTGCTACTATTCTGAATCTCAGAAATATTGAGCTTATAATTTTTTACCGCTTTCTCTATAGGAAAATCGGCTGAACCATTTCCATCAAAACCTAAAGCAAATTTAAAACCTCCCTCTTTTGAAAGTATATCTTGAATGTGCTGTACGTCAGCATTGCTATAATATGTAATCTTGAGTTGGCCATTTTCGTTTTGTCCTATTTGGATATGCTCTGCACCAATACTTTGTAGTCTTACATAAATGTCATCAATAGTAGTTTCAGCATCTTCTTCGGCAATATTTTCATCCGAAAATTGTATAACGATCTGTTGATTTGCATCAGTGGATTGCTCTAAATACCTTCCGAAAAAGGCTAAGAGTATAATTAATACACCAAAATGCAACTTGGTTTTCATGC
>RCND010002266.1_pt1 | contig 11374 bp, 12 predicted proteins | sample 2041351 | NCBI WGS metagenome assembly RCND01 (sample SAMN09708230, study PRJNA481090) | Marine sediment metagenome, whole genome shotgun sequencing project. | biome: marine sediment; feature: ocean; material: sediment; isolation source: Sewage treatment plant 12B marine sediment (STP12B) ...
AATATCACTTAACCAATCTAGTAGTTCTGTATGATCTGCGTGTGCAGAGAGTCCTTCAATTTCTTCGACTTGCATATTAAAAGGGATCCATTGACCATAAGATTTGAATTCTTTTTCGCCTTCTAATAGTTTTCTTCCTCGTGTACCTTCTGCTTGATAACCAACAAATAGCAAGGTGTTTTTTGGGTTTGATGCTTGAGTTTCTAAATAGCTTAAGATCCTTCCTCCAGTAAGCATGCCACTTCCTGCAATAACGATTTTGGGTTGTTTATCGTCTCGCAATTGCATTGATTCATAATAATCACTAACAATATTAAAATGTGAGCACATTTCTGTATATTCTTGAGGCTCCAATTTGTGCCAATCTCTGGTGGTGTGAAATAATTCAAGCATATTAGCCGCCATAGGACTATCCATTATCATTGGGACATTTGGGATTTTTTTGTCTATAAGCAGTCGCCAAAGAATAAACATTATCAATTGTGCTCTTTCAACAGCAAAACTAGGAATAAAGAGTATTCCTCCGCGTTTAATGGTGTCATTTACCAGTTTTTCTATTTTTGGTATAGCCTCAATCTCATCTGGATGAAATCTACCACCATAAGTAGACTCAATAAAAAGCACATCTGCGGTTTTGGGTTTAAGTGCTGGATATAAAAGCAAATCATTTTTTCTACCAATATCGCCAGAGAACACAAAACGTTTACCATATATATCTAATTCTATAAACGTGGCACCCAGAATATGACCATTGTATTGAAATCGTGCCTTTATACCATCAAAAAGAGGTAACCATTGTGCAGGTGGCACGCCTTTAAGATGCGGCATTGTGTTTTCAACATCTTTTAGATCATATAACGGTTTTGCGGGATGGTGTTTAGAATAGCCTTCTTTGTTTGCACGTTTGGCATCTTGTTCCTGTATTTTGGCACTATCGTTAAGTATTATTTTGGCAATATCCAGCGTTGGATAGGTACCGTAGATATTTTTATTAAATCCAGATTTGACTAATAAGGGTAGATAGCCCGTGTGATCCATATGACCGTGAGTTAAAAGTACAGCGTCAATGCTTGGGATATCAACAGGAGGATAATTCCAATTTAGTAAGCGGAGTTTTTTTAGGCCTTGGAATAAACCACAATCAATTAATATTTTTTTGTCTCCTGTATCAATTAAATATTTAGAACCGGTAACAGTGCCAGATGCTCCAAGAAAATGAATTTTAATGGCTTTTATTTTCATAATAAAATTATTATTTACAACTCTAAGGTATAATCAAAATCTAACTTGCTAAATGATATATATCAATTACCTCTCATTCGAAATTCCATACATTAGCATTAGTTAATCAAGAGATTATAGAAGAAGACTGGATTTTAATTTTATTAAATAAAAAGAAAATGAGTTTACTTACAGAAAACATTATACCAGGAAACCATGGAAAGATTTTTGGCACCAATGCATCACATGATGAAGAAATAGAGAGAATCAAACTTCGGTTACAAAAAATTGATGGTGTTAAAAATGTGACGCTTATAAAGGGCGTATTTCCCAAAGAATTTATCATTTACACTTCTAAACTCCTAAGTATTTCGACTATTCAAGATGAAGTAAAAAAAATGGGGTTTCACTCTATTCCCAAAGGATTATTTGAATTGTAATACCAATTTAATTTTAAAATGTGGTATCACACACCTCTAACTTAGTCAATGAGCAAGTGCTTGTCTAAATAAAAAGTTCAAGATTATTTGATTTTATCTTTAAGGGCTTCAAAACCAGAAATCACGTCAAAAAGTTCTTCGTCAATAGAACTTTGGCGTAAGCGGTGATAAGTGTGGTTAATAGTATCTAATAGCTCTTCAATGTTTTTTTCGGCTCTTTGCATAGCTCCTAAACGACTATAATTTTCACTTGCCAAAGATTCTGAACAAGCTTTGTATAGGGTAACAAAAAGATATTCTTGAATCAGCATCTTAATGGCCGATTTACTGTCACCAATAACTTCTGGTATTTTTTTAGTTGGCCATTTTAATTTTGTAAGTTCCTCCTTCCAGCTTTGGTCGAGTGGCAATAATCTTTGGCTTTTAGCACCATATACCGATTCTGGTTTTAAATGATTATGAAAAATATGAAATTCATTTAAGTGATGATTTTCATGACTTTCTTGAACGCTTATTAAGATAGTCCCGATAAGAGCAGTTATAGCATTGACAGAATTTGGGAGTGGAAAGTTTTTGGTAACATTAAAACCAGCTTCTGTTAATAATAGAGGTATGCGTGCACCTATCGTCCAAATTTCCTTTTTTCCTGAAAATGTGTTGAGTGATTGCGAAACATACTCGGTTAAGGAATCATTAAATTGCCCCACAAACCCTTGATCTGAACCGAAGACGATAGCACAGATCGATTTTTCTTCTGCACCTTTTAATTGCTGATTTTCAAGAATAGAAGTAACTTTAGCATGATTAAAGTAGGCAACAATCCCTAGAGCCACCATCGTATAATAATTCTCTAATGAAGCAACTGCAGCCTCGTATTGCCCAATATTAGAGGCCGCCATAGCTTTCATTGTGCGCACAATGGATTTTAATTCTCCGGCACCAACAATTTGTCTATTTAAGCTTTCTAATGTTTGCATTATGTATTGTCTTGTATTCCTTCTTGAAGGGCCCTAAAAGGTATAAGTGCATTATTAACTTTATTCAAAATAAGTTCTTTGTCTGAAGTATTTAATACAGTTCCAGCATGTAGCCGGTTTGTTAATTCAGAAGGAAGTTCTGTTATAATCTTTAGTACCTCGGTTTCTGCTAGTTGCATCTTCTCAATAGGTATCGTGTCAAAAAGTCCATTTACTAGTGTAAGAAGCACTATAAGTTGTTCTGAAACAGACATTGGATGAAGCTCTTTTTGTTTGAGACAAGTTCTGATTCGTTTTCCGTGCTCAATAGTGTTCCTTGTATTTTCATCAAGGTGTGAGCCAAAACGAGCAAAGGTCTCTAATTCTTCAAATTGCGCATAAGCAAGTTTTAAACTTTCGGTAATAGAATGGTATTCAGGTAGTTGAGATTTACCGCCAACACGCGAAACAGACTTTCCGACATCGATAGCGGGTAAAATACCCAATTCAAATAGTTTTGGAGAAAGGTAAATTTGACCGTCTGTAATGGAAATTAGATTTGTCGGAATGTAAGCAGAAATATTCTGCGCTTCTGTTTCAGCTATTGGCAAAGCGGTAAGTGAACCACCTCCAAGTTCCTCACTTAAATGTGTAGAACGCTCCAATAACTTTGAATGTATATAAAAAATATCTCCAGGAAAAGCCTCTCTTCCTGGTGGTCTTCTCAAAAGGAGGGAAAGTTCACGATAGGCTCTGGCATGATTTGTAAGGTCATCATAAACGATAAGTAGATCTCTACCTTGTTCCATAAAGAATTCTGCAATACTAGTAGCTGCATAAGGAGCTATGTATTGTAACCCTGGAGAATTATTTCCTTCGGTAACGACCACGACGGTATATTCCAGGGCACCTTTTTCTTTAAGGCTTGCAATTACTTTGACTACTGATGATGCGCGCTGACCAATAGCACAATATACACACAGCACATTTTTATCTTTTTGATTTAGTATGGCGTCAATAGCAATAGCTGTTTTACCGGTTTGTCGATCTCCTAAAATAAGCTCTCGCTGACCGCGACCAATTGGAATAAGCGCATCTATAACTTTTAATCCTGTTTGAAGTGGAACTTCAACGGCCGCACGATCCATAATCGCTGTAGCATTTCGTTCAATTGGCAATCGACTCTGATAAACAAGAGCCCCCTTTTCATCCAAAGGTTGTCCTAACGGATTTATAACCCTTCCTATTAATCCATGACCAACGGGTACATCCAAAACACGTCCTGTGCGTTCTACTTCATCACCGGCATTTAATAAAGAATCTTCACCGAGAAGGATTGCTCCAATTTCATTCTCATCAATATTAAAGGCAATGCCATACAAATCTCCCGGGAATTTCAATAATTCTTCAAATCCTACATTTGGCAAACCTGAAATCTTGACAACGCCGGCCGATACACTTGTTACATAACCAACTTCGCGTGGGGTTAAAACAAGATGATGACTTTCTCTCTCTAAAGCCAGATTGCTGAAAGTATTATTTATGGTATCAATAGATTTTTTTTGAATCACCTTATTTGTTTTTTGATGAATTTTTAGGATTGTTTTCTACATCCTTGCTAATATTTTTTTCTAATGATTTTATATATTCTGAAATACTCCAAGACAGTTTGTAACCATTAGTTGATAATTCTATACCAGCAATTAATTCAGGTGTTGTTTTAAATTGAAATGGTCTTTCATTGCCTGTCAAATTAATTATTTCTTTTTTTATATCGGCTTGTTGCGCAATAGAAAGATCAAAGGCACTTTGTATCAAAATTTGATCATTACCTGAATTTAAAGTAGCGGTTAATTGTTTTTTTTCACCTTCTCTTAACTTCTTTATGCGAATTATAAAAGTATTTACGATTTGGTCTTCTAGACTTACAGAAGAAAGATCGGTGAGTGTCTTTTTTGCAATAAGTATAACTTCCTGCTGTATTTTTTTAGTAATTTCAAGATGATTACTTTCCTGTTCTTCCTGTAAGGATTTTTCTAGTTTAGCTTTTAGTGATTTGGCTTCTGTTCTTGCTTGCTCTTTAAGTTTCTCGCCCTCGGTATCGCTTTCTTCTATTACTTTTAGCATAAGCACTTCCTTTTGCTTATTAAAAGTTTCATTTTTTTTAGTGAATTCGTCCCGTTCCTTTTTCGCTTCGGCTTTTTTCGCTTCGGCATCATTGAGTTCTGCTATTATTTTATTTTCCCGTTCATCGATAGCTTTCAGAATGGGTTTGTAGAGATATCGTTTGAGCAACCACATTAAAATAAGGAAGTTGATAACCTGTGCTATTAATGTGAACCAGTTTATTTTCATATGATCAATTATTAAGCAGTGAAATGGTTCCAGAACGGATTGGCGAAAATGAGAATCATAGAAATCACGAAACAGTAAATGGCCACCGATTCGAGCATAGCCAAACCTACAAATAAGGTACGCGTGATTGTTTGACTTGCATCCGGTTGTTGTGCGATAGAATTTAAGGCGGCAGAAATTGATCTTCCCTGACCTAAAGCAGGTATCATACCTCCGATTCCAGTAGTTAAACCTGCAGTAATAATAGAGACCATCGCAATTATAGTTGAATTATCCATAGTATTAAGTTTTTATTATTTTTTTTGTATTTGATTCTTGTGTGGCGGCAGCGATATATACTGTTGCCAAAATGCTAAAAATATATGCTTGAATTATACCTGTTATTAAACCAAGTACAGTCATCATTACCGGGAAAATTAAAGGAGCTATACTTAACAATATTGTTATAATCAATCCGCCACTCATAATGTTACCAAACAGTCTTACTGCCAAAGCAAGCGTTCTGGAAAGCTCACTAATGATATTAAAAGGCAGCATAATAAAGGTAGGTTGCACATATGTTTTTAGATATCCAATAACGCCGCTTTCTGCAATCCCGAATAACGGAACAGCTAGAAATACAGATATGGCAAGGGCCGCTGTAGTTGATAGAGAACTGGTAGGAGGTACGTATCCAGGAAAAATGATACAAAGATTAGAGAACGCAATAAATACAAACATGGTACCTATAAAACCAATAAATTTTTCTGGATTGTTGAGACCTATTTCTTTTATCTGTTTGTTTATGCCTGTTACCAGCATTTCTAAAATACATTGCCAACGTGAAATTCTTATATCAGTTTTGAGTCTCCTTGTTATTAACATTGAGGTAATGACCAATATGAACATCAATACCCAAGTTGTGACCAAAGTAAGATTGATGGTTATAAAACCATATTCCCAAAAAACAGTATCGTCTGGACTAAGTTTCATATGAGCTTTTCTTTTTCAATTTTCGTTGCATCATTAGGCTTGGTAAACCGTATCACTATAAATCGTGCTATAACAAAACCGAATAGGCAAATTAGAAGTCTACGCCAGTCTTCCATTGCGATATAATAAAATCCTATTAACGTTATGCCAAGCCTTAAAATGGAGCTTCCTATAAACCATAAAGCTGGTTTTTTTGAGGTCAAGGCTTTTTTTACTGTAAACCAAAGTCCTCCAAAAAAAAGAACACCTAGTAACATGCCAACTCCAAAAACCAAGAATATTGTCAGTAAATCAATCATCTTTTTTATCTTTATCTTGATGCATCATTTTGTTTTCTTTGGCAATCCATTGCCATGCAATGAGACAACCAATACATAAACCTAAAATTAGCAAGGTTAAGGTCCAGGATATTGATTGCGGGTAATTTTTATCCAGCCATAATCCTGCAACCGTTCCTAAAACGGTTGGTACTGCAACAGACCAACCAATCATACCAAATGAACCTAAGCCAGCCCAGACACTTCTTTTATCTTCGTGGAGTGCTTTAAGTTTCTGTTTTTCTTTGTCTCCTATTTTTTTGCTGAATGGTTCTTCAGCTTTTTTATCCGTATTCATCATTATTCCTGATGTAGTTTTTGAATATTTTGAATAAATTCAATTTCAAGTTTTGCAACAGCAGTTCGCACACTTCTCTCTCTTTCATCTAAATTCTTAAATTCTTTCTCTATGGATTCATGAAGTTTTCCAAGATCTGCGCCGGCAATTGCATTCCTTACAGAAACCTGAATATTTTTCTCTGTTTTAATAAGTACGCCTTCATCTATCGCTACATAAAATATTTCTCCATGACAGTTTTCATAAGTCAATATACCGGGAACAAGAGCAGCAACACAATCAAGTCGTTGCGGTAAAAATCCATATGATCCATTTGTAGTATCCAAAACAACGCGAACGATATTTGTTAACTCCATAAAGATCTTAAAAGGAAGCAGGATTTTTAGATTCATTTTTTATACAATATTTACGTTTTGTTTTACTTTCATTGCTGTCTTCCCTTTTTCAATCGCTTCTTCAATAGTTCCAACCATATAAAAAGCACTTTCGGGTAGGTCTTTAAATTCATCATTAAGAATACGCTCACAACCTTTTAGTGCATCTTCGAGTCGTACGCCTTTACCTTTTAAACCACTGAATTGCTCAGTTGTGAAAAATGGCTGTGTAAAGAAACGTTCTAACCGTCTTGCTCTGTTAACTATATTACGATCGTTAACAGACAATTGTTCCAGTCCTAACATAGCAATAATGTCTTTTAGGTCTTCATACTGTGCGAGTGTTTGTCTAATTTCACGCAAAATGGTGTAATGTTTTTCTCCTATTATCCGTGTTATCGCCATTTTTGAGCTTGATTGTAAAATGTCAATAGCTGGATAAAGCCCTTCACTTGCTCTTTTACGCGAAAGAACGATGGAGGCAGAAAGGTGTGAGAACGTATGAACAGCCGAAGGGTCTGTCAAATCGTCTGCTGGAACATATACGGCTTGAATAGAGGTAATAGCGCCTGTATCTGTATTCGCAATTCTTTCTTCTAGTTTAGACAGTTCTGTTCCTAATGTTGGCTGATAACCTAATCGCGAAGGCATTTGTCCCATCAAGCCAGATACTTCCATTCCTGCTTGGATAAAACGAAATACATTATCAATAAGTAATAACACATCTCGATGTTCATTATCTCTGAAATATTCTGCCATGGTCAATGCTGCATGACCAACACGAAAACGTGCTCCTGGTGGCTCATTCATCTGGCCAAACATCATTACCATATTGTCCAGCACATTTGCTTTTTTCATATCATGATACAGTTCATGACCTTCACGACATCGCTCTCCAATACCACAAAACATACTTACGCCTTTATGATATCCTACCATATTATGAATCATTTCTGTAAGTAAAACAGTTTTACCTACACCTGCACCTCCAAATAAGCCGGCATTTCCACCATGTTCTAATGGCACTAGTACATCAATGGCTTTGATGCCTGTTTCAAAAATTTCAGATTTTGTTGACCGTTTGCCTAGTGGGGGAGGCGATTGATGTATATTATTCCATTCCATATTTAGCAAAGGCGGTCCATGGTCAATGGTGTTTCCAAAAACATCAAACATTCTTCCCAATGTTTTATCGCCCACAGGAACTTGAAGTTGCTGCATATTTGTTTTAGCGATCATACCACGAGCCAAGCCTTGTGTGGGTGTTAAAGCGATACCCCTCACTCTATGACTATCCAATTGAGCTAACACTTCAATTGCTATTTTGTTTTCAATTCCCGAATGGATTAGCGTATAAATAGGAGGGATGTTCTTTTCAAACCAGATATCGACTACACTACCTCTAACGGAAACTATTTTCCCTAGTAATATATTTTGATTGGTTTTTTCGGAAACTCTATTCACGTTTATATCTATTGAGCAATTGCTATTAAATTTAGAACTATAAACTGTGCTAGTAAATGATTTTTATCATGAGGAAGGCTGATACCTAAAACTATTATAATTGATATGAACCTTAATGAAGTGAAATGCAAGAACTTGTTTGGCAAGTTCATATGTGCAAATAGGATTATATGACGACGCGATTAAAGAAAGCAATCAAATTATTAAATCAATCTTGTGATGTGAAGGATCCCGCACTGATATTGCTGGCCATCAATCATAAGGATGGTGAAATATTGCATGAAATACCGGGATATAAAGAGATTAGAAAAAGGATGGGGCTAAAAGAGGTTTAGTCAAATCGAGAAACCTCATTTATCCAAGAACTACAGTTTTTAAGACTTCCCATTTGGTTTGATATTCGCATTCATCCTGAAGAAATTATCCGGATCATATTTAGTCTTAATATCAATCAATCGTTTATAATTGTCGCCGTAAGCATCTTTCGCCAAATCGTTAGAGCCACTCATATCACTATTGAAATTGAAATAGACTTGCCCGTCAGAATGTTGTTTTAACTCACTGAAAAATTGTTTTGTCCATTGAACACAACGATCATTTAAAGCATCATCATTCCACATGGTATCAATGCTAACCAAGAACCGTGCACTGCGATCTCCAAATGCTGTAGCATCTTCTGGAACTTTTGAAAGCGCTCCATGCAAATTTCTTATGGACAATAAGCACTGCCCGGAGGGGGAGTCATTTGCTTTATTTATAATCAAATGCATTAAATCCTCATCAATATCATTTACATACAAGGACTTCCAATAGCTATTTAAAGTACCCTTTACAAGGAATGGATCAAACATTTTGTTTACAGCAGTGTAAGGTATAATTCCACTCAAATCAAGAATAGGTGTAGCTACCTCTCGCATTGGTTTAAGAATACGTTCACCGTTTTCCGGTGAACCAAAATACATTCCTGCAAGCACGGTCACTTTTGTTCCATGAAGTTCCTTTGGAAATCCAGGATGCTCAGGGATTGACCAATGCATACAATCACTTGTAACTTCATCAGGGATATTTTTGGTAAAATCAATCCAGAACTTCATTATTTTTTCTGCTTCAGCACGAGGATACATTGTCGCAGCCATCATCACAGTTGGCCCAAGCTCATATAATTTAAAATGGAAAGATGTAACAATTCCGAAGTTACCTCCGCCTCCTTTGATGCCCCAAAATAAATCCTGATTCTCAGATTCAGAGGCATGAACGTAGCTTCCATCAGCAAGCACCATATCTGCACCAATCAAATTGTCAATACTCATTCCGACTTTCCGCCGTAACCAGCTAAGACCTCCACCTAAGGTAAGCCCACCGACTCCAGTGTCAGACACAACACCACCAGCACAAACCAGGTTAAATGCCTGGGTTTCCCGATCTACATCTGCCCAGGTAGCACCACCTTGAACAACAGCTGTCTTTTGTTGTGGGTTTACCATCACAGTTCGCATATGAGATAAGTCAATCACCAGTCCATTATCTATTGATGCATTTCCTGCAACATTATGACCGGCTCCGCGAACAGAAACTAGAAGATCATTTTCACGGGCAAAGTTCACTGCCTGAATTACATCACTCACTCCAGTACACTGAGCTATTATACCTGGACGCTTGTCAATTAATTTGTTCCATAATTGGCGTTCCGCATCATAAATTTCATTGCCAACTACAATTAATGGTCCTCCGAAATTTGCCTGAAATGATGCAACTACTTCATTACTGATCTTGTCGACTTCTGTCGATGCATGGTAGGTTTTCATAGATGAATAAGTTTGATGATTCGAGTGATATGTAAATTTCTAATCTAAACTTACTACTATATAAGGTGATAACTAATTTGATTTGGACGAACTGTATCAAATACTGTCCGAACAGTTTCATTTATTTATCCGAACAATTAATGATTAATCCAATGTTCCTTGCTTGATGTTATTAGCTATTTTTATTTAATGATAGTAACCACCGTATGGGAGGGAGACACCGAAGCGGCTTTAAAGGGATGGTTTATGAATCAAAATATTTGAATTAAATATACAATCATACAACTGAGAAAATATCCAAGTAAAAATATCCCTTTTCTTTTTGTGACTCTTCCACTTCTTAGAATTAAGAACACTAAAATAAAGCTGAAGAATAACATTGATATTAATAACATTGAAGAGTTCAAATCAATAAGGATAGGTTCTCCTGTTAAAAAAGTATAGGCCAAACCAGGAATTCCAATACAAATTGTTAAATCAAAAGTATTGGAGCTTATTCCGTTTAAAAGAGCAGCTGTATAATTGCCTTTTTTCAGCGCTGCTATTGACATAAACAAATCTGCAACGGAGGTTCCTGGACCATATATCGTGCAAGCCAACACACCAATAGGCAGCGTATAGCCATAAAATTGTTTAAATAGTTTTATAGTTTCTTGACCAATTGACACCATAGAATGCGCTAAAAAGGCAATTAGAATCAGACCAAAAGACAATTTTATAATAATCTCTCTCCTAGAATAATCAGATTTAGTATCCTTATAAGGTTTGGATTTATCGAAATATAAAAACGCTAGATAGATTAAATAAACACCAATCAATATTATAAAATCTAAAGTGGAGTATAAGCCATCCAATGCTAAAAATAATAAAGTGAAAATTGTAATCCCTAAAAAAGGCATATCCCTAAACAGAATAGTTTTTCTAACAAGTATTGGATTCCTATAAAACGTTCCAACCCCAATAATAACACATAAATTAAAAATGGCCGACCAAATTAAGGTATCAAAGCCTATAATAAATAGTTTATAATATAGAACGCCTGATGTTGCTGTGAAAAATTCTGGAGCAGAACTTGCAATTGCCAAAAAAAATCCTCCAGCAATAGCTGAAGAAATTTTAAATTTATAAGAAATTTTGGAAAAACTATCCTCAACCCATTTAGAAGGAATATT
>RCND010002026.1_pt1 | contig 11367 bp, 9 predicted proteins | sample 2041351 | NCBI WGS metagenome assembly RCND01 (sample SAMN09708230, study PRJNA481090) | Marine sediment metagenome, whole genome shotgun sequencing project. | biome: marine sediment; feature: ocean; material: sediment; isolation source: Sewage treatment plant 12B marine sediment (STP12B) ...
TTGTCTTTGGTCAGAGATCCGCCAAGCAGAAAGGCCACCATGGTCAGCGCGATGATCTACAATAGTTCATACCAAGCTTCGACCTCTGGTGGGATCAGATCAAAACCGGCACCCCCTGCGACGATCCCGCAGCCCAACAGCAAAGTGACTCGTGGCAAACGCGTGCGATGACCAATCTGGTCCGCGGCAAGCCCCGCCACAAAAAGCGCGCCTAGACTTAGAAGAATGAGGGCAATATCCATCAGCTGTTCTCAATGCAGTTTGTGTCCAGTGACAGATAATCAGATATGAGAGGTTTGTGAAATCGTCGCGTTGCTCCAAATGTTGGCGGGTTTTAGTGCATTGGCCGCGGCGGGAAAGCTGCTGCATGTGGATCAACATCGTGCGCCGCAAGATAAGTGGATCGGCCAGCATCGTCGTTTTGGCCATCAAAAACAATGCAATATGATCTGACCGTTTTGTGCACAATCTGGTTGCGCAACGCACACTGCACTAGATTACACTTGGCCCCCGGCGATTTCGATGGCTTGGCCGTTCACGCTTTGCGATCCGGGAAGGCACAGCCACAGGGCCGCTGCAGCGACCTCTGAGGGCTCGATAAGCCGCCTATGCCGGTTCGCGTTTATCATGACATTCCGGGCATCAACCTGCGAAATACCGGCGCGCGCTGCGATGCTTGTAGTGTTACGCTCCACAATCGGCGTGTCTACATAACCCGGACAAAGTGCGTTGAAAGTGTAGGGCTCGGCCATATAGTCTTCACTCAGCGCGCGGGTGAGTCCGATCAGCCCGTGTTTGGACGCAGCATAACAGGGCGCCCCCTTTAACCCCTTCAGACCCGCGATTGACGACACTGTTATGATCCGCCCCCAGTCCGTCTGCCGCATCGAAGTAAGCGCTTCACGGATCGTCAGAAACGCCCCGTCCAGATTGGTTGCCATCATATTGCGCCAGAACTCCATATCGGTTTTATGCACAGCGCGACCTTCGGCGATGCCCGCATTTGCAACGCAGATCTGGATCGGACCGCGGGCCTCAGCGATTGCCGCAATCTTGGCGACAACATCGGGCTCGTCGCGCACGTCCATGGCGACGCCGGTCAGACTGTCAGTGGCCACTGCGTCCAGCACCTCTTGCCGCCGCCCGGTGATTGTGACCTTTGCCCCGTGCTCTGCCAGTGCTTGCGCAATGGCAAGTCCGATGCCCGTGCCGCCGCCCGTGACCAATGCGTGTTTGCCTTTTAGGTGCATATGTTCTTCCTTCCGATTAGATTCAGCTTAGCCGGGTACTGGGCTGTGACAAGATGCGCTGATGACCACAGTTCAAAACGATTGCTATGCGATGCGTGTGTTGGTCCTCATCATCGGGGCGTGTTACCATGCAATAACAGACACCTGAGAGCAGGCTGGACATGATGATAGTACCTTGCAGGCAAGACCAATGAACAAAGTTGATGTCCCACCGGTGTGGCTGACCGTCTTCGTGGCTTTTGCCTGGATCCAGTCCGACTACTTTTCCTTCGGACTTGGGTTTGGCGGCGCGTGGGCGGATTTTGCCGGAGGGCTGCTGGTTGGAGGCGGTCTGGTTCTGCTGGTAATCGCGGCGGTCGAGTTTCGTCGTCACAAGACTACCATCGTCCCGCACGAAACCGCCTCTACGCTGATCCAATCCGGAATATTCAGCAAGACGCGCAATCCGATTTACCTAGGCGATGTTCTGATCCTCGCGGGCTTGATTCTGCGTTGGGACGCTGTGCCGTCGTTGGCATTGGTGCCGATCTTTGTGTGGGTTCTGGAAAAACGCTTTATCATTCCGGAAGAAGACAGGATGCGGCGGACTTTCCGGACTGATTTCGCGCGTTACGAGGCCAAAGTTCGGCGCTGGGTCTAGAGTAAATGTCTCAATTGGCAATTCATCGGCGTCCTTTGCTTGCGCAACTTTATTGCGCGGGGTAGGGATTTGACTTGGCGCATCAAACGCCTGCTGCATTTTGAGAAGCGAACCAGACGGGGGATTTTGAGTTGAAAATCGGAACACCAAAAGAAGTGTTTGAGGGTGAGGCGCGTGTGGCCATGACCCCCGACAGTGCCCTTCAACTACAAAAGCTGGGGCATGAATGCCTGATCGAAACGGGTGCGGGAGCGGCCGCAGGGTTTTCTGATGCGGTTTACAAGGCGGCCGGGGTCAAGGTGGTCAGAGGGGCTGCTGCGCTGTTCAAAGCCTCAGACGTGGTGGCCAAGGTGCGGCCACCAACTGACACAGAGGCCAAACGTCTGACTGCGGGCCAGACGCTGATTTCTTTCTTTTACCCCAGCTCAAACGAAAAGCTGATGGACCTGGCCGCGTCAAAAGGCGCAACGGTCATTGCAATGGACATGGTGCCGCGTATTTCGCGTGCCCAGAAGATGGATGCGCTGTCGTCGATGGCCAACATTGCTGGGTACCGCGCTGTCATCGAAGCCGGGAACAATTTTGGCCGCTTCTTTACCGGGCAGGTGACCGCTGCTGGCAAAGTGCCACCAGCCAAGGTTCTGGTTGTCGGTGCCGGTGTAGCCGGATTGGCTGCGATTGGCACGGCGACATCGCTGGGTGCCATTACCTATGCGTTTGACGTGCGCCCTGAAGTGGCTGAACAGATTGAATCAATGGGGGCTGAGTTCGTCTTTCTGGAATTTGACGCAAGCGAACTGCCCGATGGGGCGGCGACCGGTGGATACGCCCCGCCTTCAAGCCCCGAGTTTCAGGCCAAGCAGCTCGAGAAATTCCGCGAACTCGCTCCTGATATCGATATCGTGATCACTACAGCCCTGATCCCGAACCGCGCCGCGCCGATCCTGTGGACCAAGGATATGGTAGAGGCGATGAAACCCGGTTCTGTCATTATCGACCTTGCGGCGGAACGCGGTGGCAACTGCGAGCTGACAGTGATGGACGAAAAGGTCGTGACCGACAACGGCGTGACCATCATCGGCTATACGGATTTCCCCAGCCGGATGGCGGCGCAGTCTTCAACGCTTTATTCCAACAATATTCGTCATATGATGGCCGACCTCACGCCGGAAAAAGACGGCGCCGTCAATCACGACATGGAAGACGACGTGATCCGTGGTGCGACAGTGACACATGCCAAGAAGGTCACGTTCCCGCCGCCGCCGCCAAAGGTGCAGGCGATTGCGGCAAAGCCCAAAGAGCCGACCAAAGTTCTGACAAACGAAGAAAAACGCGCGGCCGAAGTGGCTGCTTTCAAGGCGCAGACCAAAAACCAAGTCACGCTATTGGCAGTTGGTGGTGGTCTGCTGTTGGCAGTAGGTCTGGTGGCCCCGGCCAGCTTTATGCAACACTTCATCGTCTTCGTGTTGGCGGTCTTTGTGGGCTTCCAAGTGATCTGGAATGTTTCGCACAGCCTGCACACGCCATTGATGGCGGTCACAAACGCGATCTCGTCGATCATCATTCTGGGCGCGCTGATGCAGATCGGATCAGGGTCATTCCTTGTCATTCTGCTGGCGGCGCTGTCGGTCTTTATGGCCGGGATCAACATATTTGGCGGCTTTATGGTGACACGGCGCATGCTCGCCATGTTTCAGAAGTCGTAAGGGGATAAATTAATGGATTATGGTTTTACAACAGCCGCTTATGTAGTCGCAGCGATCCTTTTTATCCTTAGCCTCGGTGGGTTGTCCGGTCAGGAAAGCGCCAAGCGCGCGGTCTGGTATGGCATTGTCGGCATGGCGCTGGCCGTGGTGGCGACGCTGATCGGGCCGGGGGCGGGGCTGTGGCTATTGTCGCTGATCCTGATCGCGGGCGGCGGGACAATCGGGTATATCGTGGCCCAACGGGTGAAGATGACCGAAATGCCGCAACTTGTGGCGGCAATGCACAGCCTTGTTGGACTGGCGGCGGTGTTTGTGGGCTATAACGCACATCTTGAGCTGGGTAACGTTCTGGCCATGGACCAAGCTGAGCGCGAAACGCTTGAAGGTTTTGCGGCGCTTCTGGCCCACAAAACGTCTGTAGAAGTGTCGATCCTGCGGGTCGAGGTATTCCTCGGCATCTTCATTGGTGCGGTGACGTTCACCGGGTCAATCATCGCCTATGGCAAGTTGGCCGGTAAGGTCGATACGGTCGCGAACAAGCTGCCGGGTGGTCATATGCTGAATGCCGGGGCCGCTGGGATTTCGCTGCTCTGCCTGATCTGGTACTTCAACTCGGGAGGTTTCCTTCCGCTTTTCCTGATGACGCTTGCCGCGCTTTTTATCGGTTATCATTTGATCATGGGCATTGGTGGAGCCGACATGCCGGTGGTTGTCTCGATGCTGAATTCCTACTCCGGCTGGGCTGCGGCGGCGATTGGTTTCTCGCTTGGCAACGACCTACTGATCGTTGTGGGCGCGCTGGTGGGTTCGTCCGGCGCAATCCTGTCCTACATCATGTGCAAAGCGATGAACCGGTCGTTTGTCAGTGTTATACTTGGCGGCTTTGGGGGTCCTGCGGGCGAGCAGATGGCCGTGGAAGGCGAACAGGTGGCGATTGATGCTGATGGCGTTGCGACAGCGCTGAACGAGGCTGATAGCGTCGTCATCATCCCAGGCTATGGGATGGCGGTGGCGCAGGCCCAGCAATCGGTGTCCGAGTTGACACGCAAGTTGCGGGCCAAAGGCAAGAACGTACGTTTTGCCATTCACCCTGTTGCGGGACGATTGCCGGGCCACATGAACGTATTGCTGGCCGAAGCACGTGTGCCTTATGACATCGTGTTGGAGATGGATGAGATTAACGATGACTTCCCGAACACGGATGTGGCGATCGTGATTGGGTCAAATGATATCGTTAATCCAGCGGCACAGGACGATCCCAACTCGCCCATTGCTGGTATGCCGGTACTGGAATGCTGGAAGGCCAAGCAGGTTTTCGTGTCCAAACGCGGGCAGGGGACTGGTTATTCGGGTATCGAGAACCCGCTATTTTTCAAGGAAAACACACGCATGTTCTATGGCGATGCAAAAGAATCGCTCGACAAGTTGCTGCCCCTGATTGACTGATCCGACGCCTATCGGGTTTATCTGAAAAGCATAAAAGCCCTGCGCGTCTGGCGCAGGGCTTTTTCGTTGATAAAAGACCGATGCAAGGCTGATCGGTGGATTGCATACCATTGTATTCCGATAACATATTGAAAAATAACAAATTTCTTTTCAATCCTCTCCTGCATCTGTATGAAGGCCGTGAAATTTCACGGATCTGTACCCTATGCCGCCCATCCAAGATCACCCGTTGCGCTACCAACTCGCAAACGAGTTGCACGCCCGCCCGTTCCCCTCGATGGCAGCGCCGTGCACCGCGGCCTTTCTAGCGATTAAGCAGTCAACCGATGCCGCGCACCGCGACCGGACGCAAGACCTCGCGCATCTTGTTGCGCTGCTTGACCGGCATGGCGCCCCGCATCCACAACCCGGCGCAACCCATTATTCAGGCGGCATCGGGCGACATACGCTCAAATGGGAACAACACACTGAATTTGTGACATATACGGCCATAATTGACGGCGTAAGCGAGCGCCCATTTGATCCGGTCGACTTTGAAGTGTTTCCCGAAGACTGGCTTGAGAATGCCCCGGGGCAACGGGTGACTTCGGCCATGATCCGGGTCGACCTGCGACCTGATGATGACCGGGTTTCCAGCCTTGTGTCTGAGTGGTTTGTGCCCGAGAGCGTCGCTGTCGCACGGGTGGTGGATGACGAAGCAGTGGTGGCAGGAGATTTTCGGATAGATCCTGCGGGCCACCAGCGTTTTGCTGTCTTTGTCGCGCCCGACGTGAGTGATCGGCGCGTGGGCCGTGTGGTACAGCGCCTGTGTGAGATTGAGACTTATAAATCTATGTCGATGCTCGGGTTTTCCCGTGCCCGCACCCTTTCGCCACATCTTGGCGTACTGGATACCAACCTGACCCAACTGATGGGCGATATGACCCGGGGAGATTCGCCGGCAGATCAAACCCTCGCAGCCTTGCTGTCGATTTCAGCTGAACTGGAAACGCTGGCAGCGCAATCGTCTTTTCGTTTTGGGGCGACGGGGGCCTACGAGACTATCGTGAACCAGCGAATCGAAGTGCTGCGCGAGGCCCGCTTCTTGGGGCGCCAGACCTTTGGAGAATTCATGATGCGCCGCTTTGCGCCAGCCATGCGCACCGTCAACTCTGCCGAGCGGCAGCTGGAAGCGATGGCCGACCGGTCGATCCGGGCAGGCAATCTCTTGCGCACCAGAGTGGACGTAGATCGCAGCGCGCAGAATCAAAAGCTGCTGGAAAGCATGGACAGCCGTGCCGATATGCAATTGCGTCTTCAGCGCACCGTCGAAGGATTGTCGGTAGTGGCAATCAGCTACTATGCGGTGTCACTTGCTGGCTATCTTCTTTACCCGTTCGCGGATGCTGCGGGTCTGAGCAAGAATGCACTGACGGCGTATGCAACTTTGCCAGTGATCGCGATTGTCTGGTTCCTGATCCGCCGTATTCGCGCACGGATGGAATAGTGTTCACCCAGATCAATGGCGCACCAAAAACAACCAATTCTTAGGGTCCGCTGATGATCACATAATTCGAGAAACTTCCGAAGACTAGCGCCCGCGAATACGTGGATCGAGTGCGTCTCGCAGACCATCCCCGATATAGTTGACGCTGAGCACCGTCAGCGAAATTGCCAAACCGGGGAGCATCACACGTTCGGGGAATTCCTGCATTCGAGGAACAGAATCCGAAAGCATTTTACCCCAGGTCGGAAAGTCAGAAGGAAAGCCGACGCCGAGAAAGGACAAGGCGCTTTCGGTGATAATTGCCGTCGCCAAACCCAAGGTTGCCGACACCATGATAGGGGACACGATATTGGGCAGCAAATGGCGGGTAATCATCTTTATCGATGACGTCCCGATAGAGCGTGCGGCCAAAATGAACTCGCGCTCTTTCAGGGCAAGAATTTCACCACGCACAATGCGGGCTGTTTGCATCCATGACGTCACGCCGATGACGCCAACAATCAGAATAAACATGCCGGTTTCTGGACCAAAAGCAGCACGTAGTGGTTGGCGAAACAGGGTCACGGCCACCAACAAAAGCGGCAAGATTGGCAGCGACAATACCAGATCGGTAAAGCGCATCAGCAGGCCATCAAGCCGGCGGAAATACCCGGAAACGACGCCAATCGCGGTGCCAATGATCAGAGACAACAACATCGCGCTCCACCCGACAGCCATCGACGCCTGACCACCCGCCATCATGTTAGCAAGCCCGTCGCGGCCTAGATTGTCGGTGCCAAACGGATGGCCCCATTGCGTTTTGGCATCACCATCCCACAACAGTGTATAAAGCGGCCGTAGGTCTTTGTTGCGAATGTCCAGCTTTTGCGGATCAAGCGTCCAGATGAGGGGGCCAACCAACACTGTCAGTGTGATGAAAATCAGAAACCCCATCCCCAGCACGGCACCCTTGTGGCGTCTGAACTGGTCCCAGACATCCTTCCACTGGCTGCGCGGTGCCTTGGCGGGTTCCGCGTCTTGCAGCGCGCCGATGGGTGTTGCGGATACAGGCTCAGTCATAGCGGATCCTCGGATCAAGAATGCCGTAAAGCACATCCGCGATCAGGTTAAAGACGACAATCAGGATGGCAAAAATAAACGTCAGCGTCATCACCATCGGCAGATCGTTGGCGAACAAAGCGGTCAGCAAAAGCTGCCCAATGCCGTTCACTTTGAACACGTTTTCGGTAATAATTGCGCCGCCAAAAATGGCAGGGATCCCCAACGCGATCACCGTAACAACCGGGATCAGCGAATTGCGCAGCACATGAACCATCACCACCACGCTCTCGCTGAGGCCTTTGGCGCGCGCCGTGCGCACATAATCCTGATTGAGATTGTCGAGCATGGCCGAACGCATATAGCGACTGATCTGCGCCGTGGTTTGCAATGCAAGCACCATGACCGGCATGATCATCTGCTTTAGCTGAATCACAAAGCTATTCCAATCCGTGACCACAAGCGTGGTGTCGTAGATCGAAGGGAACCACCCCAGATGGACCGAAAAGACCACGATGACCACAACGCCCGAGAAAAACGGCGGAACCGAAAAACCGATCATCGAGACAAAAGTACCGGCCTGATCAAAGACCGAATATTGTTTGTAGGCCGAGTAGATGCCAATCGGCAGGGCGATCAAGATGCCCACGACATAAGACATTCCAACAACCCAGAGCGTCTGGGGCATGCGCTGAACCACAATGTCCATGACCGGGCTGCGGGTCTGCCAGCTGATGACCCGCTGTTTACCTTCGGCAAAATCTGTATTGAACAGATAGTCGACAAAGACCTGCGGCTCGATCCAAAAAAACTGCACCATCCATTTGATATACTGGATGTAGATAGGTTGACCCATCCCAAGCGCTTCGCGCATCTTTTGTTTGACTTCCGGGGGAACTGTCAGGGGCACCTGTGCCATTGGATCGCCGGGGGCAAGCTGCAACAGCATGAATATGGCTAGACTAATTAGTATTAGCGTCGGGATCGCGAAGACCAGTCGTCGTAGGGTGAAGGTCAACATATGGGAGCGCCTTTACAGGTCAGTCTTGTTTTTTGTTGGCTAGGATATGGGGGGCCGCCCCCTCATTGTCCCGGCTTAATTGTCTTGCCAGGCGGGATCACTCCCGCCTGGCAAGAACAGATTTTTACTTGATCCGGTACCAGTCAGCGGCATTCCACAGCTCACTATCCCAGGTGTTCAAGATAACGCCACCCAAGCTTGTCGCATGGGCCGAAACACGACCGCGATCTACGAGGGGAACAATCACATAGCTGTCTTTGGTCAGCATATCGTTGAGCTTTTTGCCGATTTCGCCGCGCTTATCCAACTCGCCTGTACGACCAAGTTCAGCTATCAGCTTGTCGTATTCCGGGTCACAGAAACGGTTGATGTTTTCACCCTGCCACTGCGATTCCGGCCTTGGAGACTTGTCGCACGTGCGCGAAGCCAGGTAACTTTCGGGGTCAGTGCCTTCAAAGTTGTTGGCGTACATCTCAACGTCCGAATAAAAACGCTGGAATGTATCGGGCGAACCGGGGTCGCCACCAAAATAGACTGACGCGTCAAGATTGCGCAGCTCGGTTTCAACACCGATCTCATTCCACCACTGTTTGATCAGCGCCTGAAAGTCCTGACGTACGGCATTGGTCGACGTTTGATAGAGAATCGAAAGACGCATGCCATCTTTTTCGCGGACACCATCAGATCCAGAAACCCAGCCTGCTTCATCCAGCAGCGCATTGGCACCAGCTATGTCCTGAGTCAGACATTCGGCGTTGTCAGAGGCATAAAGCGCAGGCGCTGGCACCAAATTGCAGGTCGGGCGACCAGCTTGGCCATAGCCGACTTCAACCAGCAATTCACGATCAATTGCCATCGACAGGGCCTTGCGGACTCTCACATCAGACAGGAACGGATGTGGATGCTTTACTGTCGCACGCTCGCCTTCTGGCAAATCAGGTGAAGGGTCCGTTAGATTCATCTCGATCCGTTCGACCAATGTGCCGAATGCGGCGATGGGCACGCCTTTGCCACCTTCAGCCATCTTGGCCAAAACGTCAGGCGCAAGCTGCAAGTTCCACGCGTAGTCAAATTCACCGGTCTCCATAACCGCACGGCCCGCAGCCGTCGCATCGCCACCGCCTTTGAACGTCAGTTTTGCAAAAGCGGGTTTGGCCGGGTCGCGATAGTTTTGATTTGCTTCCATCTGGATCACGTCATTCGGCCGAAAGTCGGTTACAACAAATGGTCCGGTCCCAATTGGGCCAAAGTTCGCCTCGGTGCACTCTGGTGCCTTTGCACCGGTACACTCCGCAAACTGCGCCGCCTGAAGGATAGGGGATTGTCCCCCCATAAATGGACCATACGGATTTGGTTTCGGTCCAGAAAATGTCACCTTGACGGTCAGATCATCAACGACGTCAACAGATGATACACCCTCAAACTTGGCCAATTGCGCGCAGCCGCCTTCTGGGTTCATGCAGTAGTCAGCGGTGAATTTGACGTCTGTTGACGTTACCGGCGATCCATCAGACCAAACCAGACCGGATTTGAGTTTCCAGGTAATGTTGGTCAAATCAGCGCTCACGCCACCGTTTTCAACGGTTGGAATTTCTTCCGCCAGATAAGGAACCAGATTGCCATTTTCGTCGTAACGGCCAAGCGGCTCGATCACCAACGAGGCTGATTCGATGTCTTTTGTCCCGCTGGACAAATACGGGTTCAGGATCGATGGCGCTTGCCAATAGATGATCTTGACCTCGCCGTCCGAGCCACGCTCGGCCATGGCTGCGGGTGCCAGCGCTGTGCAGGCGATTGCACCCATCAATAACGTTTTAAGTTTCATGTCATACTCCTTGTTGGACACATGCGTGTCTCGTTTTTTGACGCGTCGTTACCCACGTGCAGTTAGCCCGCCGCTGAGAGCAAGTAGTTTTACTAAATAGTGAATCGTACATGGATGCCAAAAGCACCCCATTCCCCCAGCGGAATGCCCTATCGAAACAGAGTTTGAGAAAAAAGCAAGCCTTGCCGGAGTTAAACCTGCGTTGCGGGTTTGACATCGCACACTTGGTGGCCTTAGCGTTCAAGCCTTAGGCGAACCGGGAGTGTTTACCGTGCTTGACCAGCCAATAGTGCAGATTAGTGGCCTTCGGGTTTCATTTCAAACCAAAGACGGCCCCGTCGTCGGGGTTGAAGACGTCTCTTTTGACGTAAATCCGGGTGAAACGGTTTGCGTGGTTGGGGAGTCGGGATCAGGGAAATCAGTAACGTCGCTGTCGCTGATGCGGTTGGTTGAATATGGCGGCGGCACGATCGCAGGCGGCAAGATGCTGTTTGATCGTAAAGTGGGTGGTTCCATTGATCTGGCCAAAACCGGACCGGATTTGATGCGGCACATCCGGGGCAACGAAATCGGAATGATCTTTCAGGAGCCGATGACGGCGCTGAACCCGGTGTTTACCGTTGGGCGTCAGCTGACCGAAGGTCTGCGACTGCACATGGGGATGTCGAAAGATCAGGCCGAAGCACGTGCCTTGGAACTGTTGCGGCAGGTTCGAATCCCGGAACCAGAACGCCGCCTTGAGCAATATCCGCACGAATTGTCGGGCGGAATGCGCCAACGCGTTGTGATCGCCATGGCGCTGGCCTGCGAACCTCGACTGTTGATCGCGGATGAACCGACAACTGCGCTGGACGTCACTATTCAGGCTGAAATTCTGGCGCTCATGGACCGGCTGAAACGTGAAACCGGCACAGCAGTGATGTTCATCACGCACGATATGGCGGTTGTGGCGCAA
>RCND010002027.1_pt1 | contig 11366 bp, 7 predicted proteins | sample 2041351 | NCBI WGS metagenome assembly RCND01 (sample SAMN09708230, study PRJNA481090) | Marine sediment metagenome, whole genome shotgun sequencing project. | biome: marine sediment; feature: ocean; material: sediment; isolation source: Sewage treatment plant 12B marine sediment (STP12B) ...
CCAAAAAACGATCACTAATAAAAAAGAGAGTAATAATACTAGAAAACGATCTTTCATTACTCCAGTCTCTAAACTTTTAAAAATCATCATCATTAACCCAACAACAAAAGAAAGGAAAAGAAATAAAGCGCCATAACCCCAATGATCAACTCCTTCAAAAGTAAGTCCGGCATAAAGAGAAAAAGCTACTAATATGCCGAAAATGGTTAAATGTTTTGGTGATTTAAATATATTTGAGAAAATTTTCACTATTGAAACATCATTTTTCTTTTCCTCCACTGTTGGCTTATTACCAACGTGTACAATAAATTTTTGTCCCCAAATATAAACCAACAGCCCAAATAACATCGCAATTCCTGCCATACCAAAACCAGCATGCCATCCCCATTTTGCAACTACTAATCCTATCAATGATGTTGCCAATAAAGATCCTAAATTAATTCCTATATAAAATATTGAAAACCCTTTATCTCTTCTAATATCTCCTTGTTTATATAGGCCACCGACCATTGTTGATATGTTGGGTTTTAAGCATCCAACTCCGATGATAATCAGTCCTAAACCCGTGAAAAATGCCCAATTAGCGTCAATTGCAAGAGTTCCATGCCCTAAAACTAATATTATCGCACCAAGCATTACTGCTTTTTTCTGGCCAAGTACCTTATCGGCTAGGATTCCACCTGGAATAGAAATTACATATACCAACATAACGTACCAACCATATAGCTTATAGGCCTCTAATTTTGTCCAACTTAAACCAGGACCATTTATGTCTGTAGTTTGCGCAATCATATAAATTACAAGAATCGCTCTCATACCATAATACGAAAAGCGTTCCCACATTTCGGTAAAAAATAGCACATAGAGTCCTACTGGATGTCCAAATAATTCTTTTTGATGTGGTTGCACTGCTGTTGACATATATTTGTGTATTAATTAGTGATTAGTTTTTAATCTTTAAAAGGTTGTCCTTTGGATCCCCTAATGTTTCTTTAATAAACCGGGTCATTTTTTTGTATAAATGCAAGCGTGTATTTCCTCCATAGATTCCATGATTTTTATCTGGATAGACCGCCCAATCAAAATCTTTATCTGCTTGGACTAAAGCCTCGACTAGTCGCATTGTATTTTGAGCATGCACATTATCATCAGCACTTCCATGGACCAGTAAAAAGTCACCCTTTAACTTATCTACATGTGAAATTGGGGAATTCTCATCATAACCTGACGCATTTTCCTGAGGCGTTTCCATATATCTTTCTGTATATATCGTATCATAAAATCGCCAGCTACTTACTGGTGCAACAGCGATTGCCATCGCAAAAGTATCGGCACCTTGAAATAAACAATTTGAAGACATAAAACCTCCGTAACTCCATCCCCAGATTCCTATTCTATTTTCATCAATATAAGAAAGGCTGCCTAATTTCTTCGCAGCCGCAATTTGATCTTCTACCTCAAATTTTCCTAATTCCTTTTGAGTCATTTTCTTAAAATCACGCCCTTTTAAGCCAGTTCCTCTCCCATCTATGCAAGCTATTATAAAACCTTCCTGCGCCAACATTTGGTGCCAATAGTCATTTGACCCGCTCCAGCGATTTGCTACTTGTTGTGAACCTGGGCCAGAGTACTGATACATAAAAAGCGGATACTCCTTATTTGGGTCAAAATCCAATGGTTTAATCATATACATGTTCAGATCATTCCCATTAACATTGATTGTCGAAAATTCTTTTGGAGAAATCTTGTAACTAGCCAATGAGTTTTTTAACCCATCGTTATTCTCTATTTCCCTCAATTCACTCCCTTTTAAAGACTCGTGTAAGGTATAGTTAGTAGGCGTAGTGGAATTACTGAAAGTATTGATGTAGACAGAGAAATCTGCACTAAATGAACCACTGTTATTACCCGTTTGGTTAGATAGTCTGAATTTATTCTTTCCTGAGGCTAACACAGAATACAAATCCCTATTAATGCTTCCATTTTCTGTACTTTGGTAATAAATTCGTCCTGTATTTTGATCGAATCCATAGTAGTTAGTTACTTCCCAATCCCCACTCGTAACTTGACTAATTAGTTCCCCAGATTTATCATGGTGATAAATGTGATTCCATCCGCTTTTTTCACTTGTCCAAATAAAGCTATTGTCATTTAAGAAAGTTAAATTATCGGTAATATCTACATATGCTTTATCGGTTTCCTTTAGGATTAGAGAAGTTGTATTATTCTTCGTATCAACGAAAACCAAATCCACCACATTCTGATGTCTGTTGGTCAATTGTGCACTCAATATGTCACTATTCTTTGTCCATTTTATTCTAGGTATGTAATAACTATTATAACCTGACACATCAACTTTAGCTGTCTCTTCTGAGTCTAAATCGTACACATGTAACGATACATCTGCATTCGCCTCTCCAGCCTTTGGATACTTAAAAACTTGTTGTGTTTGGTAAAGCTCTTTACCATATACGTCCATAGAAAATTCTGGAACCTCAGTCTCGTCAAATCTTATATATGCTAACTTAGTTCCATCTTCATTCCAATCGAATGCTCGAACAAATGCAAACTCTTCCTCATAAACCCAATCTGTAATTCCATTGATAATACTATTCTTCTTACCATCATCAGTTATTTGCTTTGCGCTACCCGTTTGTAAATTCTTGACGTATAAATTATTGTCAGATCCATAGGCTATTTTACTCCCATCATTATTAAAAGTAGGTTCCTGAATCTTATTTTCAGAAACAAGGGTAAGCGTCTTAGGCTTGATTTCATAAACATAATATGTCCCTAATGCCGAACGTCGATAAATTTGATCCAAATCAGTTGCCAACAGCAGTTTACTTTCATCTTTATTAAATTCATAGGAAGAAATTCGGGTAATCCCAGCTAAATCGTTCGAATTAACAAGAGTTCGCACCTTATCACCACTTTTATAGTTGTAAACATCTACAGTAGACGTCTTGCTATTTCGATCATAATTTAAAACAGAATATTCCTTCCCATTTTTTAATGAACGAAGCACATCCAATCCATTAGTACGAAATGTCCCGGACCATATTTCTTCTAAAGTTATGTCTTTTTGCTGTGCGGAAAGTGAAGTAATTGCTGTAAGAAACAGAACTAATATTCGAGTGAGGATTTTTTTATTCAAACTGTTAACATTTTAGTATGCCAAGTTTACTAAAAATTAGCCAAAATAGCTTTGTTTTTTTGTTAAATACAGTCAATTTGTTAGCAACTTCGCAACAAAATGGTTGTTGATATATGTTATATTTGTTCTTTACAATGTATCAATATATGGTAGCACCCGTTTTAGGATTTTCAAAAAAAACGAAGGATCAAAAAATCCAGTGGTTGGCCGAAACCTACTTTGTCAATGATCCTCTGGCTGTTGAAGTCTTAAAAAAGTACTGGAATTCAGATTCTAAGTTACAAGGATTGCATGATGATTTCATTGAAAACACTCTAAGTAATTACTACCTACCATTTGGAGTAGCACCAAATTTTCTAATTAACAAGAAACTTCTAACCTTACCCATGGTGACAGAAGAAAGCTCGGTGGTAGCAGCTGCAAGTAATGCAGCAAAATTCTGGCTGGACAAAGGTGGTTTTACTGCTGAAGTCATTTCAACGCAAAAAAATGGACAAATTCATTTTGATTTCTTCGGAAAAAACTCAAATCTCCATAACTTCTTTTCTGAGGTTAAACCGAAGCTAGTTCAAAGTATTGATGCAATTCAAAGAAGCATGCAAGAAAGAGGCGGTGGGCTTATAGACATCTCCCTTGTCAATTCGACAGCTGCGCTAGAGGGATATTACCAATTGCATTGCACCTTTGAAACATTGGATGCAATGGGAGCAAACTTCATTAATAGTTGCCTTGAACAAATTGCTAAAACATTCGAAGTTGAAGCCCTCGATTATACAACTTTTAAATCTGAAAATATCTTCCCGGAAGTAGTCTTAAGCATACTCTCCAATGCTGTTCCTGAATGTTTAGTTCGCGCCGAAGTAAGTTGCCCAATCAAACTATTATCCACTGAAGATATCGATGGCGACATTTTTGCCAAAAAGTTTGTGCGTGCTGTGGCAATTGCTAAAGTCGAACCCAGACGGGCTGTAACGCACAACAAAGGTATAATGAATGGTGTTGATGCTCTTGTTTTAGCAACCGGAAATGATTTTAGAGCAGTGGAGGCCGGTGCACATTCTTATGCATGTAAGGCTGGAAATTATACAAGTTTAACCGATGCCAAGGTTGAAAATGGAGTCTTTTCATTTTGGATTGAAATTCCATTATCACTTGGAACAGTTGGCGGATTAACAGGTTTGCATCCTTTAGTTAAATTTGCGTTTTTATTGTTGCAAACACCAAATGCAAAAAAATTAATGGAAATAATTGCCGTTGCGGGATTGGCGCAGAACTTTGCCGCTATCAAGTCCTTGGTTACGACAGGAATTCAAAAGGGTCATATGAAAATGCACCTGATGAATATTCTCAATCAACTTGAAGCAACTAAGACAGAAAAAGACCGTGCCCTTACTTATTTCACTAATAATACTATAACCCATAGCTCGGTTGTGAGTTATATTGAACAGCTAAGATCCTAATTAATATGAATGCTGAGTTCTATAGTAATGGTAAACTTCTCCTCTCTGGAGAATATTTGGTATTGGACGGTGCGATGGCTCTTAGCATTCCAACAAAATATGGACAATCTATGGAAGTCAGTGCTTCCGAAATAGATGGCATTCATTGGAAAAGTCTGGATAATAATGGGGTAATTTGGTTCGAAAATTCATTTGTTTTTAGTGAACTGAATGCTACTAAAAATCCGTTAGGGGCTCCAAATTCAACAAAAGATACACTTTTAAAAATTCTTCAGGAAGCTAAGAAGTTAAATCCAAAATTTTTAGATGAAAGTAATGGATGGAACGTTTCTACGCATCTCAATTTTCCGCAGAATTGGGGACTAGGGAGCTCTTCTACCCTTATTAATAACATTGCTCAATGGGCAAAGGTCAATGCGTTTGAACTATTAAGAAAAAGTTTCGGTGGAAGTGGATACGATATTGCCTCAGCACAAAATAATTCACCTATTCTATACAAGTTGCAAGATGGCGTTCCGTTTGTTGAAGCAGTGAAAATTCATTGGGATTTTACGGATCAATTATTTTTTGTTCATCTAAATCAAAAACAAAATAGTAAAGAGGGAATCGCTCAATATAGAAAGGTTTCAGTTTCGATAATTGAACTGAGTAAGATAAGTGCTATTACGCATTCGCTGCTTGCTTGTGAGACACTAGCAGTATTTGAAAGGCTTATTGACAAGCATGAACTTCTTATTTCAGAAATAATCCAAACTCCAACTATAAAAACACAACTCTTTAGTGATTACTCGAGGACGATTAAGAGTTTAGGCGCATGGGGAGGTGATTTTATACTAGTCACAGCAACTCCTAAAGATCTTGATTACTTCAAGAACATGGGCTATAACACTATTATATCCTTTGCTGAAATGATACTATAAAAAAACCTCTTAATAATTGTATTAAGAGGTTTTAAATTTTATAAAAACTAACTACTAGAAGAAGTTAGCTCTATTATCTTCAATGTCGGCTGCCTTCCTTAAAGCACTAACTACCGACGCATTAACAGTTGGTTGAATCTTGGCGTTTAATTGATTAGCATACGACGCATACGTTTCCAAATCTGGAGCTTTATTTATGGAAAGTACTTTGGCAATAAATACACCAGCCTTTCCATCTATTAAACTAGTAGTTTCACCAGTGTTTTTACCGAACGCAGCTCCAACAACTTCTAATTCAGCACCTGCCCCTGGTATTGTAGGAGCCGACATAGTTACAGCTGTTGCAGTTTGTACAGTTACACTCTGACTAGCCGCTATTTCTTCCAATGTTGTACCCGTTATTGTTTCGCGAATTTTCTTAGCTTTTTTCTCGTTACGTAGAATTGGAGTAACGGTAACTGAAGCCTCAGCTACGCTCAATAAGCCTTTTGGATCCTTTCTTGTAAGTTGAGCAATAACATAACCTTCTGGTATGCTAAATCGTTTGATAGCACTTACATTGGTTTCCTCATTAAATGCCCAATTAATTATAGAACGATTGTTCCCTACTCCTGGAATATTAGAATCTAATTCCCCAATTTTATTAACAGGTCTCAAGTCAGTTCCAGCGGTCTTTGCCATTTCAGCAAAATCTCCTTTTTGCGAAGCGACTTCAAATCTCGATGCCTCAGCGAAGATATCACTTAGTGTCTTTTCTGAAAGCTCGACCTCATTTGTAACAGTAGCAACTTTTATTGCTTTTTGCATATTTTTTTGATCTACGACTCCTACAACGTGAAAACCAAAATCTGTTTCAACAACTCCCACGGATCCAGGTTTATTATCAATGGTAAAACTATCAAATGCTGGAACCATTCTTCCTGGAGGATTGTAACCTAAATCGCCGCCTTTACTATTATTCGAAGTATCCTCGGACAAAGAAGCCGCTAATACTTCAAACTTGCTTTTGTCTCGATTAATAACACCTAAAATACTGTCGGCTAGTTTTTCTGCATCTTCCTTGGATCTAGTCATATCGGAAGCGGCTCTTAGTGAACCTGCATAACGAATTAATATATGCTTAGATTGAATTGAATCTGGCATTTGTTTGCTTTCAATAACTTTTGAAAGATTGAAAGTATTATCTATTTTATAAGGACCGTAAATATCGCCAACGGCCAAATTGTAAATCGTATCAGCTAGAGACGCTGGAAGATCTTTTTTAAACATCCATCGATCAACAAATGGAACATCAGAATTAGCATTCACAAACTCTTCATTGTTACTAGTTCTTGCAAAACCTGATATAGTATCATTGAATTCAAATCGGTCCTCTAACAATAAAAGGGTATTATTCTTTGCATCCTGCATATCCTGTTCAGAAGGAGTTTCCATAAAAGAAACATACTGGATATCTACTTTCGGATCTACTTCAAATTCATCGGCATGGCTTTTAACATAAGATCGAATATCCTCATCACTTACCGTAACATCTTCATCTGCAATTTTAGAGTAGGGAATTTGAACGTATTGAAGATTTACTTTATCATTTTCAAATCGATATTCAAGCTCACCTTCTGCCAAAGTGCTTCTAAGACCACCCTGAATCATTGTGTAATATGAATTTTGTAAAACTCCTTGTTCGGTGCTCTTTTCAAAATCCAACCATTGCTGATAGGCAGTTGGGTTTGAAGCCTTTATACTTGCGATATATTCTTGTAATTTACCTTCATCAAAAACTCCCGCATCGTTTAAAAAAGTCTGGTTCGTCGCCAAATTAAGTCGTAACGCATTATTAATTTGCGATTTTTCTGCTGAAAGTCCCAATTTCTCAAATTCCTGAGATAAAAGGATATTACGAATTTCATTGTCCCAAACACGATTCATTGCTTGACCCGTTGTTCCGTTCGGACCTAAGGTACGCTGTGTAGACTCAACTTGCTGCATAAAGCTCTCTCTTCCAATCTCTTCTCCATTCACTACAGCTACAGTAGTTTGTGATTTTTCTGAAGCAAAACCTCCATTACGAATTACATCTGCCAGTATAAATGAAAATAATGCTAATGCAATAATGATTATAAGGAATACTCCTCTTTTTCTAATATTATTTAAAATTGCCATCTATTGTTGTAATTTATTATCCCTATCGCTGATTTCAAATTACGAAAGGTTCTTTGTTAATCCATTTATCCTAGTATTCAACCTAAAAGGTTAGAGCCTAGAGAAAACTTCTTTTTTAATAGGGGGCGAAAATACCATTTTCCCATCATTAATAAAAAAGTTACTTTGAATATTTTAAGGAAAAGTGCAAAAACTAATCATCGCTATAGCTTTTCACCTCAATGACCTCGATTTTAGTATTAGAGACTTCAAGTATATGAAAGCTAAAATCTCCGATTACAACTGTTTTACCTTGTTCAGGAATCTCCTCAGTAAAATTCACAATCAATCCCCCAAGAGTTTCATAATTTTCACTCTCAATTAAATTTAATTTATAGACCTCATTAAGATAATCTACTTCTAAACGTGCAGAAAACTTATAGCTTCCATCACCCCGATCTTCTTCGATTAGCGCAGTATTATCGTGTTCGTCTTCAATTTCACCAATTAACTCTTCTACTATGTCTTCTACTGTTAGAATTCCAGATGTTCCTCCATATTCATCAATTATTACCGCCAAACCCTGTCCTTTTTTACTTAAAATATTAAGCACATCTTTAGCCAACATCGTACCTGGAACAAAAATAACCGGCATGATTATTTTTTCAATATCATCGGGTTTTTTAAAAAGTTCAAACGAGTGCACATAACCCACTATATCGTCAATACTACTTTTGTAAACTAATATTTTCGAAAGTCCGGTGTCAGTAAATATCTGAACTAGATCCTTTGGTGAAGTCTGTATGTCCACTGCAATGATTTCCGTACGCGGTATCATTGCCTCTCTTGACTTTACTTCTGAAAAATCTAAGGCATTCTGAAAAATCTGTATTTCAGTATCGATCTCTTCATCTGTCTCAACGCTCTCCATCTGTTCTGAAATAAAATTTCCAAGTTCAATTTTACTGAAACTTAATTGCACCATATCTCCTTCCGTTTTGAAAAATAACTTAAGTACCAAATCCGAAATCCAAATTACAAACTCAGAAATAAATGAGAATAGCAAGTAGAAAAAATAGACTGGTAAGGCGAAAATCTTCAATAAGTTATTAGCATAAATCTGAAAAAATACTTTTGGTAAAAATTCAGCTGTAAGTAAGATTACTAAAGTAGAAATTAAAGTTTGAATCAATAAACCTGTAAAACCATCTAGTGAAATATAGCGCATCAGCAAATCTCCCATAAAGAAACCATACACTACTAGGGCGATATTATTACCAACCAACATTGTTGAAATAAACTTTGAAGGCCGTCTTGTGATTTTTTGAAGTATCCCTGCTAAGAAGCTATTTTGCTTCTTTTCTATTTCTATAAGGATCTTATTTGAAGAAATATAGGCGATTTCCATCCCCGAAAAAAAGGCGGAAAGAATAAGCATTACAATGATTACTAATATACTATAGTCCAATTTGATTAATTTTCGATTTGAAAATAAGCATTCAAGTTAACTAACTATTTTTATTATGCGCCTCAATTTTTTTTCTAAACTTTCTTTTAAAGAAAAACATTAAAACAGCAACTATCCCAAAAAGGGCAAATAGATAGGAACGACCTCTATTTTCTTCCCAATTGTCTATAACAATATAAACAGAAAATACTGCCATTACAATGTAGGCATATTCGAAAAGGCGGTATATTTTATTCCCCATCAATTTTAGTTTTATCAATAATTTGTACTCCTTGATTTTTTCTTGAAATAATTTCTTTAAAATCTTCACTCGAATCTAGTCCGGCACCGTCATTATACGATCCATCCTTAAACACAAAACGGTAAGGTTCATCTGTAAACACCCATTTATTTATTTGATCCCAATAAAGTTGTTCTGCTTCTAAGGTTAAGCTATCGCTAGTAACTAACACAACATTTCTCCTTAGATCGATAATACCAGTTTTATCATAACGAATAGCATAATCTGATGTAACTGTATTCTCTTTATTATCATCCCAAAAGTGAACCTCAACTCCTTCAGGGAATTCTTGATATGGAAATTTCAAATTACTATAATCCCATAGTTTAGAGGCAATTAAATTAGTTACTACCTTCCCTGAATCAGTATATTTCAAATCAATGTTTTTTCCTTCAGCAAAAGGCGCTCCATCTTTTATGTTTAATTTTTGAATTTTTTTAAAATTTCCTTCACATGAAAAAAGCGTGATAACAAATAATAGTGTCATCACGCCCTTTACCATATATTTAATATTGTACATCCTTACAATTTAGGAACTCTTACACTACCACCAACCCAACAGTTGAAAGTAATAGTTTTTCCTCCCATTCCAGCATCAAAGATATCGCTTTTAGTCGGAGCTCTTTGTCTATAGCTATGCGCAGTTTCTCTTGCATTTTTGGCAATCGAACCATCTAGCCTAGCAGCTTTAGACGCCATATCTGCAGCTTTCCAATAAATCGCTCTTTTTTCAAATACATTGCTTCCGCAGTTATTAGCACTTGCAGCATACATATTGGCAATTTTTAAATATGCTCTACCCATTGATGGTTGATATTCCAATGCTTTTAAGTAATATTTTCTTGCAGAGCTTTTTTGGCCACCTTTACGCTTTTCTTCTGCAATTCTATAATAAATTCTTGCACTTTTTCTTGGATCATCCTGCATCCCAGCGGACTCTTCAAAATACGAAATTGCTTTTGCCGAATTTCCTTTCTCTTTTTCTAACTGACCTAAGTATAATTTAGTATCGGCAGATGGAGCAAGTCTATCTAATTGTTCAACCAATTTAATAAACAATGGATCACTTGTACAGTCTTTACCTGAAAGGCGTCCAGCCGCTCGTTTAACCCAATCGATGTCATCCTTTTTAGTATCAAAATCTTTATTATATAAAGGAATCAAGTTAGGGCAATCCGCCAATATTCCTAATTTACCATCAACACTACCTTTTACCTTACCATAAGAACCAAGGTTGGTCTCATATGCTTTGAGGCGTTTTGCTTCTTTAGAAGATAAAGTTTCTCCAGCCTCTTGCCTGTCGGTCAACTTTATTAATTTGGTAGCAAGCACACTTTCTTCCTGTTCGATTTTTTCAGTGACAACATCATAAAGATCAAACACTTCTTGAATGTCTTTTTCACCTGAACTTTCCAAATCTACAGCCAATGAAAAGTATGTATAAATACTTTTAGGGCTCGTGAAACTCTTTGCATCTTTTTTGAAAGCTTCATCAAAAGATTGGAATTGCACCATTTTAGTGCCTATTTTATTATCGTACTTGATTTGAGCAATATTGGAAAGCACTTCACCCTCTTTGGTTTTAGACGGGTAGTATTGCATCCTGTATTTATAAGCCTGCTCTAAATCAGTTATTTTACTTTTATCACCATTTTTAATGAAATGTTTAAACATTTTTACTGCATACTGATAAGTAGCCATACTATACGTTGGACACTCTTTCACTACTTTCTCATAGTTTTTAAGTGCTGCATCATAATTTTTTGCCTTAGCAGGCTCAATGAACAAGGACCCTAATTCATAGCATTTGTTATCAGCTTGCGCTAAGGATTTCCCCCCTAATGTGAATGCGAATAGTGTTACAAGTAAAAGTACTTTAGTTTTCATAATATAAGTGTTTTCGGTATTAGTCATAATATCTTTTCTCAAACCATTTGTCGTT
>RCND010003056.1_pt1 | contig 11362 bp, 11 predicted proteins | sample 2041351 | NCBI WGS metagenome assembly RCND01 (sample SAMN09708230, study PRJNA481090) | Marine sediment metagenome, whole genome shotgun sequencing project. | biome: marine sediment; feature: ocean; material: sediment; isolation source: Sewage treatment plant 12B marine sediment (STP12B) ...
ATGGAAGTGAAATACTCCATGACCAAAAGCGAGCTCACAGCCAGTGTGATGTCATTATATAGTTCCTGGCTGCTCTATCATGAGCAGATCAAGCTCATTTATATGATTGACAGCATATACCAGGATTTTCTCTCTGCTGCCGAAACACGTTTTGCCTCCGGTGATATTAATGGTATGGAGATGGTTATGGCTGAGACAAAAGCTGCATCCATCATGAATACATACCAGCGTGTGCATACAGAAATGCTGATCAGCGAAAACGACTTAAAGACAATGATGAATTCAACCAATGATTTCATGCCCGTGGATAATTCAATGATCCGTCTGTCTTTGCATATATTCGAAGACTCGGCCGGGTACGAGAACAATCCTTATCTGGCATATATCAGGCAATATGCAGAAGTGCAGAATGCCGTGGTCAAGAACGAAGGATCACATTACCTGCCCGATTTCAGCATAGGATACTTTAATCAAACAATTGATAAAGTAACGGGCTTTGATGGGATGCAACTAGGCATGACTTTCCCTATCTGGTTCTGGAGCCAATCGGGAAAAGTGAAGGCAGCAAAAATTGAAAGAGATAAGGCAGAGAACCATCTGTATGCAGAGATGAGAAGAACCGAAAATGAGATCTCAAACCAGTTCAAACAATTAGAAAAATACACTTACATCCTGGATTACTATGAGGACAAAGCCCTGAGACAGGCCAATATCATCCTTGAGCATTCCCTGAAAAGTTTTTCTGCAGGCAACATCAATTATATAGAATATGCCAATGCCTCGGCAGATGCATTCGATATAAAAATGGAATATCTCGACGCTATCAATAATTTTAATCAAACCGTGATCAGGATCAATTACCTGATCGGCAACTACCAGTAATAAATAAACATAGATGAAACGAATTAAGATCATATTGTTTCTGGCCATATCACTTGCAATATTTTCATGCAATGACCAGGCTACTCCTGTTGAAGATGAGCAAAATGAAGATCAGATATACGCTTTCCGCTATTGTACTTATTGCATTTATGGCCACAGGTTTCACAAAAAAGGATCCTGGTCTGCCCAACATCCTGTGGATCACCAGTGAGGACAACAGCCCCCTGCTGGGTTGCTATGGAGATGAATTTGCCACAACCCCCTACCTGGACCAGCTGGCATCCGAAGGGTTTCGTTATACCAATGCCTATGCCAATGCTCCGGTTTGTGCTCCGGCGAGAAACACTATTATAACAGGGGTTCATGCCTGTTCCAATGGAAACGAACAGATGCGCAGCGCCTACCAGAAGTCAGAAACGGTCCGCTTCTATACGGAATTCCTGATGAACAAGGGCTATTACTGCACCAACAATAGCAAGACCGATTACAATACAAGTCCCACCGATATCAAGACCATGTGGGATGAGAGCGGAAGGAATGCACATTATAAAAACAGGGCCAGGAAGCAAGCCTTTTTTGCCATTTTCAATCTAACCGTCAGCCATGAGAGTTCCATCCATAAATCTATTCCGAATGAGCAACTCAGGCATAAACCGGAAGATGTAAGCCTCCCTCCCTACCATCCCGATACCCCCGAAATGAGACATGACTGGGCCCAGTATTATGATAAGGTAGAAGATATGGATACTCAGGTTGGTGCACTTTTGAAGGAACTGGAGGAAGAGGGCCTGGATGATAACACCATTGTATTTTACTATGGAGATCATGGTGGCGTACTGGGACGAAGCAAGCGCTACCTCTATGAGACGGGCACCCATGTTCCCATGATTATCCGTATCCCGGAGAAATATAAAGACTTATACCCGGCTTCAGGACCAGGAGAACCGGTGGAGCGGATGGTTAGTTTTGTGGACCTGGCTCCCACCCTCCTGAGCCTCATCGAAACGGAAGCACCAGACTATATGCAGGGAGATGCATTCCTGGGTAAGTATCAGCAGGAGGAGCCTGAATATGTCTATATGTTCCGCGACCGGATGGATGAACGCTATGATATGACCCGATCGATTGTGGACAGGCAGTACAGGTATATCCGGAACTACAATTCCAACAGGATTTGGTTGCAGCACCTGGACTATCTTTGGCGGGCTCCATCCATGCAATCGTGGGAAAAAGCCTATCTGGCCGGAGAGTGCAATGAAGTTCAGGCACGTTTCTGGAATACAAAACCAGTGGAAGAGCTATACGACACTGAAAAAGATCCCTGGGAAGTCAACAACCTGGCAGATGATCCGGCCTATGCCGATCGCCTGTCTAAGATGCGTTTAGCCTGCCTGGATAAGGCAAATTCGGGATGCCGGCTTTATTCCTGAGACTGACAGAAATATTCGTGCGGGCGACATTCCCATATACGACTATATGAGAAGCGAGCTGCTACCCTATGATGAAATTCTTGGAGCAGCCTTTATATCTTCATTAAAAAGACCTGAAAACCTGGACAAGCTGAAAGCTATGCTGAACAATGATGATAGTGCTGTCAGATACTGGGGCATACAGGGACTTCTTATGCTTGGGGAGTCAGCTCGGGGAGCCCTGCCTGATATTGAAAAAGCAGCCTATGATGATTCATGGAATGTGAGTGTCCTGGCCGGTGAGATCCTCTACCGTATGGGCAAAAAAGAGGAGGCCATCGAAGCCTATAAACGAGTACTGGATTGTGACTATGTCTTTATAAGAACCCTTGCGCTGGGAAGCATTGAGAATATTGGAGGAACAGCCGATGAATTCCTTGAGAGTTGCATGGCCGTAGCCGCCAAATATGAGAAATTGGAGTATCAGTATGATGCAAGGGCGCTAATGGGATTACTCCTGAAGTGGGAGATTGATCCAGCCACCCTGAACATCTGATCTAGTCGTGATCCCGGTCAGGGTTTCTGATCCAGGAGCCATGTGATCCACTGTTCCATTCCTTCGCCGGTCTTGGCTGACAGCTCCATGATATGAAGGTGGGGATTCACCGACAGAATGTGCTTTTTGACCAGTTCCATATCAAAATCCACATAAGGCAGAAGGTCTGTTTTATTAATAATGCAGGTATGGGCATGTTCAAACATGGTGGGATACTTCAGAGGCTTGTCCTCTCCCTCCGTTACACTTATTATAACGATCCTGTTCTTCTCACCCAATTCAAAAAGTGATGGACAGACCAGGTTTCCCACATTCTCAATAAACAAAAGCGAATTCTCCTGCAACTGCAGCTGATCAAGTGCCTGTCGGATCATGTCTGCATCCAGGTGGCACCCGTTCCCTGTATTTACCTGGACCACCGGTGCCCCAGTCTCGTGAATCCGTTCTGCATCGTTCATGGTTTGCTGATCTCCTTCGATTACTGCCACCGGTCGCTTGCCTTCAAGGGCTACTATGGATTTCTCAAGGAGTGTTGTCTTGCCCGATCCGGGAGAACTCATCAGGTTCAGCGCCACCACACTCTTAGCTTCAAAATAACCGCTGTTCCTGCTTGCCAGCAAATTGTTCTTCCCCAGGATATCTTCCTCCACCCGGATCAGCCTCTGGCGTGAGGAATCATGGCTGTGATCTTTTTCATGGGGATGATCATGATCGTGGCTGTGAGGGTGATCATGGTCATGATCGTGGCTGTGAGGGTGATCATGGTCATGATTGTGCTGTTCCGGTTCCCCGGGGCGGCTTATTCTCACAGGATTTGTTCCTGAGCCGCATCCACATGTGTCACACATAATTATTCATTTTGTTCAACAAGTAAAGATTTTATCTGTAGTTCTGTTCCCTGGATCAAGCGGATGCCCTGCTCCTTGCACTTCGGACAGTAACTGAACATCCCCTCCGGGGTATAGAGGTGCTCACAGGCAGGACACTCAGCAACAGGTTCCACCCGGTTAATCCTGAACAGGGTCTCTTCAAGCATGGTATCTTTAGCTGCCACTCCCAGGGCAAATTTCAGGGATTCATATTCAATGCCTGAATGGGTCCCAATATCCAGCTCAACCTCCGACACACGGCTGGCCGATGCCAAAGTTGCCTGCTTGATGGCCGTATCCACAATGCTGATTGCAATAGAGAGTTCGTGCATCCTTCAGTTATTTACTTCTGAAATTTAAGAAGAAATATCAATACAATGATATGGATGGCTCCTATTTCAGATAAGAGGTGAGCCCGGCAAGGTCCATGATCTCCACCTTTTTTCCCACGGTACGGAATATCCCATCCCGGTTTAGTTCACTTATGGCACGGCCAATAGAGGGGCGTGCCACCCCAAATAGCTCGGATAGTTGCGACTGGGAGTGTGGAAGTGTAAAACGCTTGGAACCAGCCTGTGCGGAAAGATCCAGAAGGTACTGCGCCAGCTTTCCCTTAATGGTGGTGAATGAGAGGAACTTGATCTTGTTTGATAGAAACTGCCCTCTGTTGGAGACAATATTTATAAAATTCACAAGCACCTTTTCGCTCTCCTGCAGCATGGCCAGAAAATGCTCACGTGGAATGGATAGTACCATCGTATCCTCAGCGGAGGTAATATTGACCGGGTAGCTGTTTCGGTTCCCAAACAGAAATGCCGGAGCTAAGGGTCGGGGTGGTGCAATATCCTCAATTTTGATCACCTTTCCTGTGTAATCCACCATTTCGCCCTTAACACTCCCCTGTAGCAGGATATGGAGAAAACGAACCTCATCACCTGCCTGGGCAATCAGGGTACCACCAGAATACTTTTTGATCCTCCCGGTATTGCCACTTAGCACAAGTGATATCTCATCGTAACTCATACCCCGAAAAAGCGTACACTCCTTCAACAGTCTAATAATATTCTCTTCAGACATATTCATGCATTGTTATAACTCTTCCAGGACAAAAAAGTTTGCTCTAACTGCAAATACAACTAAATGACTTTTATCTTTGTCCACTTCTTTAGGAAATAAAACACATGATCTTGAATCGTTGGACAAAGGCGCTTGCTGGGGTGCTACTCTCTCTTCTTGTAATTAATACTACGGCAATTGCCCAGAAAACAGACCATTGGGAAACGCTTATCCTTCCCGGACGGCAGTGCTCTTACCTGGTGCCCACCTCCCCGGTGGATGCAGCCTGGCCTTCCACCACCTTCGATGATTCAGGCTGGACTACAGCTACCAGTGCCGTAGGTTACGGGGACGAAGACGACAACACCACCATCGATCCTGCCCTGTCAGTATACTGTCGCTACGATTTCACTCTTACCTATCCGGACAGCATTACCTCATTGATCCTGGATATGGATTTTGATGATGGATTTGTGGCCTACCTCAATGGCACCGAACTGGCACGTTACAATATGGGGGAGGCCGGAAGCATTACTGCCTGGAACCAGCCGGCCGACGCACTTCAGGAGGCACTTTTGTATCAGGGTATAACGCCATTGCGCTTCACCCTGGATGAATTGGTCACCGATTTGCTGGTTCAGGGACTGAATACCTTTGCAGTGGAGGTGCATAATGAATCCACTACTTCATCTGATCTAAGCTCCAATCCCTACCTGCATGCCGGGATTACGAATACAGGAAGCTATTACCATGCAACACCCGTCTGGTTCTACCCGCCCTTTTTGCAGGACAGCACCTTGTTACCACTGATCATTATCGATACCGAAGGTCAGAAAATCCCCAATGATCCCAGGATTACGGCCAGCATGAACCTGGTGGATAATGGTGCCGGGAATTACAACCATACCTCCGATCCGGGAAATGGATATAGTGGTCAGATATCAATTGAAATGCGAGGGGAGTCCTCAGCATATTTCTCGCCTAAAAAATCATACAGCCTTGAAACCCAGACAGATTCAGGAACAAACAACAATGTTTCGCTCCTGGGACTCCCGGCTGAGAACGACTGGGTGCTCTATGCCCCCTATCTGGACAAGAGCCTGCTACGCAATGTGCTGAGCTACCGTTTATTTGAAGAAATGGGAAACTATTCTCCGCGAACCCGCTTTGTGGAGGTGGTGGTCAACAACGATTACAAAGGTGTTTACATTCTTACTGAAAAGATCAAACGCGATAAGAACCGTGTCGATATGGCCAAGCTTCTTCCTGAGGACATTTCCGGAGATGAATTAACAGGAGGATACCTTCTTCGAATCGACAAGCTTTCCGGGATGTCATCCGAGCAGTACTGGCAATCTCCGGTTAGTCCTCCCTATGCAGGAAACGAGCCGGTCACTTATTCATATTTTGATCCCAAATACACGGAGCTCAACGAAACTCAAAAAACTTATATTAAGGATTACCTGGAGGATTTTGAAAGGTCACTTGTTCATAGATACTTTAAGGATCCGGAATCGGGATATCGTGCTTATCTGGACATCCCCTCCATGGTGGATATGATGATACTGAACGAATTTACCAAGGAAGTGGATGCTTACCTGTTCAGCCACTACTTCTATAAGCAGAAGGATTCTGATGGCGGAAAACTGGTCAACGGGCCACCCTGGGACTACAACCTGGCCTTTGGAAACAATGACTATTACGAAGACATACACCTGACTTATAACTGGATATATACCCAGGATAACAGGGTCTACTGGTGGAACAGGGTGATGGAAGACTCCTGGTTCAGGAACCAGCTGAGATGCAGGTGGGATGAGCTCTACCAGACCGTATTAAGCAGTGAGAATCTGCATGCCATCGTCGATAGCTCCCTGATGGTTATGGGAGAAGGGATTACACGCAACTTTCAGCGCTGGCCCATACTGGGCACCTATGTCTGGCCCAACTCTTTCGTGGGACAGACTTATAGTGAGGAAGAATGGTTCCTGCGAAACTGGATGGACGACCGCGTAGAGTGGATGGACTCCAGATGGGGAGGACAGTGTTGGCCACTTTCAGCTGAAAACGAAGAGGTGATTCCTCTTCCGGAATCGGGACGTGTCTATCCCAATCCTTCAAACCTCAGCTCCACTTTTGTGGACCTGAATGGCTTACTTGAAGCTGAAGTTTCATTCCGCTTGTACGATATGAGTGGTAGGGTGGTCCACCAGGGCAGGGCCCATTATTCAGGAAGTGAATTTGCCTATGCACTGCCGGATCTCTCCTTCCTTTCCAACGGGGTTTATACCCTGGAAATTAGTCTTACATCCCAGGAACGAGCCGTGTTCAAGCTGATTAAGCAATAGAACTTAGAAGCGATAGGAATATCCCAGTACCACCACATGAAGCTGCTGTGGATTGATCACATTAAATTCATCCTCCAGGATATAACGCAGCAAAAAACGGGAAGTGAAATTTGGTGAAAATCTTGCTCCTACAGAATATCTCATGCCAATGGTGAGCAACTGTGATTCAATAGTTGAACCGTGCCAGCTCTCCACCGTGGCAAACCATCCGAACCTGGTACCATAGATATGGTGAGCCACCTTCAGCCTGTTCCTGTTTACCAATTCATTAAATCTGAGATATCTGAGTACCAGTAATTCTTCGAATCCATACTGTAACCTGATCCGAAGGGATAAATCGAATCCGGACAGATCATAGCTCCCGGTTCCATCCATATGGATCCTGAATCGGGTATGCAGTTGTTGTTCACCGTCCATCACAAAAACGGTGCGCATACCTCCAGCCAGGCGAAAGTAATCCGAAAAGTCATAGGAAGCTCCCAGGGTAAGCAAGGTGCGATTGTACTGCAGACTGTTATTTTTGAAGCGCTGTTCAAGTTCTCCACTCAGATCCAGCCTGTCTGAAATCTCCTTGTTCAGTTCAAACTCCCACCAGGATTGAAAATCCTCAACCTGGCCCTGCAGATCAACAGCACCAATGAAAAACAGAAGAAAACAGATTAGGGTATATGTGAGCCGGTTAATCGTCATTACCCTGCGACACAGTCCCCTCACCGGTATGCCTCCAGTCCTCCTCATAATAGTAGATATAGATCCTGGCAGCATCCCTCAGGTAGTCGATCCTTTCAATATCCACACGGTGGATGGTCAAACCGGTCCGCTCCTCCAGATCAGCGATCAACTCGGCTCTCATCCCGGGCTTGATCAATTCAATCTTCTCATAGAAGACCAGTTTCTTGGATTCAGTCTTCATCAGGAAGACCTTTTCCAACAGGTAGGTGACCAGTATAATAGCGGCATTGGTAAGCAGAAGCTCTGCATAACTGACCCGTCTGTTGGCCAGTGAGTTGATCACCGAAATCCCGATTACCAGGAAGAGGTAGGTCATCTCCCGGATGGGAATTTGCTGCGTTCTGTACCTGAGCATCCCGAATATGGCAAAAAGTCCCAGTGCAAAACCAATCTCAACGCCCACATTCTCAAGCAGCATTATCATAAAGAATACAACCACACTGATCAGAATATAGGTAAAGAGGTACTCTTTCCTGGGAGTAATTTTATAATAGAGAACCCTCACCAGGATGAGGACAACCAAAAGGTTAAAGGAGGCGCGGATAATCAGGTCCCAGAAGTCCTCCCAGTTCATCAATTCGATATTCAGAAATTCAGGCATGATGTATTTATTTTAGGTTTAGTTGGTATTGCATGTTAAGCTGATTAACCTTTCTAACTTTACTCTTAAATCGGTTCTGTTTTAACCCGGAATGAAGCAGGGCCATTCCAATAGCATATTTGCTGAAGCGACTTGGCTTAATGCGAAGCTTTCTCAAAGCAGCATGAACCGATGAACCTGTTAGTTGATTTTCATATTTGATTTCAGCAATTGCGATCCCCGGAAGCACCAGCTTTTCCCCACTCTCCTTACTTATAAATTGCAAGCCGTAATCAAGGGTCACACGTTCGGTTTGCGCTTCATTGACCAGAGTAATCCGGTAGAATTCATTCTCCATGGTAGAGTCGATTCCACTGCCAGCATAAGGAGAACAGGAAGCCAGGAACTCCTCCTCTTTCATAAGGACTGCGTGTTCCATACTACTGGTTTTCACCCGCTTCTTGGTGGTAACTCCTTTGGCATTCTTCTTTTTCACCTCCAGAAAATGGAGTGTCCCTGAGCCATATCTCCGGATCCGCACCTTATGTCTGTTGGCCAGGCCACGGTGATGTTTGTGATACATCTCCCGGCCATCGGTATCAAAATAGCGTGTATGGTAGTGCTGTGACCTGGAACCATCAATCTCCAGCACCCTGTAATCCTTGCAAACCATAGTCAACAGCTCAGACAGATGCTGAAAGCTGAAAAGGTACTTTTTGTCCTTTCTGCGCATCAGGCTGGCCTTGTTCACCTCCTCCAGGGAGATTCCTTCAAACCCCTTCAGTATCTCTTGAAAATCAGTCCCGGTACTCATATTCATAAACCTTACGCTTAACTAACTTATCCTTGTTATTGTAAAACTGCTTTTCCACTCTCAAACCATCCGCATAAATAGTCTTCTCTCTACTATCAACCCTGCCTTTCGAATCGAGGAATATCTCCTCCTCTACCTTACCCTCTTCGTTATAAACATATTTCTCCCACCTCTTCACTGAACCCTTATTGTCGTACTCCTTGATTTCCAGGAGCTGACCCTGATCATTAAAATTTTCAACTGATTCTATTGCAGGCTCGTCCAGACCCTCCTCTACAAAGTACTCATAAACAGTAGTAGAAACTATCTTTTTTTCTTTAACTATTTCTGCGCTTTGTGCCATAAGGTGTCCGGCCATAAGTATAATGGCGCCGGTCAAAAGAATCCTTAGGGCAGCTTTTATTTTCATAAAATCAAATTTAAAGTTTTTCAATGACAATTTCACCTAGATCTATCACTTGCTCCAGATCATCAATACTTACCTCAAACTCCAGGGTCACTTTATCTGACTCTCCGGTAACATCATCGGAATATAGAAATATCAGATACTTCCCCGGGATCAGTCCCCCGAACTCAAAAACACCCCCTGTCTGGGTTCGGATACGCTCGTCATAGAAAGTATGATTGTTGTAGGTCAGATAGATCTCCTGTTCAGTAGCATAGTAGGTTTTCTCAATTACCAGGTTGGGGTAGGTGGAAAGGTCCACATAATCGATCACCTTTACCACTCCTTTGATCATGGCAGTCCCCTCATCAAAATCAAGGGTGGATAACTTCTCCACACTCCCCAACTTATAATCTTCGCCACGGTCCAGTTTAAGCTCATACAACTTCTCCACGTCCATATTCAAGACCGATGAAGAGTCTTCCGAAATAAAATATACCCGGTAGTTTCCGGGGTAGAGGTATTTAAACCTGAACTGTCCAAGATCATTGGTCCTCTCCCTGTTTCCCAGCTCCTCGTTGGTACCGAAAACAATATAGACCTCCTCATCTACAGCCGGTTTCTCGTAGATAAGCAAGGAGTAATCATCATTGTAAAACTGCTCTGTAATGGTCCCGGAAATGGATCCTGTTCCACCGAGTCCTTCACTTTTCTGACAGGAGAGCGGGAGCAACACAAGAAGGAAGGCCAAGAATACTAATTTCATGCAGGAATGCACTTTGATTATTAATTATTCTGCTGTCCAAATATAACAATTTCCATACGTGATTTTTCCCTTGTAACATATGTTACCGAAAAATTACCTCCTTATCTCGCATCTTTGTATTAGAAAACAAAAATCTTTAGAGCTATGATACGAGAAATGGTCAGAATAGATGAAGACTTATGTGATGGATGCGAAGCGTGTATTCCCAACTGTCACGAAGGTGCACTGCAAATGATAGATGGAAAAGCCAGGCTGATCAGCGATCTGATGTGCGACGGACTGGGTGCCTGTTTGGGCCATTGTCCACAGGGTGCTATTACCATCGAAAAAAGAGAAGCAGAGCCCTACAACGAGACCAAGGTTATGGAGATCATGGTGGAGAAGGGTGAAAACACAGTGGTGGCTCATCTTCAGCACTTGAAGGAGCACAATGAAATGGAGTTTCTGAAAGAGGGTGTTCAGTACCTGAAAGATCATAAGGAAGAACTGAAATTCAGTGTGGCTGAGGTTTTGCAAAGGGTACACCATGCGAAAGTAGAAGAGGAACAACTGGCCTGTGGTTGTGCCGGGTCCGAAGCGCGTAGTTTTACACCCCAGTCTGTGTCCGAGAGTGCAGTCCCTGCCGCAGGTGGTTTTACCCTGGCGGGTGGAACAGTCGCCGAGCAGCCTTCCGAATTGAGGCAGTGGCCGGTACAGATGCACCTGATCAATCCCGGAGCCTCCTACTTCAGGGAATCGGACCTGGTTCTGGCTGCCGACTGCGTAGCTTTCTCCCTGGGGAATTTTCATTCAAAATGGCTCAAAGGGAAAACCCTGGCAATAGCCTGTCCCAAACTTGATTCAGGAATGGAAACATATGTTGAAAAGATCAAGGGCATGATAGATCAGGCAAAAATCAATACCTTAACGGTGATGATGATGCAGGTGCCATGTTGTGGCGGCCTGATGCAGATGGTCAAAATAGC
>RCND010002028.1_pt1 | contig 11359 bp, 9 predicted proteins | sample 2041351 | NCBI WGS metagenome assembly RCND01 (sample SAMN09708230, study PRJNA481090) | Marine sediment metagenome, whole genome shotgun sequencing project. | biome: marine sediment; feature: ocean; material: sediment; isolation source: Sewage treatment plant 12B marine sediment (STP12B) ...
AAGAGTTCTCTGACCGTAGATAAGGGCTGATCTCGCGGACACGTGGCGGACCATCGCCGGGCTAGTCAATCGTGACGGATTCTCCCTGGTTAAAGACCTTTCACCAAATGACTATATTAAGTTATGGAAAAAAGTGAATGACCAAACCGGCAATGCACCCACTTCTGAAGAAAATACACTAAGGCGCATTATTGCCAAAGGAATTCAGCATAGGGTGTGTAAAATATTTGGTGTTTTTTCTAAATTTAATACCCTCGTTGGTTGTGGCATATTTTTTAGTTTTCAACAGAAAATTACTCTTTTGTCTTTTATCCAGGAACCTGATGAAAAAGACCTCCTACCGGCAACCTGGATGATTTATACTTTTATTCAGGAGCATGCCGGAAAGAATTTAACTCTCCGTTTTGAATTACCTGAATTCCAAAATGCAAATTATCTAAGAAAAAGACAGGAAATAAGAAGCCGTGAGCTATCTGAAATATTTACGGGTTTTGGAGCACAGACTTTCTATTATCCAATAATAGAATCTAAAAAATCCTCTATCTGGGTTAAGCTAATGAAACCTTTCTTATAATATATAAGTAAAGACCTACAACTTCTTAACTATAAGTTTATCCTGACAATCATTTAGAAGTTCATTAACCGTTCTTCCTAGGACAGGGTGAATAAAGTCAGGCAGCAATTCATTTAAGGGCTCTAATGTAAACCTACGCTCATGTAACCTGGGGTGAGGAATCTTTAACCTATCATCAGAAACGATCAAATCATTATATAGTAGAATATCAAGGTCTATAACTCTTGACTGGTAGCCTGATCTTGATCGCATTCTTCCCATTTCTTTTTCAATAGTCATTAATTCCTCTAGTAGATCATGCGGAGGGAGCTTAGTTTCCACGCAAATCACCTTGTTTAGAAAGTTAATCTCATCTTGAAATCCCCAGGGTTCTGACTCAAAGACAGAAGATTCAATTATCTGATTATTAACTCTTTCACGAATGAGCAACTTCGCTTTTTCCAGCGCTAAAAATCGATCGCCAATATTACTCCCTAAAAGAATTGCTATCATTAATATGATATTAGATTTAAAAATATAAATTGAATCATTAAATCAGATATTTCAAAACAAAACTAAATAATAAGTTTTTATTTATTGTCTAAGCTTATAACTTTGTAGAACAATAAAAAACAAGATTTTATGAAAAGTTTCCTAAAGTACACACTTGCAACCATAACAGGAATTATAATTTCAACCATTATTTTAACAATCGTGTTATTTGGAATCCTTGGCGTGATGGTTTCCACAGCAGATAAGCCTGTTAGCATTCGTTCAAATTCAATATTACACCTGAAAATCAACCAGGATATTCAGGATAGAAGTTCCGTTAATCCATATGAATTTGACTTCCTAAGTTATAGTCTAAGTCCAAAAGTTGGACTGAATGATATATTGAAAAACCTGAAGAAAGCGAAAACAGATAAAGACATTAAAGGTATCTACCTGGATATTGGCTTTGCCACTCCCGGAATATCCACACAGCAGGAAATACGTGAGGCACTGGAAGATTTTAAATCATCAGGAAAATTTATTATCGCCTATGCAAATACCGTTATACCACAATCTTCCTACTATTTGGCGACTGCAGCTGATGAAATTTATGTCAACCCGGTCGCAATTTTTGATTTTAAGGGACTTCGTTCAGAAAAAAGGTATTATAAAAATGCTCTTGAAAAGATTGGCATAGAAATTCAGGTTCTCAGGCATGGGAAATTTAAAAGTGCTGTTGAACCTTATCTCAGGGAAGATATGAGTGATGAAAGTAGGGAGCAGACTATGGTTTATATGGGGTCAATTTGGAATCATATTCTGGAGAAGATTTCTAATTCACGCAATATTTCAATAGAAGACCTGAACAACCTGGCTGATAATCTACATATCAAGAATCCAGAGGATGCTTTTGAAGCTGGCCTTATTGATGGTGTAATTTATCAAGATGAGCTAATTGATATTCTCAAAGAAAGATCAGAGATTGATGATAAAAATAAATTAAGGCTTGTTGATGCTTTAAAATATTCTAAGGTTTCGATTTCAAAAACTGAGAAAAAAGGAATTTCAAAAGATAAAATTGCTATTGTTTATGCCACCGGTGTAATTGGCTTGGGAGATGGGTCGGAATACAGCATTGGTGGTCCTCAATTTGTTAATGCAATCAGAACAGTTCGTAAGGATTCATCTATTAAGGCTATTGTGTTGAGGGTTAATTCACCTGGAGGTAGTGCTTTAATTTCAGAACACATCTGGCGAGAAGTTTACCTGGCTCAAAAAGAAAAACCATTAATAGGTTCTATGGGGAACCTGGCTGCCTCCGGAGGCTATTACATTCTGGCACCTGCTGATACCCTGGTAGCTCATGCAACTACCCTGACCGGGTCAATAGGTGTATTTGGTACCATACCGAACGCTGAGGAACTATTAAATAATAAGTTAGGAATTACTTTTGATGTTGCTAAAACAAATACTTATGCTGATTTTGGATCTTTATACCGGCCATTGAAACCTGCTGAAAAAGAATATTTACAGTCAGGAATTGAAAATACATATGAAACTTTTCTTAACAATGTTAGTGAGGGGAGAGATATGGCAACTTCCAGAGTTGACTCTTTAGGACAGGGACGGGTCTGGAGCGGAATAAATGCATTGGAAAATGGACTTGTAGATGTATTGGGAGGTTTAAATACCGCTATAGATATTGCTGCTGAAAAAGCTAATCTGGAAAATTACAAAATAGTTGAATATCCGAAGTTTGAAGATCCAATTGAAAAACTTTTAAGAAGCCTTACTATGGAAGTAAGAACCAGGCATATTAAAAAAGAGTTGGGCGAATACTATAAGTACCTTAAGGATTTGAAAGAGCTGGCAACATCACAGAATATTCAAATGCGACTTCCTTATAGCCTTGACATTTATTAATTGCATTGTATTCAGGAATCTATGTGAATTTCAATATATATGGCAAGAAAACCAGAGAATAACACCCTGAAAATATTATTATGGTTTCCATCAGTAATATATGGGTTTATTGTCGGAGTGAGAAATAAACTGTTCGACCTGAACATTCTTCATTCAGCAGAATTTGATATCCCAATTATCTCAGTTGGAAATATCTCAGTTGGAGGAACCGGTAAAACACCTTTCGTAGAATTCCTGGTTTCCATACTTTCTGATGATTATAAAGTTGCTATTTTAAGTCGTGGTTATAAAAGAAAAACCAAAGAATTTGTTCTTTCCGATGAAAATTCAACCGTGGAAGAAATTGGAGATGAACCATTGCAAATGAAACGGAAATTTCCCAACATCACTGTGGCAGTTGATAGGGAAAGAGTCCATGGAATAAATAAGCTTAAAGATGATTTCAAAGACCTGGATGTAATTTTGTTGGACGACGCTTTTCAACACAGGTATGTAAAACCAGGACTTTCAATTTTATTGGTAGACTACAATCAACCTATTTCATCAGATCACTATTTGCCATTAGGACGACTCAGAGAACACCCGTCTGAGAAAAGTCGGGCTAATATTGTTGTGGTAACTAAGTGTCCGGAGAATATTAAGCCCATGGAGCAGAGGATAATTGTAAATGACCTAATGTTATTTCCTTACCAGCAGCTTTTCTTTACTACAGTAAAGTACGGCGATCTAAAGCCAGTTTTTACAGGAAAATTCAAACTATTATCCAGAAGAATCTGTAAAGAAGGGAAATATAATATTTTGCTTGTAACAGGAATTGCAAACTCACGGCCCTTGCGAAAACAGACCCGGAGTATTTCTCCAAAAATTAGTGAAATAAAATTTCACGATCACCATCAATATACCCAAAAAGATTTTAAAAAAATAAATCGCAATTTTAAACGGATACCTGGCCCAAATAAAATTATTTTAACCACTGAAAAAGACGCCATGCGTTTACGGAATTTACAAGATTTTATTCAACCAGGAATAAAGAATTGGTACTATATTCCAATTGAGGTGAGCTTTCACAATAACAAAAAAGAATCCTTTCAAACTCATATTAGAGATTATGTTACAACGAATAAAAGAAACGGCATCCTTTCTTCAGAAAAAGATTGATTTTAAGCCTCAGGTAGGCATTGTTCTTGGAACAGGCCTGGGTGGACTTGTAAAAGAAATTGACATTCATACTGAGTTTGATTATGAGGATATTCCAAATTTCCCAGTGTCAACAGTTGATGGGCATCATGGAAAATTAATATTCGGTGTACTTGGAAACAAGAAAGTGATAGCCATGCAGGGAAGATTTCATTTCTATGAGGGTTATCCAATGGAAGATATTGTTTTTCCTATTCGGCTTATGAAGTGGTTGGGAATTGAGTTTCTTTTCTTATCAAATGCCAGTGGAGGTGTAAACCCAGAATATGAGATTGGAGATTTAATGATTTTGAAAGACCATATTAACTTAATTCCAAACCCACTTATTGGTAAACACTATCCTGAATTCGGCACCAGATTTCCGGACATGGGAGAAGTGTACTCAAAGGACCTGATTAAAAAGGCTGAAGAGATTGCCGAAAAGCATGGAATCGCCGTTCAAAAGGGAGTTTATACAGCCACCACTGGCCCAACTTACGAAACTCCTGCTGAGTATAAATATTTTCGGATAATTGGCTCAGACACAGTTGGCATGTCAACTGTTCCTGAAACCATTGCTGCACACCAAATGGATTTACCCTGTTTTGCTATATCCATAATTACTGACCTGGGTGTACCGGGCAAAATTGTAACCATTACCCATGAGTCGGTTCAGGAAGTAGCCATGAAAGCCGAACAAAAGATGACCCTGATCATGCAAAATTTAATTTCCATGCTCTAATCCTTTAAAAAAATAATGAGTTCTGAAATCTCAGGGAATAAACAAAAGTTTAGAACGGGCGATGTTATTTCCATCAGCCTGGCTCACTTGGCTCACGATATATATTCCTCATTTCTTGCACCTATTCTTCCTCTACTTATTGAAAAGTTGGGAATTAGTTTATCTATGGCAGGCATGTTATCTGTCATCCAAAGGATCCCGACTTTATTGAATCCATTTGTAGGGATACTTGCAGACAATATGAAAGTGAGATATTTTGTAATCCTGGCTCCTGCAATTACTACCATTGCAATGAGTCTTATCGGAATTGCATCAAGTTATTGGATGTTGGCCATAATTCTATTTATTGCAGGAATAAGTTCCACCATGTTTCATGTTCCTTCTCCAGTTATGATTAAACATATTTCCGGAAATAAACTCGGAAAGGGAATGAGTTATTATATGGTAGGCGGAGAATTGGCAAGATCACTCGGCCCACTTATAATCGTGGCAGCTGTAACTCATTGGGGTCTGGAGGGAACCTACAGGCTAATTCCGTTTGGATTGGTTGCTTCTATTGTCTTATACTTCAGACTTAGGAATATTGATCTCAGGGAAGACTTTAAGAAAGAGAAGGAACCGATTGGTTATTACTCCACTTTTAAGAAGTTTCTTTCCACTTTTATGAAGCTCGGAATGATCATCTTTTTCAGAGGAGCTATGAAATCTGCCCTGACCCTATATCTGGCAGTTTACCTCACAGATAAGGGGCATTCACTATGGTTTGCTGGCATCTCCCTGTCGGTTATCCAGCTTGCTGGAGTAGCAGGCACCTTCATGGCCGGAACAATTTCAGATAAGATTGGACGGAGAACAGCGATGCTAATTATAACCTTAGTTTCTCCATTCTTAATGCTGCTGTTTCTCAATTCAGGGGGATGGTTAACATTTCCAATTCTTATATTAACCGGGTTCTTTCTGGTATCTCCTGGTCCTGTCATGCTCGCCATAGTCCAGGAATTAGACACAAAACACCTGGCGTTTGTGAATGGTATTTTTATGACTATAAGTTTTGGACTGAGTTCAATTATGTTGCTTCTTGTAGGTGTTATGGCAGACAACTTTGGCTTAGACAATGCATATACAATCTCTGCATTTTTGGCGATGTTAGCTATACCCTTTGCTTTTCTTTTACCAAAAAAGAAATCACATAATATTTAATTTAGTTTCCTTGCCAGCACACAAGACTGTTTGTAAGCCTTTACTTCTCCTCTTGTATTAAAAACCTCAATGAAAAATACATAGATACCAATACTGGCTTTTTCGCCTGAATCGTTTTCACCATCCCACAGAAAACTTCCAGATGTACCTAACAGCTCATTATTTTTAAGGTACCTGACTTTGCGACCCTGCGAATCAAAAACCACTACGCTGGCAATGTAACCTGGTTCACCAAAATCATAAAAAACCTGTGCAAAGTCGTTGTAGCCATCGTTATCCGGAGAAAAAACTTCTGGTTCAACCCAAACATCAGCTGTAGATTCAGAATCAGATGTGTATTGAGAATTTCTAATCCCCGGCGTAGCATATCCAACAGTCTCAGCTGCAGAATGCCAGTTGGATGCATCCATAGTTGTCATATCATAATTTAATCTCTCCAGGGATACACCCTCTACATCATGTAGGAGTGAAAAATGCATTTGTTCATTATATGTAAACTCATCTATTATTGTAAACCATTTGTCTAACAAGACAACATTACCCTCCACGTTAGAGTATGCCGGTATATCATTTAGCTTAATAAAACTGTAAGGATCTGATGCAGGATATTGATCAATTACAATTTGCGGTTCCAGGGTAAGTACCAAATAGCCATTTGGCATTATCAATTGAGGGGAACTACTTACTTCACATAATGACTTAAGCTCCCATGAATTATCATCACGGGTAGCGATTTTCAATTCTCCAGCATCTAATATCTTATCAGACCTGTTGTATATCTCTACAAAATCAACACCCACGTCTCTTGGATTAAACAAGACCTCATTTATAACAAGATCAAGGCTGTCAATTATTTCAGGTATGCCAAACTCAAGATAGTCTTTCTCTCCTATCCTATTACCAGCGCAATCAAGAAATTCATTTTCAATAAGCAGTGTATATATAATCCCTTTTTCAAAAGCTTTGGTATAAACCAGTTGCAATTTTGTAAAACCAGGCCCTAACAACCTTATATCCAAAGGCTTATCAAATGCATGATCGACACTAAATAGTTCCTTCTGTATAGCTACATCACGGTTGTAGGGTTCATTAAAATGTACCTCAACAATCGTATCATCTACCACATAGGCTTTCCATGCTTCTGGTGGCAGGAAATCCGGATTAGACTTAGTAATAGAATTTATTTGGCCCGGGGTTCCTCCATTTCTATCCGTTGAAGCTTTCCAGTTTTCAAAACCTATACATGGGTAAGCTGGATCAATTTGCTCTATTGACCAGCCTCCATCCTTCTTAAAATCATCATGATACCAATCTGAATTATAAGAGATAAAAGAGATTACCCGGTCTAAAGAATCAGACAATATGATATCCTGTCCGAGATTTGTCAGAACAGGCATACCGATAATACCTGTAACCTGGCCATATGGACTGAATTTCGAGGTGTCCATGCTTGAGCACAAAATCAAATGCCCATTTGCAGGTATACATATTTCAGGAATTTCTTTTTCCTGGGTGCCTATAGTAATTGTCCATTTATCAAGGCAAACTTCATAACTGTTATTGTTTAATAGTTCTAAATATTCAGCTCCCGGCAAGCCCACCGATGGATCGGGATCAGCCATGATTTCGTTTATTAAAACGCTATTTGGCTTTACTTCATAGTAAAAGAATTCTCTTCTTAAAGGCTCTGATTGTTGATTTCCTGAGAGATCAATTATGTTAGATACTTCAAGATTATAGTTGGTTTCATTTATAAATTCAAGTCTGAATTTAATTCGTACAGACTTATTACTTGTTTTGGATAAAGAATAAGGGTGTAAACTTTCATTTACCAGGTAGAAATTAAGTGTATCCAGAAGGGATGGATCTAAAATAGGCTCATTAAAGAAAATTTCTACTTCATTTTTTGATTTAATCTTCAAATCTTCTACCTGGGGAGCAATAGTATCCTTAATAAATACACCTGAAATTGAAAGTTCATCCAACCAAAATTTTTGATCCTGGCTTGATGAATACTCATAATAGACTCCAAAGTTCCCAGGGTAAATAACGCCTTCACTTTGAATATTACCTACCTCGACCATTTCATTATAACTATTACTAGCGTTAAAAAATACTGTCCACAGGCCGCTTTCGGTGCGGGTTACTTTAATAGCTGAGGTTGAATCAACTGGAACCTCATTCTGCCAATTAATAATGGTTTCCAACAGAGTCGTGATGGTCCCATCTACAAATTTCCAAAGTTTGAGAATATCATCTGAGCCTGTATAATTTACCCCAACTGCGTATCCATTATTATTCGCCCCAGGAAACATTTCCTGTGCCTTTGAATCAGAGATAAGGTGTATAGCCCAATTATTTGAAGAGGACGGTTGATAGCTGTGTCGGACTTTAAACTGCCAGGTAGTTAAAGCTTGATCCAATCGTAAATCAACAATTGGAATAGATATCTGATCATGATCTGAAATCGAATTATCGAAAGTGTGATGGAGAGAATATGATCCGGAAATAGGCAACTGACTTCCAGCCTCCCACCGCCCGGCGGTACTTTGCTCCCACTCAGTCAGACTGTTGCTTTCAAAATCCCAGGAAACCTGGCCAAATAATGAAGATGAAACAAACCAAAGTAGGAGGAAAAGTTTTCTCATAAGCAAAAAGCTGAAATACTTTAATTTAATCTAACTTTGCAGTATCAAAATAAGGCTGCAAAACTTAATTAACCTGTTTGATGAAATTCTTTTTACGGAAAAAGGCAAATTGGGTTTACAAAAAGGATGAAAAAATATTAACAATTAACATATGAAAGTTGCTGTTGTAGGTGCTACCGGATTAGTAGGAAAAACAATGATTCAATTGCTTGAGGAAAGGAATTTCCCCCTTACTGATTTTATGCCTGTTGCATCAGATAAGCCTGGCAAGAGATTTGTTTCATTCCGGAATCAATCGTATCCCATACAATCTATTAAGGATGCACTTGAATTTAAGCCAGATATTGCTCTTTTCTCAGCTGGTTCAGAATTATCACTTCAAATAGCTCCTGAATTTGCATCCATTGGTACTGTTGTAATTGATAATTCCTCAGCATGGCGGATGGATTCTACGAAAAAACTTGTTATTCCTGAAATAAATGAAGAAGTACTAACATCAAAGGATAAAATTATTGCAAATCCTAACTGTTCAACTATTCAGATGCTAATGGTTATAGCACCCCTTCATATGGCATTCAGCATTGATAGAATAGTTGTTTCTACATACCAGTCTGTTAGTGGATCGGGAATCAAAGCCATTAACCAGTTAAATTCAGAGCGTCTTGGCAAAACTGATTCTAAATTCTACCCTCATCAGATCGACAGGAATTGTCTACCTCATATAGATGTTTTTGAAGAAAACGGTTATACGAGGGAAGAAATAAAAATGGTAAAAGAATCATTAAAGATATTGAACGATCCTAATATTGGAATTACTGCCACAGCTGTGCGGGTTCCGGTAATAGGAGGACATTCTGAGTCAGTAAACCTGGAATTTAAACAAGCCTTTGACCTGAAGGATATTTATGCCATTTTGAATAATACACCTGGTGTTAATGTAGTTGATGATCCAAGCCAAAATAAGTACCCAATGCCCATAGATGCAGAAGGAAAAGATGAGGTATTGGTTGGCCGGATAAGGATTGATGAGTCGAGGAAAAACAGTTTAAACCTATGGATTGTTGCGGATAATCTACGAAAAGGAGCAGCCACAAATACTATTCAAATTGCAGAGTCACTTATTAAGAAAGGCTTAGTATAAAAGGTCATTATAAGGATACCTTTTCACATGGATTTCTTTTATCCTACTGTAGATATCTTCCTTAAAATTCTCAATATTCTTTTTTTCCTTCGCTGAAATAAAAATGCATGGATGATTCTCCCTTGCCATCCAGGTATTTGTAAGTTCCTCAAGAGTCAGGTTTTCTTTTGTCCTGGGAGTCAGGTCATCATCATCTTTCGAAATATGTGAATATGCATCAATCTTATTAAAAACCAAATAAGTAGGCTTATCCGTTGCCCCTAATTCGTTCAAAGTATTCCTTACAATGCTAATCTGATCTTCAAACCCTGAATGTGAAATATCAGCAACATGTATCAACATATCTGCTTCCCGGACCTCATCTAATGTTGATTTAAAAGACTCCACCAAGTGATGTGGAAGCTTCCTGATAAATCCTACTGTATCAGACAATAAAAAAGGAAGATTATTGATAACCACTTTTCTTACAGTGGTATCCAGTGTAGCAAAAAGTTTGTTTTCAGCAAAAATATCTGATTTACTGAGGAGGTTCATTATAGTAGATTTACCCACATTGGTATATCCTACCAAGGCAACGCGGACCATCTTCCCCCGGTTTTTTCTTTGCGTTGCTTTCTGTTTATCTATTTTCTTAAGCTGATCTTTTAGCTTAGCAATTTTATCCCGAATAATCCTTCTATCGGTTTCAATTTCCGTTTCACCTGGCCCTCTGAGCCCTATACCTCCTCGTTGTCTCTCCAGGTGAGTCCACATTCGGGTTAACCTCGGTAGAAGATACTGATATTGAGCAAGTTCAACCTGCACTTTGGCATGGGCAGTCTTGGCTCTTCCGGCAAAAATATCAAGGATTAGGTTGGTACGATCAAGCACCCTGCGATCTAGTTTCTTTTCAATGTTCCTTAACTGACTAGCTGTAAGCTCATCATCAAATATTACCAGATCAATTTTTTCTTCATGAATAAACTTTTCTATTTCCTCCAGTTTACCTTTTCCTACAAAATACTTAGGATTTGGAAATTCCAGATTCTGAACAAATGTTTTTATAGGTTGTGCTCCGGCTGTTTCGGCAAGAAATGCCAATTCCTTAAGGTATTCCTGAACCTCCTGCCCCCCCCTATCACTTGTTGCAATACCTACTAATACAGTTCGGGTATGTTGATCTTCAATTTTAGCCTTTTCTATCATTATAGTTCCTCTCTCAAAATCTGCTTGCAATTTTAAGAAATCAGAATGATAAAACCTAGACAATTTAAAGTTACAGCCTTAGAGAAGGCAAAAAAAACAAAAATGTTTAATTGATATATCTTCTATTACTTTGCATTATACCCCGTATAGCCATTTTTAATGATTCGCTACATCGCATTATCATCTCGCTATCCATTGGAAATGGAACAGGTTCAGATTCTACCATTTTTAAGGACTCCGGTGAAAGAGCATCTAAATCACCTACAGCCCTGGCAGAATAATGTTCAAAATGACTATCA
>RCND010002029.1_pt1 | contig 11359 bp, 9 predicted proteins | sample 2041351 | NCBI WGS metagenome assembly RCND01 (sample SAMN09708230, study PRJNA481090) | Marine sediment metagenome, whole genome shotgun sequencing project. | biome: marine sediment; feature: ocean; material: sediment; isolation source: Sewage treatment plant 12B marine sediment (STP12B) ...
CCCGATGAGCCACCGCCAATAACAATATGATCATATTCTTCCGCCATAATCACTCCAAAATTCTAGTGCCTTGGTTGCTCAGAAGACCAAAGTCCCATGGCTATGCAGCATCAGATCCCGCAGCAATTCGACGCTGCAAACCAAACGATGCTTCGATGGTTTTCCTGCGATATTGTTGCCGATCAAAATTGTGGCTTCATGTTTCATCAGATTTCACAAGTTTATTTTCGTAAAGTTTGCCAAAGACTATCCGAATGCGATCCGCATGCAAGCCAGCCGTGGCAGCTGTTTCATGAATCCGTCATCCCAATACTTGTCGCGCCGTGTGTGTGCGTTGATTGACTTTTTGACCCATGCGCCCACCTGCGAACGGCGACGGTATTTTGCGGCAACCCAAGCGCGCCCATAAGGGCTGGTGGAACTAGGAAGCTGGCTGGTTGTGACGGACAAATCCGAACATGCCCGCTTCTGTTGGATGCGTTTTTTTCTGGGTCCCGAAAGCAAACGTCAAGCCAAATCGGCTTCAACAAAACCGGACCGTTTCATGGTTAATATCGATGCAACACTTTTGCAGAATATCTCCCACATTGCGAAGCGGTAGAGGGAACCGGACGTACATCATCACGGCAAAACGGATGATCTTGGGGTCGTTTAAAGATATCGGATTGGGCTGTGTTTTCTCATCCTGCAACGTAAGACAACTGCCCTGCCGTCTCAATCAAGATTCCTCTAACAGTACCGTTCCAAATCGTCATACAGAGATACTCTTAGTGGTAGCGGCGTAATACTATTTACGTAGCAACCTTTCATTCAACTTTAGTGAGCATTTCCAGAACCGCGACCTGACCCTCAGTTACCCGGTGCGTTACTTTTTGGCATCGGCAAGCGAAAAGCCCGTGTAGTTGACGCTCTTCAGTTCCGTGTATTCATGTAAGCCACCAATCCCAAGCTCCCGACCAACGCCGGAGCAACCAAATCCACCGCGCGACACCGCCGGGTGCTCTGCCAAAATACCTTCGCCCGTGGAGGTGACGTAGACCGCGCCCGCGCGGATGCGGTTGGCTACCCGCATCGCCTTGGCCGGGTCCGAGGACATGACCGTCGATGCCAACCCAAAAGCCGTGGAGTTTGCTTCGAGCACCGCCTCTTCCTCAGTCGAGAACGAGCGCACCGAGAGAACGGGACCAAAGACCTCCTTTTGCCACACGTCTGCATCGCGCGTCATGTTGGTCAGCACCGTCGGTTGAATAAAATACCCGCCCGAAATTCCCACAGTCGCTGCATCCGGAACGCCGCCACCAGTTAGAATTTGGACGCCCTCAGCCTTGGCTTCATCAAGGAATTCCAAGATCTTCTTATGTTGCGATTCACAGACCACTGGTTGGACCACGTCCGTCATTCCCGCCTCCCATGCTCGGTCACCGCGATCTTTCTCCGTGATCGGGTCGCTACAGAATGGAATTTTCTCAAGCTCTTCTTTTAACTTGTTCAGCAGCGGAGCCTTCAAACCTTCCTGAACCACAAGACGTGTATGCGCGGTACAGATCTGCCCGCCGTTTGTCAGGAATCCCTTGATGGTCGTCTCGACAGCTCGATCGAGGTCTGTGTCATCAAACACCACCAATGCCGACTTACCTCCCAGCTCGAGCGCGACCTGTGAAAGCTTCGGGGCACAGGCCTCCATAATCTTACTACCCGTTAATGTTGAACCTGTGAAAGAGATCATCGAGACAGAGGGAGAGGTTGCCAAAGCCGCACCCGCCTCGCGATCCCCTGTAACTACATTCAAGACACCGGCGGGGATGCCAGCGTCCTGCGCGAGCTTGCCAATGAACATGCAAGATAGCCCGGCAATTTCGGAGGGCTTCAAGATGGCGCAGTTGCCAGCGATCAAGGCTGGCGCGACTTTGCGAAATGCCACATTCAAAGGATAATTCCAGGCGGAAATCAGGCCGATGACACCGATGGGATCGCGCCGATAGACCACGTCCCACTCTGCGGGCGGCACTCCGCCCTCTCCGCCACCAGAATTGACGGGTGCATCCTGCTCTGCGTCCAGTGCTGCGCCGAGCGAGCACCAGTACTTGCCCTCGCTTGCAGCACCGCCGATTGCCATAGCCGCTTGGCGAAAGGGCTTGCCGACATCGGCGGCCTCAATCTCGGCCAGCATTTCAACGTTGTCCTCGATACCTTGCGCCATTCTTGCAACAATCTCTGCGCGCTCGGCCGCGGCCATACTTGCCCACGCTCCCTGCTTCCAGGCGGCCTCTGCAGCCGCAACTGCTGCCTCGATATCCTTGGCTTTGCCCCATGGGAACTCGTGCAAATGTTCGCCGGTTGCAGGGTAGTGGGTTGGAATTTTCTCTCCGTCGATTGGATCAACGAACTGGCCACCAATGAAAAGCTTATTAAAACACTCGGCAACGAGATGGGATTTTACATTGGCTAACGACTTAGAATTGGTGTTTTGCTTCATCTCAACCTCTCATTCAAGAATTCCAAAAAGCGGTCTTCGCTGTTTTCGGCATAGAAGACTGATACATCAGGGACGCTGAGCTGCCCCCATGATTGGTTCAATTCCAGCGTTAGCGTGCAACCTATGCCGACTGGCGGGACGCTTAATTGGTCATGTTAACCGCTTGCCTGTAGATATCAACGTGATGCTGTTAAATGTGCTAAACAACAGTGTCCGCGTCGCAGCTGGTTCTCAATAGATGCCTAAGTAATGCCCGCATTGTCCGGCGCTGGAGCAGTCGCGCTATCGTGCTGCCCTAAGTGCTCGATTTAGCCATAAACCGCTCGAAGGTGCGACTGGTCCAGCGCGCCTAAAATCAGGAACATTCAAAAGGCCCTCGATGACTAAAAACCTCTTTTGAAAGAGGAGCTGGTCTACAACAGAACCTCTAAATCAGTGTTCCGCCATCAATATTGAAACACTGCCCCGTCACAAAAGAGCTTTCGTCACTGGCAAGATAAATACACATGCTAGCAATCTCTTCAGGCGTGCCCAGCCGCCCCATTGGTTGCCTGTCAACGAACGCCTGGCGGGCCCTTTCAATGCTACCCATTTCTATGCCCAGCTCAGCAATGCGGCCTTCTAGTGATGGTGTGAGTGTGGTGCCCGGATTCACAGCATTGCAGCGGATATTATAGGGCAAATAATCGATTGCGACTGATTTCGTCAGCCCGATTACAGCGCCTTTGGCAGAACCATAGGCGCATCGATTGGTAAAGCCTTTAACTGATGAGCAGAGTGAGGCAATATTTACGATGCTGCCGCCATGCTCCTTCATCTTACCAATTGCTTCGCGGATCACGACATAAGCACTATTCAATGTAATATTCAGGGTCTTGGCCCATTCGTCAGGCCCACAATCCTCAATTGTACCATGATGCACATAGCCGACGCCATGAACCAGGATATCAACGCGCGGCAGGTCAGAGAAAAAATCGGCCACCGCCTTTTGATCTGTACAATCCACCAGGACTGCCGTCATGCCCGTCATATTTTCCAAAGCGGCCGGGTTGTTATCCAAAGCGTAGACTTTGGCGCCCCGTTTTGCCAACCCTTCAGCGGTGGCGCGACCAATGCCCTGACCCGCGGCGGTGACAATTGCTATCTTGTTTTCCATATCCCTCATCTCGTCACTCATAGCTCCCCAGATCCCGCCTCTTTGCGCATAGATTTCAGCCCCCGAGTGATGCTTCCAGTCGGCGGCAAAAGTGGAATGATACACGACTGAAGCGCGTGATAAATGTCGGGTCTTCCCTCAAAAACGCGACTTATGGGCTCCAATTGATCATTGAGTTCCGGATGCCAACCCCCAAGCTTACGATCAATGATATGCGCATCGACAAATTGCCAAATGCGGCGGTACCATTCTTCAAAAAGTGGGTTCTCATCCACCGATGCTAATACAGCAGATGCGGCGATACCTTCGGCGCAAGGCCACCAGAATCGATCTGTCTGATCAGGAACATTGTCCCAGTCCAATGTGTAGTAAAAGCCGCCCGACCCGGTATTCCAACCGGTTTTCACCGCATTGGAAAACAGATGTTTTGCAGCGTTGGGCAACCAATCAGTTTTCCGCTCACCCAATTCCCAAAGCTGCACAAGAAGGCGGCTCCATTCCAACGCATGCCCGGGCGTTGTCCCCTTTGGTCGAAAAACCGGATCGCCGACGTACTTTGAGTCCACGTTCCAGTTGGCGTCAAAATGTTCGGCGACGCGCCACCCTTGCGCGCGGGCATGGCGGTTGATGATCAACTCAGCGATGCTTTGCGCCCCGTCAAGATAAGTCCGTTCGCCCGTCGCCTCGAATGCGGCCATCAGCGCTTCTGCTAGGTGCATATTGGAGTTTTGACCACGGTAATCACTGATGGTTCGCCAATCGGCAGCAAATTCCTCGCTGGTAGCACCGACGGCAGGTTCCCAAAATCGCGTGTACAAAACCTCGGTTACATCGGCAAGCAAACGATCAGCGTCTGGGTGGCCAACTACCTTTGCGGACGACGCGGCAAGTAAGACAAAAGCATGGCCATAAGCCTGTTTTTCGGGGCTAGTTGGCCTATCATCATCAACGCCCCAAAAATATCCACCGTTTTTGTTGTCCCGGTGCCGCTTCCACAGAAAATCCATTCCGTGATCGATAAACGTGTCTGCGCCGGGGCGTCCCATCAGTTTAGAAACCGCGAAACTATGCACCATGCGGCTAGTGTCGTGCAATTGACGCTCGGTTCCGTTATGGCCGGGTTTGGGTTTCAGCGGCCGCCCGCTAGCATCCAACTGATAGAACCCTCCAGCGGGATTGAGCGCGCCCGTGCGGAAAAACCCCAGAAGCGAGCCCGCTTGCGACAGCAACCATTGTCGATGTTCGGCCCGGGCCGTAAATCTGGTTCCGCCTGTTTCGTTCCAGTCTGGCGTTGTTAAGCTTTGCAAAGAGATCTCTTTCAGGGCTTGTCGGAGGCTGAGGTTGGTTCCGCCCCATTTGTACGCAGGAACACTGCATAAAGGCTTTGAGACGCGCAGATAAACAACCGATTGCGTTTTGGTCCGCCAAACTCGACATTGGCGACTGCCTCAGGAATCTTGATTTTGCCAAGCAATGCGCCGTCTGGTGCAAAACAATGCACACCGTCTCCGGCGCTGGTCCAGATATTTCCAGCCCTGTCGAAACGAAATCCATCAAACACACCCGCATCGCATGTCGCAAATATCTTGCCGCCTGGTATCAGCGATTTGTTGTCGTCCGCGACGTCTAGAATCCGGATGTGATGCGGCCCGGCGGGATCATGGCTAAGACCAGTGTCAGAAATATAGAGTCGGGTTTCATCGGCGTTAAACGCCAGACCGTTCGGTTTCATAAAATCTGTGGCAACGGCAGATATATTACCGGATTGCGGGTCAATACGATAGACATACGAAGCGCCGATTTCGCTATCAGACATGTGACCTTCATAATCGCTGTCGATGCCATATGTCGGATCGGTAAACCAGATAGAGCCGTCCGATTTCACTACCACATCGTTGGGCGAATTCAGCCGCTTTCCCTCGAATGACGAGGCCAGACTAGAGACCGTTCCATCATGCTCAATGCGCGACACCCGTCTGCCCCCGTGTTCGCAAGAAATCACGCGGCCGATACGGTCCAACGTGCGCCCGTTCTGGAATCCGCCTGGGTTGGAAAACACAGAAGTCGCGCCGCTGATTTCGTCGAACCGCATCACACGATCATTGGGAATGTCGGAAAACAACACGAAGCGCCCAGCAGGAACATAGGTCGGTCCCTCGGCCCAGCGCCCGCCGGTCCACAATTGTTCAACCTGCACGTTTGCGAGAACAAGTTTGCGAAAACGTGGGTCTATGATTTCAAAACAATCAGCGAGCATTTGATGATATCCTTTCGGCGACGGTATCTAGATCAATCAACATCTGGAATGTAAGGTAATTGCCGGGATTGATCTCACGCCAAAATCTCCTCACATGCCATCAACACCCCGCGCAATTCTGCCAGTCCACGCAAGCGGCCAATGGCAGTATACCCTGGATTGCCGCCACCGCCGATATCGTTCAGCAATTCGTGCCCGTGATCGGGGCGCATCGAAATTGTGGCAACGGTTTCTCCGGCCAAACTACGGCGGGCTTCTTCAGCCACCAATGCTTCAATGACGCGCACCATGTTGGTTGATCCGCTCAGATGATCATCCTCATAGAACGAACAAGGGATCCCTTCGGTTTCGCGTCGAACATTCCGCAGATGCGCAAAATGAATACGCGGGCCCAGCCGACGTGCCATTTGCGGAAGATCGTTGTCGGCACGCGCCCCAAGCGACCCTGTGCAGAACGTCATGCCATTCGCGGGCAAATCGATCGCGTCAAACATGGATTGAAAATCCTGTTCTGTTGACATGATGCGCGGTAATCCAAAGATCGAAAAAGGTGGATCGTCAGGATGGCACGCCATGCGAATACCAATTTTTTCGGCAAGAGGAACGACCTCGCTTAGAAAATCGATGTGATTTCGCCGAAGTTGATCTGCGTCTATTCCATGCCAAATCGCGAGACGCTCTGAAAATCCTTGCAGAGTCCAGCCTTCTGCTGAGCCGGGTAGCCCGGCCGTTAGATTATTTGTCAGCGATTTCTTCTGACCGTCGCTCATATTGGAAAAATGCGCAGCAGCCTGTTCGACGATTTCTTCGGGATAGGAATTGGCGGCCCCGGATCGGCCAAGGATATGAATGTCAAACGTGGCCATCTCGACGTAATCAAAACGCAATGCTAACCCGGTATTTGGGTGCTTCCATTTAAGATCAGTTCGTGTCCAGTCCAGAACCGGCATGGTATGATAGGCCACAACGCCGATTCCTGCGTTCGCAAGGTTGCGCAAAGTTTGCTTGTAATTGTCCAACTGGGCCCGCCAGTCCCCTATACGCGCTTTGATGTCGTCGCTGATAAATACGCTTTCGACCACATCCCAGTGCAGCCCGCTTGGCGTGCCATCGGGCAGCACTGCAATTTCCGCTTTGCGTTTTTCGATCTCGGCCGGGGTCCAGACACTACTGGGCGCCAAATGGTGCAGCGCGGTGACGATCCCTTCGACACCTGCTTGCTTTATGTCTGCCAAACTGACGGGATCATCCGGCCCATACCAACGCCATGTCTGCTTCATGTCTGGTTCTCCGTCTTTGTCATTTGTCGCTCCAGTTACTGCCAAACGCCTGGCCTATCATGGGATATTGCTCGACGTCACAGACTTGCCCCGTTACCGGTGCGCTGTTATCAGACAACCAGAATACCGCATGCTGAGCGACCTGACCTGGGCTTAACAGGGCACCGCTGGGCTTATAGTTGAGGGGCACCAATTCGTGCCAATTTTCAGGCTGACCTTCGGCGATCTGAATGCGGTTCTCGTTTTCGGTCACCGTCCAGCCAACATTGATCTGATTTACTCGCACACGCCTGCTAGCAAGGCTTGCCCCTAGATTCCGGGTAACCGTTTCAAGCGCGCCTTTGCTGGCCGAATATATCAGCAATGTCGGTGCACCGCAGGACGCGTTGATCGATCCGATGTTCAGAATGTTGCCACCGGACTTCTGCTTTGCCATTTGCGCGACGGCAGCCTGAATGAGCAATACAGGCGCACGCAAATTGACTCCAATCACCCGGTCAAGCAACTCCGGCGAAATCGTTTCAATTGTACAGCGATCCAAAGCGGCCGCGTTGTTCACCAAACCATCGATACGTCCGTGTTGTTCGACAACAAAATCAATGATTTTTTCACTGGCACCGGCTTCAAGAAGGTCCGCGCCGACATAGGTTACATCGGGCCCCAATTTTCGTGCTGACGCCCGCAGCTGCCCTTCATCTAACCCATGAAGGACTACATTTGCGCCTTGGCTTCGGCACAGTTTTGCGATTGCAAACCCGATCCCTTCGTTGGCCCCCGTTATCAAAATGACCCGGTCCTTCATGATCACACCATTTCCCGTGCTGCACGCGAGTCGTCCAGTGTGCCAGCCATATATCGAACAGCTTCATCGCTGCTGGTTTCTGAAATTCTCTTTTCGGTAACTTTATGGCCTCGGCGCATCAGCACTAACCTGTCGGAAAACGAGAATACGTCCGGCACATTGTGGCTTTTCAGGATAAAAGGAATCCGGTGTTCGCGCAGCTTGTTGATTAGTTTCAGCACCATTTTTGCTCGGGTACGCCCAAGTTGTTCGTAAGTTCGCCAATAGTCATCAGTTTCGCTTTCGAATAGAAGGCGCGCGCAATCGCCGCCGTTTGACACTGCCCACCGGACAAGGTCTCAATCCGGGCCTTATTATCTTCAATTCCGACATCGAGCGTTTTAAGCGCGTCCTTAGATTTTTCGCATTTGAACTTATCTTTAGAGGATCTGAAAATCCCCACTGGATCGAAACAACAGCTCGGACAATCAGCTTTCTTCTAGGTCCAAATCATGAGCGAAATTTAGGTCATAGTCGCTCTCTTTTCAACCCAAATACGAGCGATATAACCGGTGCTGTCAGAGGGGTTCTTACCAGTCTCGACTTCTGCCAGATGACCGGATTTCTTACCGAACATAGTTGTCATAACGCGAAAAGGGCTGCTCAGTGAGACTGATGTACATTTTCAGAAATCATAATGGCCTTCAGGTCGAGCAAGTGTATTTTTTGTAAAGTAGATTGACGTATCGCTCTTGGCCAACGTTACGGTCGCGTTTTACCTTCAACATCGCCAAACAATTCTTCCAGCACCTCAGCCGAACCGTTTGCATGTCGAATCATGACGGTGTGAATAGGACACAACCCCAAAACATTCTGATAGAGCAGAAGCTTCAAATTACTCAAAAACTCGACCTTTTCAAAGCAAGGTGGGTTATTAACCAGACTAAAAGGTAGCGGCGCCTTTTAAATCTGGCAGGCCATAATAACGTCGCCAATTGTATATTGCTGCCGCAAATACTCTGCCGACTCCTGTTTTACCGCTTCCATGGGAAAAGACACTGAGCCAGACCATTCTTCTGTTTGCCTCGCATCTGCTTTCTCTGCTCACTCTGCTAGTTTTTTTGGCTGCTATGAGTGTTCCGAGGGCATTGACACGTTAAGTCGACGAACTTCCGCGATCTGGGTATTGCGGGTGGATGAACAAGATTTCCGATTCCCGCCACCAATTTCCGCCCATCATGCCATCTACAATCATTTAGTGTGCAACGTCATCTGATCACCCGCCTAACACTCCGTCAAATGCGCCAACGCGTTTGCCTAATGGCATCAAATCGTTGCAGCTTGAATTCGGATTACTTCGATTATCGCTGATCTGCCCTAGTTACCGTGACAAAGCCTCTCAAAGCACCAACATGGCACAATGCGATGCCGTTCGGGTGGAGCCGTCCACACCATCAGATTAAATATGCGGGGCCTGATCTTCCGCTCCAATCTGCTAACAGATTGGGCAAATCTCTATATCCTGTTTGGCATTCGCGAACAGCCGCTATTAAAACCAGCCCGAGGTCCGCTCCAAAACTATAACAAATGATCTTAATCCGACAACACCCTAATGCGGCCTAGAGCCCCATCTGTGCTCCGCCAAGTTCGGTAAGATCATCAATTGTCGCGCGGTCTTTGAAATCGACCTCAAAATCTTCCGCTGCAAAATCAGGCGCGCTTTGGCCGGTCAAAAACTTGCTCGCTTGTTTGTGGATATAGGCTTCGTTTTTGCGGCATTTGGGAGAGGCAGCAATGTAGATGACATTAGCATATTCATCGCCCGCGTGCTCATCACCGACTGCGTGGATCACATCTGGGTGCCACCAAACCGTGTCGCCGGGATCAACCGTGGGAATGGAAACCAACCCACTCAAAATATCGGCGTGTAACATCGGATCGGCGGACAGGGCGCGGCCCGGTGTTGCACCGCAGAGATCATCGGCGGCGATGTCGTCTTGAAGCGCGCGCAACAGAAAATAGGCAATTCCGCGCGCAATCGGGATCACGCTAAGCGTACCGTCGCTCGGACCTTGGGTCGTCAAGCTTGTCCAGCCCTGAAAGGTGCGGAACATGGAACAGACGGCGGGCGAAGCATATTCGCGGGTCTGGGTTCTGAACGTGGCTTTCCACGGATCATAGCTGTGCCAATCGCCTTCGAAAATCGGAGCATAGATACGTTGATAAGCCGGATCAACCCAGCGTTCGTAGGAACCTGAATCCATATGGGGAGACAACCCCAGGGTGGTATCCCCCGGTTGGCGACGCCGCGTGCGGTCGGCATATGAATAGTCATTGTTCGGATCGAATTCATCGCCCATCGGGCCGCTGACATCCCACATCCCGTTCAGGAACCGTTTCACCGTGGCCATGCTTTCGGCCTGGCGCGCCATCACCTGCGGCTTAGACCAGTAAATCCCGTAGATCTGCGGCGCTCCCGCCTTGAGCGTGCTAAAATAGTTGTCCATTCCTGCCTTGGCTTCCGCCTTGTTCAGGTAATCATTGTTGACGATGTATTCGCCCAATTCTGCATTCCAGTCTTCAGCCTGCGATTTGGGGAACACACCGCGAATGACCACGGTGCCAGCTTTTTTAATTGCTGCAATGGTAGCATCCGACACATTGCCGGATTGTACTTTGGCAAAACTAACTTCGGGGATCGTTGCCCTGCCTTTTCCGGCCGTTTCGCGAATCAAATCCACGTCTTTGCGTATGCCGTCGCGAATTTCTTCAAAGGTAGTTTTCACGTCTTGCTTAGTGGCCAGAAATTTCTTGGTTTCACCGATGTAGAGTTTGGTTGTTTCTTCCATGTCCCGTCTCCCTGAGTGCCATGTCAAAGGCAAGTGTCGTAATCAGACACCAGCAAGTGGGCATTGTCACATTAACTTTTCTAAGTCAAAACTTCGAAGTTTTCCAAAATGTGTGTTGCTGGGTTTCAACGGCTTACGAGATATCATGTACCATCAAATAGACGAAACCTGCCCATTACTGAGTTGATGTGACAACGCCTATATAACATCACTGCAAGGCGGATGATCTCAGGACCGCCAGGAGGTAGACCGCGATCTGTGTCTGATGAGGATATTGCGGCGGCAAAGGCGCTATTGAAGGATCCAGAGATCACTATGAAGAAAGTGGCTGAACGGATCGGTTGGTCAGGGGCCACCTTGTATAGTGACGCGCTCCTTGGCAGGGTGGAAGTATAGAAGATATCGACTAGTCACCGGATTTTCCAGCTCGGCGAACGAACTGTAGCCCGATATGCTGTGCGCGGCACGAATGACCGGTCCGGGGAAGCTGCATTGCAGCGATTGACAGGGCGGCAAAGGTCCGCAATGAGCCTATTCTGTTGAAAAACTCCAAGCTGGGG
>RCND010002031.1_pt1 | contig 11357 bp, 10 predicted proteins | sample 2041351 | NCBI WGS metagenome assembly RCND01 (sample SAMN09708230, study PRJNA481090) | Marine sediment metagenome, whole genome shotgun sequencing project. | biome: marine sediment; feature: ocean; material: sediment; isolation source: Sewage treatment plant 12B marine sediment (STP12B) ...
TACTCCCGTAAATACGAAGGAAATGGTATTGGACTTACTTTAGTTAAAAAATATTGCGATTTAAACAGAGCTTTTATTGAGGTGGAAAGTATAAAAGATAAGGGTTCTACATTCCGAGTTATCTTTAACAGCTAAAATTGGACGGTATAAAAATACCGCCCTAAAATTGTTACACCTTTTCTACAATTAGTGCTGATGCTTCTCCACCGCCGATACATAATGAAGCAAGTCCAAATTTAACTTCACGCTTTGTCATTTCATGTAATAATGTCGTTAATATTCGGGCACCGCTGGCTCCGATTGGATGGCCTAATGCAACAGCTCCTCCATTAACATTTACTTTCTTGGGATCTAAACCAAGTTCTCTGTTAACAACGAGTGATACAACTGCAAAAGCTTCATTAATTTCAAAAAGGTCAATATCATCTTTACTCATATTCGCTTTTTGTAATACTTTCCTAATTGCATCAATAGGGGCAGTAGTAAACCACTTAGGATCTTTTGATGCTGAAGCTTGTTCAATAATTTTTGCAATTGGTTTTAATCCTAAAGATTCAGCCTTTTCTTTTGTCATTAACAAAACTGCAGATGCGCCATCATTTATTGAAGAAGCATTTGCGGCTGTTACCGTTCCATCTTTTTGAAATACTGGACGGAGGGTTTTCATCTTATCAAAATTAACATTAGCCGGATCTTCATCGGTATCGACTACTGTTACTGAACCTTTTCTGCCCGGAACTTCAACCGGAATAATTTCTTCTTTAAATTGATTGTCTTTTATTCCCTTTAATGCACGGTTATAACTTTCTGCCGCAAAATTATCTTGGTCCTCACGTGTAATGGTATACTCAGCTGCACAAAGCTCTGCAAAATTTCCCATGTGTATATTATCGTAAGCATCCATTAAACCATCGCCAAGCATACCATCCACCATTGTCTGATCACCCATTTTGTAACCACCACGAACATTTTTTACATAGAATGGTATTTGCGACATATTTTCCATTCCACCGGCAATCACAACATCCGCATCACCAAGCATAATAGCTTGTGCTCCAAGCATAACAGATTTTAATCCCGAACCGCAAACTTTATTAATTGTCATACATTGGGTTGAATTATCCAATCCAGCTCCCAATGCGGCTTGTCTGGCAGGCGCTTGCCCTTCTCCGGCTTGAATAACGTTCCCCATTATAACTTCATCAATTACATCGTTGCTTAGTTTATTTCTATCCAATAATCCTTTAATTACCAGACTACCAAGTTTTGGTGCCGGAACTGAACTTAAAGAACCCATGAATGATCCAATTGGGGTTCGAACCGCATCAATAATATAAACTTCTTTAATCTCTCTCATAAATTCTCCATACAAATCAATTTTTCAAAAATTTAATTATTTCTTTGTTAACCTGATCTGATTTTTCAAATTGCATCATGTGTCCGCACTTTGGAATCATAACTAATTTGCTGTTGGGCAATTCTGTATTTGCAAATTGTGCAATATCTTCGGTATATCCACCGTGTAAATATGCATTAGGAATAAGTCCGTCATTTTCTCCAAACAGTATTAATGCTTTATGATTTATTCCCTTCAATTCAGTCAGAACCGGTTCATCAATCATTCCTGCAACATTTCTGGTAACAGCATAACAATAATCTTCAAAGCCTTGTGCACCTCTAAGCTGAATTCGGTCAGTTACAAAAAATTCAGCATCATCAGGTGTTTCATAAAAATTAGCTCGTAAATTAACATCAATATTTCGGATGGGTGTATCTTTAACCAAATCAATGGTAAAAGCTGCTTTCATCCAATCCCCTTCACCTTCAGTGAACTTTTCAAAACCTGCTGAAGATATTAAAACTAAGCTCTTTACTTTTTCCGGGTGATTTAGCGCTGCATGCAACGATATTTGTCCTCCCATTGAATGACCTATAAAAGTAGCTTTATCAATATTTAATTCATCCAAAAATTCCTTTAATACCAATGCATTCCAAGACATTGAATATTGATAATAACCTTTTTCCGATTTTCCATATCCGGGTAAATCAATTGCAATCACTCTAAATTCCTTAGCAAGCTCAGGAATATTTTTAAGCCAGCTTTTTGCACTTGTACCCAAACCGTGAATTAGTAACAAAACCTCATGGGATTTTCCCTCATCTATATAAGCTATTTCAATATTTCTGACTTTTTGTTTTTTTACCTCAAAGGTATAATCTATTTCATCAAACTCTTTTGTAGGTAAATTATAAAAACTTGATGTTGCGCAACTGTTTATCATAATCACAACTATAATTGCTAATAAATAATTTATTTTTTTCATCATAACCTCCTAGAACATTATCCATTTAAGTGAAGCAAATAGTACCCAAGGATCTTTCGGACGTTCCGTTACATTTCCGTTTACAACCGGCGAATCATAAAAATCACCAAGCGATAAATACGCAGCATGAAGTTCAAGATCCATGTATACTCTTAATTTATAAAGAAGGTTAAGATTAAATTCTGTACCAATCATATTACCGCCATTGTTAGGAGTTACAGGTGAAGCACCAAACCCAACGGCAGATTTTACTTTAAATTTGTTTGGGATAAGATCGTAAGAAGCAGAAAATGAACCTGCCATCAATCCATATCCAATATTCTGGATATCAATTACAGCCCCTGTAAATCTGTTCACAACGTTTCCGTGTGGAAGTAATAAGTATAATCCATGACTAAAAAATACAGCTCCTGGCGCTGTCCAGTTATTACCTGTTAAAACACCACTATACTTTCCGTCTGATATATTATTATCATCACCGGTTGTATAAACTCCATCAAGTGCCAAATAATCATTACTGTTTTTACCGTATTTATATGCTAATCTTAAATTAGCTGCTAAACCAAAGATATCAACAGATTGAACTTTTGTTTTAGCAACACCCATGTTAGCTATTGCAAATCCGGTATAACCAAATCTGCCTTGCTTAAGAGTAGGATTTCCGTGGAAGTGTGAACCAAGCCAAACAATATCCGCTTTATAAGAGTTGTTACCAAAATTAAAATTGAACACTCCATTATAATTACTTAGTCCGGAGTTTAACCCTTGACCAAGGATTGAAACACCACCTTCTCCATTTCCTCTGTCTCTTAGGTAATAAGCGGTTAATCCAATTGAATTAAAAATATCGAGATCGTATTCATAATCAATTTCAAATAGAGAAACATCATCATTTTGATCTACATTATTTTCATAAAGCTGATAAGCCCCAAACTTAAATCTTTGATCGGATAATAAGTAATGTGCAGCAATTCCTGTTGCGTCTGAGCCCCAAATCGCCAATCTATATCCGGTATTTACTAAATCATCAGTTAAAGTGTAAGACGGAACTTTGATATTATCAAATAATCTAGTTAGGCCAGCATTAATAAACAAATTTTTCTGGGGTCGGAATTCAATAAATAAATTTTGGGTCTGCATGTTAACAAAATCTGCTCCGAAAGCTCCGCCAAAATTACCGCCGGCACCATAGTTTGCATCCCCCCAAGTCCAGTCCAATTCAAATGACATTCTCATTGTTGCCCAGCCATCAAATAATCTTGGAGTATATGCAATCATTGGAATAAACCTTTGTTCACTAAACCTACTGTCACTGCCAGTTTTAGTTGTATTACCCCCAAATAATCTGCCAACTACTTGTCCCTTTAAAAATTCGTTTGTAGGATAAGTATTGGAGATTTCTGAACGCATGAAATAGTAACCAATAAACTTAAATTCCTTTTTCTCTTCTGGAATTTCCTCTTCGTCAAAAATTTTATACGACTGTGATAGTATTTGACTTGAGAATATTATTGATATTACCAAAAGTGTAAGTAATCTTTTCATAATTTTACTCAGTGTAAATTTTAAAAAATCATATTTTAACAGCTGTCTTAAAAGAAGAATATTCTCAACCTTTAAGACAGCAAAAACAAATTAGTTTATTCTAACATATGTCTGGACATTTGCTATTCCCAATTGAGCATCTGAACCAAATCCGGTTGCAGGAGTTCTTGGAGTTGCACCAATGTCAGGAACTGTCTGAACTGCCTCTAGTTTCAATTGATCAGGGTTACCTGCAACAACTTCAACAATTCCCTCTTGCTCAAAAGCAGTATAGTTAATATTTATTGAATGGACATTACCTGAACTTGATTCAGTAACAGTATAAACTCCAGGAAAAGCAGTCCATGCACCATCCTTAACATGAGATTCAAGAGTAACAGTATTGGCTTCCGTCATTGTTACTCTCACACTATCATAATTGAATACTGCAACAAGAATAGGTGCGACATTAGTGCCCGCACTTAGCCAAGTACCAACCCAAGGTTTAGCATCATCAACTGGATCTGTTCCGCCATCACCATCATCATCACTGCAAGCAGCAAAAGAAATTGATAGTAACACTATCAGTAAATAAATTAGTTTTTTCATTATATCCTCCTGTTATTTGGTTTTTATTTAATTTCCCCATTTTATTACATTAGCTGCCCAGGCATAGCCAATACCGGCAGCAACCATTGCAATTACGGTTCCATTTTTTATTTTGTTTTGTTCAAGTGCAAATTGTAAAGAAATTATTTGATCTATCTGACCTATATGACCTATATTACTTAAATATATTGATTGCTCTTCAGTCAATCCTAATTGTTCCAACATTATTTTGTACATAGATTTTTTAAAATGTAATACTGCTAAATATCCTAACTCACTCTTATTTATTTTACTTTTTTCAAACGCTTTATCAATACAGTGCATCCAATTATCCATTGAAACTTCATTGAGCCTATTTTTCATATGTTCAGCATCAAACATTGTTAGTGACTGATATGCTTGCCCTGCATTTTCACATGTAATTGGATTTTCTGTTCCCCCGTATTTAACCCCGACATCTCTTGCTAAAGTGCCGTCGGTAATTATGTGAGAACCTAAAAGTAAATTTTTATTATGATTTTTCTTTAATATTAATGCGCCTCCTCCGGCACCCAAATTATACATCATCGACATATTCTTATCGGTATAATCTACAAAATCGCCATTTCTATATCCACCGGCTATTAAAACCGTATTAATATCTTCATCGGCAATCATCATATCTTTTGCCATTTTCATTGCAGTTATTGTTGTACAGCACCTTTGCTGTACATCTATTGACCAAGCGTTATTAGCTCCAATTCTTTCTTGCAGATAAATACCCGAAGTCGTTAAAGGATATTCTTTCCACTCTTCACCTACACTAAGAATTAGATCTATCTCCAAAGGATCAATGCCGGTGTTAGTTAAGGCTTGTTCCGAAGCCCAGACTCCCATTTCTTGAGTACCGTCTTTATTGCCCGGAATTGTCTTTTCAATTATCCCTAACTTTTCTTTTACTGCTTCAGATTTCCAATTACCATTTGTCTTAGAAGCTATTTCATCTGCAGTAATTTTTGTATTGGGTAAGTAAATGCCTGTTCCGACTATTCCTATATTAACTTTTTCGTTCATAAATCAATTATTACTTCTTAATTTTTTTCTATCAATTTTACCTGCATCATTTGTAGGCAGAACTGCAATAAACTCAATATGTTTAGGTATTTTATACTTGGCCAATCTTTCCAAACAATAATTTTTAATATCGTCTTTTGACAATTTTGAAGCTTTTGATTTAACAATAAAAGCTATTCCAGCTTCTCCCCATTTATTATCAGGCACACCAATTATTGCAACATCAGTAATCTCAGGATGTTGTCTTAAAGAGTGTTCCACTTCAGCAGGATAAACATTTTCACCACCGGAGATGTACATATTTTTAATTCTATCTACTACATAAATAAACCCATCTTTGTCCCTTGCCACCACATCGCCGGTAGAGAACCATCCATCTATAATTGTTTCTTTTGTAGCATTATCATTTTTCCAATAACCTGGAGTTACATTAGGTCCTTTCAGCAAAAACTCACCAGTTCCCTCTCCACCAACAGAATTACCTTTTTCATCTATTATTTGTGTATCAATATAAAAATTTGGAGTACCTATCGATCCAAGCTTTATAGTTGCATCTTCATGATTTAATGATGTAACATTAGGTCCAACTTCTGTTAAACCGTAACCTTGTCTAATGGGTACACCTTTACTGTGCCAGATATTTATTACTTCAAGAGGCAATGCTTCTCCTCCAACAATTAAATATCGTAGCCTCTCCATTTTTGTCACTGAAAACAAATTGCTTTCACTCAACATTTTGAGCATTGTTGGAACCGCCCACCAAAGAGTGATTTTTTCTTCATCCATCAGTTTTAAAATTACATCTGCATCAAAGTTTCTCATTATAATTGTTTGAGCACCGTGATGGATAAATGGAGTTAAGAGAACATTCCAGCCGCCGGTATGAAATGGCGGCGCACAATTGATTGAAATATCATCAGAAGTAATGTTCAATCTCAGCTCGGTGTTTAAGCTATTCCAGAACATCATTTTATGCGTATAAAGAGCGCCTTTTGGAAAAGCAGTTGTTCCGGATGTATATAAAATAAATATTGGACTATCTTCAGTAATCTGATGATTGTAATAATCCTCTAAAATTGGTTTTATTGAGAAATCCTCTAATAGCTTAGTAATTTCATTAAGATTTAGTTGAGTTTCAATTTTATCAACACTATTTGTACTCTTCACCTTTGATTCAAATTGATTTTCATAGATAAGTAGGGTTGGTTCGCAGTTCCCAAGAATAAAACCCAATTCTTTTGATGCAAGTCTGTAATTTAGTGGGACAATTGTTATGCCTAATTTTTGAGCAACTCCGAATAGTATCATATACTCAATACAATTTTCTGAAAGTACTGCAATCCGATCTCCAATGCCCAAATTATATTCTTTTGAAAAATATTCAGAAAGATAATTAGAAAGTTTATTTACTTCAGAAAATGTATAAGCCTTCTGAGTTTCATAAACCTTAAAGGCTATAGAATCCGACTTATAAACTGCCCATTTTGAAAACCAATCGAACTTATTCATTACTAATTATTTTTATTGCTTGATAAATGAACTACAAATCCGACAATTGTTGAAACGACAATAGCAGAAGCTGAAGCGATTGCCGGATTACGAACTGTACCGATTAAATATTTTGTAAAGAAACCAAACTCAAATCCAAATTCAGATACTAATAATGGAAGAATATAATAAACTGAAAAGTGTACAACCAGAGCTACTATTGTTGCCGTTAATGGAGCTGCCAATTTTACATCTTTAAAAAAGATACCAAATAATATTGGAATGAAAGCTGCCGAGAAAAAAGCATAAACTCCATTTTGAGCTAATATGCCAACACTCAATTTGGGATTTAATAATTGATCGTAAGATATAAATCCCGCAACAATTGCTAGAACAATTATTGTTATTCTATTTATGAAAACATACCCTTCTTCCGATTTGATTCTATTACCCAAAATTGGTTTAATTATATCTGATGTAATTGTTGTGGAAACCGACTGAATTAACCCTTCTAATGTTGACATTCCTGCGGAAATTAAACCGAGGACAACTAATAGTCCGATTGCAACAGCAACAGTTCCATCAGCAAAAGTTTTTACTACATAAGCCGGAATAATTCCATCATTCTTGAGCGGAACGCCATCCACCATTAAATCTGGGAAAGTTAATCTCGCATAAAAACCGGCAAAAACAACCAAGAAGAAAAGAATCTCTACAACAACGCTAACTACTAAGAATTTATTAACATCTTTTTCACTTTTTAGCAATAGAGATTTTGTAATTATGTGAGGCTGACAAACAACTGCAATGCCAACTATGAACTGACAAATAATTATTTCAAAAAAGTCTCTAAACAAAGGTGAATCAGCATTTGTAATCTTTGCTAAATTCGGATCAATTGCACCTAGTTTGTCGAAGAATGAATTAATACCGCCGCTGAAATGCTCATAACCCGATGTAAGTAATACTGCGGCAACAATTATCATTATTACTGCTTGAACAGTATTGGTGTAAACCATCGAATTGGCGCCACCAAACATCATATAACCAAACACAAAAATTATTATACTAATAAGAACATAAAGCTCATTTAGATTTAAGGATTTTGAGAGAACTTTTGTTAATGCTACGGCAATCAAGACAATAAAAGTGATCAACAATAGTGAAAGAAAAGCCATGAACAAAGAATAACCATTGCTATTATACCTTTTCCCAATCCATTGAGCAAGAGTCAAAGCTTTAATTGACTGACCGTATTTTTGAAAACTTTTTGTTAGCACAACTAGTGAAATAAGTGACCCGAGCGGGAAAATAATTCCAAATGAGATAAAACCGGCTAAACCATAATTTGCTATAAATCCAGGATTAATAACAAATGTTGCGGCACTTGTCATTGATGCAGCGAGAGATAGCCCAATTGATACCGGCGAAAAATTAAGATTACCTATCGCATAATCAGCTAAACTTTTAGTATTAATTGCGCCACGGATAACAAAGTAAAGAATTACTGTTACGTAAACTGCTATTAAAACCCAAGTACCTATTACTAGTGATGAACTAGCCATTTATCTCTCTTAACTAATATTTATAAACTGCTCCGGCAACGGAAAATCCTCCGCCTGAACCAACCATTATAAAAATATCGCCTCTTTCCAGTTTATTCTGTTTCAAAGCCTCTTCAAATGAAATGGGAATGCAAGCCGAACCGGTGTATCCGTAATAATGCATGCTTGTTTGAGCTTTTTCTCTAGGAAGATTAAGCCGATCCATTGTTTCCCAAATGCTATTGATATTTATCTGTGTAAATAAAAATAATTTCACATCTTCTAAATTTATTGAGGCTCTTTCCACAAGTTCTTTAATAAGCTTTGACCATGTATTTGGATTAAGTTCAGGAGGAAATCTCTTTGCAATCTTTAGAAGATGCTTTTTATCATCTATAACTTCTTTTGTTATTGGGGTATTTGTCCCACCGGCATAAATGCCCATATAATCGTGATATTTACCAAGCGTAATTAACTTACTTGCAAGCAATCCAGCATCAGCATTTTCTTTAGATTGAAGAATCATACATCCAGCACCATCTGCAAATAAGTTTACTGTTTTCTTATCCGTCATATTTAAATACTTGCTCATCGCATATGCACCAATAACCATAACTGTATTATAGTTTTCGTCCGCTTTTATAAATTTTGCCGCCGTATCTAAAGCTGTAACAAATCCTGCACATGCTGTGTTTATATCAAAGGTTGCTGCATTTTTTAATCCGAGTAAATATTGGACTTTTGATGAGGTTGATGGAGATATATATTCAGGAGTATCGGTAGCAACAATTAAAAGATCAATTTCATCTGCTGAAACTTTGCCATTTTCCATGGCAGCTTTACCCGCTTCAAATGCCAGGTCTGCAGTTGACTGATTTTCTCCGCACCAGCGCCTTTCATAAATTTGAACAAACTCCTCCAGCCAATCACTTACATTTTCACCAAGCAATTCATCGAAGTATTCATTTTTTATTACTCGGTCGGGCACATACATTCCTGATGATTTAATTACAGCATTTCTCATTCATGGTTCCTATGTAATAATTCCACCGTCGACACTTAAAGTTGTACCATTAATATATGAGGATTCTTCACTGGCCAAAAATAAATAAGCATTTGCAATATCTTCCGGTTTGCCTAATCGTCCAAGTGGAGTTTTTTCTTCCATCATTTTAATTACGTTTTCCGGCATTGCTTTGACCATTTCCGTAGCAATAAAGCCAGGTGCAATTGCATTTACATTTATTCCTTTTCTTCCTAATTCTCTTGCCCACACTTTTGTCATTCCAATTACACCGGATTTTGTAGCTACATAATTAGTCTGACCAAAATTACCATACAATCCAACTACAGAAGATGCATTAATTATTTTGCCGTAACCTTTTTCCAGCATTTTTTGAGAAACCAATTGTGCACAATTAAATACTCCAGTTAAGTTAACATCAATTACTTGCTGCCATTGATCCGGTGTCATTTTCTTCAATGTTGAGTCTCTAGTGATACCGGCATTATTAATTAGTATATCAATTGTTCCATATTTTTCAATAACTTTTTCAACGTTCTCTTTCACATTTTCATAATCAGCAACATTTACTTTGAAAAATTCAGCTGAGTAACCATTACTCTTTAACTCTTCAATAAATTCGTTTCCTTTCTCTTGGTCAATATCCCACACAACAGCAGTTGCACCTTCTTCTACAAATTTTAGAGTTGTTGCTTTTCCTATGCCTTGAGCACCGCCTGTTATTATTGCAACTTTGTTTTCTAATCTTTTCATTCTACTATTCCTTTAATATTTGCAACGTTTGAAAATTTCAAAACAATAAATTCAAAAAAACTCATTTACTCTTGTAAATTTTCTTTCTAATGATTTGCCATTCATCAAGAAATTTCTTGTAGTGTTTATCCATAAGAGTGTAAAATTCTCGCATCTCAGTCAATCTGGTTTTAAGCAAATCCACATCTTTTATTTTTCTATTTTTTATCTCAGATTGAAAGTGTTCTGCTATTTTAATATTGTTTCTGATTAAATCAATATTATTTCGAAAAGCATTTTCAAAAACTTCAGGCTCAACTTCATAAAAATCTTTTCTGCTGGTTGGCTGCCATACTCTTCTAATTAAATGTTTGTCTCTCAGCCTTCTCGTAATTTGACTGATCGGACCTTTACTTCTATGCAATTGTTTTGTGATTTCTTCAAGAGAGATTGGCTTTGTTTCATGGATTAAAAGTGCAACAACATGTCCCATAAGTTTACTTAGTCCGAATGCTTGGTAAGCGTGACCAAAGTTCATAATAAATTCTTCTTTGAGTTTGTCTTTTTCGGTCATTTTTAACGTTTGGACTGTTTGAAAAATTTGAAACACTTAAAATATATAAAATTAGTGTCCCTATGTCAATAGATATTTGTTAGATAATAATTTTCAAGGAAATGATATTAAGATTGCTGAAATGAGGAACGGCACTCTTAAAATATCTGTATGCGGATTAGAATCCGAACGAAATTTGAAAAACATGATTGGCATCAAAATATTGAACATCTCGAAATAACCTGCCTCCAAAAAGCAATCCCATTTTTATTGTAGGATCAGAAGGAGAAAAGATCTTGGTGAAAAGAATTATATGACATAACAAATAATTATTAAATTGTGATATGCTGATGTATCAGAATATTAGAAATTCCAGATCCAAGTATGTTGAGATAGACAGAGTGCAATCATTTAATTATGCCGTTAATCAATATCCAGATACGGTTAATAAACTTGACAAATTATCTGAGCATTTTGATATAAAAAGAAGTGTTGTGATGAGAGAG
>RCND010002033.1_pt1 | contig 11350 bp, 12 predicted proteins | sample 2041351 | NCBI WGS metagenome assembly RCND01 (sample SAMN09708230, study PRJNA481090) | Marine sediment metagenome, whole genome shotgun sequencing project. | biome: marine sediment; feature: ocean; material: sediment; isolation source: Sewage treatment plant 12B marine sediment (STP12B) ...
CGTTTCAGATTTGTCAGACGGCGGAGATCGAACGGGTTCGTGGTGGGGTCACGGCAAAGGTAAGACCGCGCTCGATTGGCTCTTTGCCAAGGGTCAGATCACTGCATATCGCAACGCCAACTTCGGCCGGCTCTACGACATGCCGGAGAGGGTTATCGCGGCTGAGCACCGCAACGCACCTACCCCTACCAAGTATGAGGCGTTCCGAGAGTTGTTGCTGCTCGGTGCCCGTCACCACGGCATAGGTACGGCCACAGATCTGATCGACTACTACCGGTTGCACCGTCCGACGGCGCGACCCATCATCGCCGAGCTGGCGGCTGCCGGTGAGCTGGAGGAGGTCCAGGTTGAGGGCTGGGAACAGCCCGCATACCTCCATCCCGAGGCAAAGCTGCCGCGTCGGATTGTCGGATCGTGCCTACTCAGTCCATTCGATCCTGTGGTGTGGGAACGCGACCGCACCGAGCGGCTTTTTGGCTTCCACTACCGCATCGAGATCTATGTGCCGCAGCCAAAGCGGGTATACGGCTACTACGTATTGCCATTCCTCGTTGACGGGCAACTCGTCGGTAGAGTCGATCTGAAGTCGGATCGTAAGAGCGGCGTTCTAATGGTGCAGGGCTCGTACCACGAGCCGGGGCGGGATCCTGTCGAAGTTGCTTCTAGGCTGGCTCCAGAGCTCCAAGCGATGAGCGAATGGCTCGGACTCGGGGACGTCAAGGTGGTGCAGCGTGGCAATCTGGCAAAGGCATTGCGTGGCGCCTAGAGGTGGACATCGACGATTACGTCGTCAACCGGGAGTCGGAACTCAGCACCGGTATCCCAGTCCTTGAAGACCAGGTCATTCGAGGCGCTCTCCTGGAGGACGATGAAGCGGTCGTCCCAGACAACGTCGACGATCCGCGCAGTCTCGTTAATCGACGTCAAGCGGGTGGATCGTGCATGGACTGTCCTGGCCAGGATTGATGTGTGACCATCGGCCTGTGGTGTCACGGCGAGCACCCACTCTCCGTCCGCCGTGATGCGAAAATCAACCCCGCCGAGGTCAAGACCGGTCAGATCCTTTTCAATGCCGTCGGCGTCGAGTAGGTAGGGCATCGTTGATCCCTCCTCGCTCCGTGCGAGAAGGAGAGTCCCGTCGGGCGTCGCATCGAAGAACTGACTACGAGCCTCCCACAGCAGCAAACCGTCGGCATCAAATAGATAGGTCATGCCATAGGTCGTTGTGGCGAACCCCCAATCGCCCCATGCCTCGAGCTGCTGGAACTGTTGAGTCTCCCTGTCGAGCTGTATCTCGAAGAGAGGTTCCAGGCTGGTGCCACTGAAGCCAGACAGGTCGGCGATCCGAACCAGGGTTTGGCTTGGCACACCAGGCGTCTGCGGAACGGTCCAGGCGAATAGGTCAGGATCGGTGGGATGCCACGCCCCGCTGGTGACGCCTCCGAGTATGTAGATGGCTCTGTCGGTATCAGAGTCGATGGCAAACGAACCATCCCGAACCTGGGTGTGGACGGCGACGCTGCTCCCATCCGTGTTGTAGGTGGCGCTCAGCGGCTGGCTGACCCTGGCGTCGAAGTCGGCGGTGGTGTCTTCTAATGCCCACAGACCGATCTGTGCCGATGAGGCGTTCATCGAGACCAAACGCAGTTCATCGGCCGCAAATGGGAGCAACTCGCGAAGCGGCCGAGGTACTGGGGGAGGCGCCTGAGTCGTTGTTGTCGTAGTGGGCTCGGGAGTTTCCGAGATCGGTGCGGCGGTTGTCGATGCCGTGGCGACGTTGGCATTCTGCGTCGGACCGAGACCACGGGCAACCACCCCAAACGAGATCGCACCCACGACGATGACTATTAACGGCAGCCATCGCCGTTTGTTTTCGACTTGGCGATCTTGCGGCGCGCCACTGTCGATGTCATCTACGGGGAGCGGGCGGATTTTCGACCCAGAATCCCTTGCCTCCATTGCCGAACAGCGTACCCAATACTGGCTGGGTTTGTCGATGCCGTGGCGGGGAGATGACCTATGTGCAGTGGCGGCTATCGTTTGTAGGAGAGCCCGAAGAGAGGACAGGTCATGGTGGGTTTCGAAGATCGGGTGGCGATCGTAACCGGGGCTGGCGGGGGCCTAGGACGTGAGCATGCATTGCTTTTGGCATCGCGAGGTGCTGCTGTTGTCGTGAATGATTTGGGCGGTTCAGTCGGCGGCGAAGGAGCCAACGTATCGGCGGCGGATGCCGTCGTCGCCGAGATCGAGGCAGCCGGTGGTGTCGCCGTCACTGAGCATTCGTCGGTCTCGGATCCCGAAGGTGGCGCCGCCATTGTGCAAAAGGCGTTGGACACATACGGCCGGCTGGACATCGTCATCAACAATGCTGGCATTCTGCGCGACAAGAGCTTTGTCAACATGGACGTTTCTCTGCTGCACCCGGTTCTCGACGTGCATTTGCGTGGTGCGTTCTATGTGACTCGCCCGGCGTTTGCCCACATGAAGGAACAAGGATACGGCCGGATTCTGTTCACTACGAGTGGGTCCGGAGTGATGGGCAACTTTGGTCAGGCCAACTATGGCGCAGCCAAAATGGGCCTTGTCGGGTTGATGAACGTATTGAAGGTCGAAGGAGCCAAGTACGGCATCAAGGTCAACTCGATGGCCCCCATCGCCCACACCAGGATGACCGAGGGTTTGTTCGGCGGGATCGTCGAGATGTTCTCACCGGGCCAGGTCTCACCAGCAGCGGCATATCTCGTGTCGGAGCAATGTGAGCTGACCGGCGAGATATGGTCGGTCGGGGGCGGCTCGGTGAGCAGGTTCTTTATCGGTCTGACCGATGGCTATTTCAAACACCCCAACGAGGGCGATCTAACCATCGAAGACGTCGCAGCCAACCTACGAAACATCAGAAGCGAGATTGACTACATCGTTCCGTTCTCGTCGCAGGATGAGTTTGGCAAGCTCGGCCCGCGTCTTAGCCAGTGACGCTTCCAACCCCGGCCGCTGATGCCGCAAAAGATGTCTGGAGAGAATGGGCCAGGACGGTTCGCACCGATCTTGCCTGGGATGAGATTTCGCTGGCTGTGGTCAGCGTTATTCAGGGGTGGATAGTCCCCAGTAACTATCTAACCGTTCTCGTGTTTCTGCCTTTGCCGCACGAGGTCAATCTGGTCCCGTTGCTTGAGGCTGACCAGGAGACCAGATACGTCACCACGCGGACCCCCGAACGTGGCGGAGACCTATCGGTACATGAGCTCGGCGGACCCCTGGAAGTGCATCGGCTCGGCTTTCTCCAACCGCATCAGTCGGCGCGGGTGGTGAATCCTGATGAGATCGATGTCGCCCTGCTGCCCGGTCTCGCGTTCGACTTGTTTGGCAACCGTCTCGGACGTGGCGCGGGCTATTTCGATCGCCTGCTGCGGGCGACGCGTACGAACGCAAAGCACGTTGGCGTGGTGCCGGCTGACCTGGTGGTCGATCAACTTCCCGTTGCCCCTCACGATATTCCGGTCGAGTTTCTGGCCACCGAAGAGGGCGTAATCGAAACCGCCTAACCCCGCCTAGTAGAGCGATCGGGGATAGAGGGCGCGGATTTCGGCTGCGTCGATGTGGAACGAGATCTCGTCATCGACGGCAAAGCGGCGGCTTGTCGTTGCTTGGAGGACGGAGTCGCCAATGGCGAACTCCACGTTGTAGGTGCCGCCGCGGTATGTCGATTTCAGAACTACGCCGGTGGCGGGTCCATCGAATGCCACGCGTATGGCCGCCGGTGGAATAGTTAGGCGCTGTTCGCCAGGGTCGAGCTCGCTTGCGATCTTGGCCCAGCCGACATCAGCCCATCCGTCATAAACCTTAGCGTCGACCATGGCAGAGAACCCCAGCATCTGGGCTACAAACTCGTCGCGCGGATCGTCCCACAGTTCCTGTGGAGTTCCTTTGCGGATTAGCCGCCCATTCCTCATGACTGCAACGGTGTCTGCGATAGCGAAGGCCTCGTCACGGTCGTGGGTTACGTAAATCGCTGTCACCTCGAGATCGGTGAATATCGCATGCATTTCTGCGATCAGGTACTCGCGAAGGCCTCGGTCGAGGGCACCAATCGGTTCGTCGAGCAAAATCAATCGTGGCGAGGGGGCCAAAGTCCTAGCCAGGGCGACCCGCTGTTGTTCGCCGCCGGACAGTTCGTGGATGTGGCGGTCGGCAAAGTCGGCCAATCCCACGGTTTCGAGCACGTCATCGAGACGTTCGGTGCGTCTCACCCTGTCCACGCCGTGCATACGGAGACCGAATTCCACATTGCCACGCACCGTCAGGTGGGGGAAGAGTGCATAGTCCTGGAACATGAATCCGAAGCCCCTGTCGTGCGGAGGGACGTCACGAAGGTCACGCCCATCCCAGGAGACAGTGCCGACATCGAGATCCTGGAGACCGGCGACCGCGCGGAGCAGTGTCGTCTTGCCACAGCCAGATGGCCCCATAATCGCGACAACTTCCCCGTCATGGACGGTCAGGTTCACCGCATCCAGCGCAAGCGTGTCTTCAAACTGTACGGAGAGGCGCAATCCCTGAAGCATTAGAAATCCCCCACGGAATCTGTGCGCAATCGCTCTATCAGGAGGACGGTCGCCGCGGTTCCGATCATCAAGAGTGTGCTCAAGGCCATTGCACTAGCGAAACTTTCGCTGCCCGGCCTGCCCAACAGTCGGAAGATAGCCGTCGGAAGAGTGGGATTGGTAGGGAGCGCCAGGAACGAGGTTGCCCCGAACTCACCAAGAGAGACTGCAAACGCAAAGCCCGCACCGATCAGAGCGGCGCGTGTCATCAGCGGCAGATCGATTTCACGCCAAACCCGTTCCGGTGGGGCGCCCAGCATGGCGGCAGCTTCTCGCAGGCGGTCACGAACCGAGCGGAGCACGGGAACCGCGGTCCGGACGACGAACGGTATGGCAACCATTGCGTGAGCGATCGGGATTAGCCAGATTGATGTGCGTAGGTCGATCGGTGCGTCGAGGGCGAGCAGGAATCCGAAGCCAAGAGTCACCGCTGAGGTCCCGAGGGGGAGCATGAGGAGCGCATCAAATGAGCGGGACATCCAACCTCTGCGGTACGCAATGACGGTGGCAGCCGCCAAGCCGATGGCCACGGCCAGCAGAGTGGCGATCACCGCAAACCGTGCCGAGTTCCACATGGCGGTGGTGGCGGGGGCGGCGAGTCCGGCGATTTGTTCGTCCAATCCGGTGTAGGCGGCGAAGGAGTAGCCGGACGCCGACCGGAGCGATCGCTCGACGAGAACAGCGATCGGCGCACCCAACAGCAATGCCATGACCACCAGATTCGAAACCACGTGTATCTGCTGGACGCGGGTGATTGCTCTGGGGGCAGTCTGTGATGGTCGGTGAGTGAACTGGACAGCCTTGCGTTCTTGGTAGCGCGAGTACAAGAAGAGGACGACGGAAATGCCAACGATCTGAAGGAAGGCGAGCGCAGCCGCCACCTCGAAGTTGACGAGGCCTGTCGCCTGACGCCAGATCTCAACTTCGATAGTCGCCTGACCGATTCCTCCCAAGATCAAGATGATCCCAAACGAGGTGAAGGTGAACAGAAACACCAGCGATGCCGCGGACGCAAGAGCGGGGCGGAGCAAGGGGAGGGTCACCTGTCTGAATACCCTGGTCCTGCTGGCGCCGAGCATCTGTGCTGCCTCCAGCAGCGATGGGTCGATTCGTTCCCAATAGGCAGCGACGGTGCGCACCACAATTGAGTAGTTGAAGAACACGTGGGCTACGAGGATTGCCCACACTGTTTCGCGTAGGTCGAACGAGAATGGACCCTGCGGTCCCAGCAAGGCCAGGAATGCGCTGCCAACTACAACTGTCGGCAATACGAACGGGATGACGATAGCGGCCCTCACCAATTTCTTGCCAGGGAAGTCGTAGCGGGCCATGACGTTGGCTGCAGGCAAGGCGAGGAGCATTGTCAGTAGGGTCGACGCAACGGCTTGCCATAGGGTGAACCAGGCAACGTTGAGCAGAGCGTCTCTGCGAAATACGGTCTGTAGCGGTCCGAGATCTATGTTCCCGTTTGAGGTGAACCCAGTGATCAGAACCGTTGCCAGTGGGTAGATGAAGAAATACGAAAGAAACGCCAGCGGGATGGCTACTAGTGCGATTCCCCAGCGGCGCGATCCTGTCATCGAAGGATGTCCGTCCATTCGTCGATCCAGGTTTCGCGATTCAGTTCGATAGTCTGGGCGGCCACTTCTGCCGTGGCAACTGGGACTGGCGAATAATCAGTAAATACCTCCGGTAGTGTCGCCGCGCTGTTTGCCGGATAAACGAACATATTTAGTGGGATGTCTTCCTGCACTGGGATCGACAAGAGGTAGTCGATGAGCTTGCCAGCGGCCTCCGGGGCATCGGTTCCGGTGAGGATGCCGGCGTACTCGACCTGACGAAAGCAGCCGTCGAGGACGGCAGCCGTCGGAGCCTCGGCCGGTGGTGGGTCGGTGAAGTAGACACCCACTGCCGGTGACGAGGCATATGACACAACGATGGGCCGGGTGCCGCCCGTGCCGCTCCCGCTAAAGGCGCCGATGTATGCCTCTGTCCATCCCGAAGCGACGAGCACCCCATTGTCCTTGAGGTCCTGCCAATAGTTTCGCCAGTTGTAGTCACCCTCCTCGCCGAAGGTTGCAATGGTGGCGAGCAGGAATGCAAGGCCGGGCGATGAACTCGCAGGGTCTTCGACGACCAACATGTCCCGGTACTGCGGATCGGTGAGATCGGTGAGTGTTTGCGGGGGAGCGGTGGTGGTGAACGCTGCTTTGTCGTAGTTGATACAGACGTCCCCAAAGTCGATCGGGGTCACTCGGGAGTCCACCTGGAGGTTGCTTGGTACATCGGTGAGTAGCGGCGACTCGTAGACGATGAAGATGTCCTCTTCGAGCGCCCGCGATAGAAAGGTGTTGTCGACACCGTAGGCCACGTCGGCGATGGGGTTGTCTTTGGTGATGATGGCCTGGCTGAGCATGGTGCCGGCATCGCCAGATTGCAGGACGGTTACGGCAATCCCTGATTCCTCGGTGAAGCCGTCCAGGATGCCATCGGAGAGTGCGAACGAGTCGTGCGTCAATAAGACGAGCTCTGTTGGTTCGTCGGTTGCCTCGCCGGAGTCGGAGCAGCCGGCGATGAGCGTGGCTGCCGCCAACAGAGCGATCGAAAATCGTTTGGTTAGCACTGGCTAGTCCCTCTCGTGGATGATAAGCGCTTGCCCACTAATGACCTGAACAGTGGCTTCGCTGTCGGTGATTTCATTGCTGATGCCACGGGTGGATCCGGGGATGAGCGGATTGTCATCAAGGGGCCATTTCAGCCCTGTCGACTGGCAACTGGCCGGTGCGCCTACAGCCAGCACCGACAGAAGCGGTCCTGCTGTCGCACGATAGGTGCCGTGTTGACCGTTTCGGAGTGCTGTGATGCGGGCTCGCGACGTGAGCCAATCGACATCGATGGCCCGCTCTTGGAGTAGCAACATAGCGTTGGCCATGGTGTGCGCCATCCTGCCGCCGGTGCCACCGATGATCGTTGCTCGATGGAACCCCGCGGCCGTCGCCGCATCGATTGCGAGCTCGAGATCGGTTGCGTCCTTGTCTTCGGGGTAGCGGACGATAGTGATCTGGTCCCTAGCGGCGGCGGCCAGCGCCTCCGGACTGACCGAGTCCATATCGCCGATGACCAAGTCGGGGCGGATTCCAAGCCGGTTGGCCTGGTCGAGTCCAGAATCGGCGGCGATTATCCAGGTGGGTGAGCCGAGGCGCGCCGCCAGACTTGGCTTGACTGGCTTGCCACCGGCAATGATTAATGCCCATCCGGGCTTCGTGGTTTCCACGCTCTTCCTCCGCTGGCATGATCCAGTTCAGGTTCCGCGGGTCGGTGACGTTTGGGGCGTGTGCCCGTACGGCCACCCTCTCAGTTCGGCGTTCCCGAACTCCCCGGGGTGGGGTTGTGAGAGCAGGATACCAGCAGGGTGGTGACCAGTAGCCGCGGCGACTCATCGGCTGCCCTACAGGTAGCCGATGAGCCGGACCTGGAGTAGTCAACCCTCCTTCTGGCAGCCGCCGCAGACCGTTGTGACAAAACCTCTTGACAGGATGACATCACTATGACATTATAACGACATCAAGACAGTGTCAGCCCAGACACAGGCGCAGGAGGATGCAATGTTGTGGACAAACAACCCCGAGATCATGAAGGCCCTGCACGACGAGCGAGTCCGGCAAGTCCGGGCCGGTTGCACTACCCGCAAGCCACGGCTCAAGCTGGTTGCCGTGGATACGGCAGCTGACGCAGCTAGCGTCGCCTAGGTAGCTGGCCACCGGAGGACTGATGAATACCGAAGCAATATCCGCCAAGCTAGAAGACCAACTGGTTGCCCAAGGCCGGCTCGCGGGGGTGGACAGCGGATCTGAGCAGGTTGTCGAGGCCCTCCTCGCTGGGCTGGGACCCGCGATCCGGCAAGCTGCGCTCGAGATCGCAGAGCAAGCGGCGGCTGAGGTTGCCGCTCAGCTAACCAACAGTCACATCGATGTGGTACTCAGCGAGGGACAACCCTCTTTGGTTGTCCGCAGCGATACGACGGAATCTTCCTTCACCACCGATGACCTCGAAGCACGTATGACAGTTCGTCTTCCCACCAATCTGAAGGCGGCCCTCGAAGAAGCTGCTGACGATGCAGGTGATTCAGTCAATAGTTTCGTCCTCAAGACCCTGTCCAGCGGGGCGACCCGCAGCCGCAAGGGCCAAAGAATCCGGGAGACATTTGAGACATGAGTGATCGAACAGAGACTTTCGAGATAGGCGAATCGGTGCGAATCATCGCAGGGACCCGCAGCGGCGACATCACCGTTGTCGGTGGTGAACCGGGTTCAGTGCGGCTGGTGATCGACGGCCCGGGTGCTGCCAGCTACGAGATCGATCAACTCGGTGACGTCATCTCCATTGAGCCACGTCGCAAGGGCCGTTTCATCGGCTCATCAGCAGATATCGTCCTGGAAGTTCCCACGACTGCGAGCCTCGAACTGTCGTGTACCTCGGGCGACATCAACGTGCAGAGCCCAGTCTTCGAACTTCGGGCGTCTGTCGCCAGTGGGGATGTCCGCGTAAGCGCTGTAGAGACGGTGTGCCGTATCAACTCCGCCTCGGGGGACATCAAGATCAGCGGGGCCCAAGATGCGGAAATCAACACTGCATCAGGAACGGTGCGGGTGGGGTCAATCGGGCGAAACCTGCGGCTCAACGCAGCCAGCGGCAATGTATACGCGGACGAGATCGGTGAGAGCGCAATCTGCAAGGTCGTCAGCAGCGATGTCCGGATCAGCGCGTTCCTAGGAACCGAGATTAGGCACAAGTCTATGTCCGGCAACTTTCATCTCGGCATCCCGTCGCGACGCACCATTGAGATGGACTTCTCCAGTCTGTCTGGTCGGCTTCGCAACAAGCTCCCCAAGAGCGATGGCGGTCCGAGCGAGAAGTTGTTAGCGATATCAGTAGCGACTGTATCTGGTGATCTAACCCTGCGTGGCGCCAAGAACTGACTCGACCGTAGCCGACCGTCACCCGCTATCCTCTGCACCGTGACGGCATCCCTTGAACCCCTCGCAGACCGCAGTACCTTGTCCAGGGAACAGGGCAGCTGGCCGACCGGTGGCGAAGACCGGCCCGCCATCATCGGGATAGCCGGAGGCTCCGGGTCTGGAAAGACAACCATCGCCGAGTCCGTAATCAGGGCGGTTGGAGTCGACACCGTTTCGCTGATCCAGCACGATGCCTATTACCGCGACCTCCCTCATCTCGCCCTTGAGGATCGGGCCAAGGTCAACTACGACCATCCCGACTCGCTAGAGACCGAGTTGCTCATCTATCACATCGAGGAGTTGCGGGCGGGCCGTGAAATTCGGCGGCCGGTTTACGACTTCTCCAGCCATCTCCGGACGACGAACACGGTGTTGGTGCGGCCTGAACCTGTTGTGGTGATTGAAGGCATTCTTGTGCTCAGCGAACGCGACTTGCGCAATGTGATGGATCTGCGGATCTATGTCGATGCGGACTCCGACCTTCGTCTCATGCGGCGTATGAAACGTGACATCTTCGAACGCAAGCGCACTCTCGACTCCGTCATTGCTCAATACGAGCAGACGGTTCGTCCCATGCACCTGCAGTTTGTGGAACCATCGAAACGTTACGCTGACATCATCGTGCCCAATGTCGGCTACAACGTCGGGGCAGTCGGGACGATCACCTCGATGATCCGCGACGTACTGTCAGGGGCTCACAAGAGCGCCTAGCTCCCAGTCTGTGGGAACGCCTGTGGCGTTCCTTGCGACTTCGGCTGCGCCGAACTCGGGGGTATTTTGCTTCCTGCTTGTTCGCTCTCGGTGAGGCGCTCGACCAGGGCGTTGACTGCAGGCATCGCTGCGTTTGTGTAGATGCGGTGACCGTAAGCCGAGGCGTGGAACAAGTCGCCCGCAAAAACCTCATCCGGGTTGGTGCGGAATTCGTTCCACCCCAACGACCATGTGTGTGTCTTCACAACATCCGGATAGCGAGCGGTCACACGACGTACGGCGCGATCGAAGGATCGGCCGCGAATCCGGATCAGCGAACGCGCCATTGTGGGGAGGCGAGGTATAGAACCGAGGTCACCAACGCCGGAGACGGCGATCCCCGGCACATGCTTGGTCATCTGTGCAAGGATTTCGTCGTACTCATGCTCGAATCGGGATAGCGGCGTTCCTCGCATCGCGTCGTTGGCGCCAACAGAGATGACGGCGATATCGGGCCTGAAAGCAATTGCATCGGACAACTGACCGGCCAGGACATCGCGGGTCTTTGAGCCACCCACGGCCACCGAGTGCAGCTCCACACAGAACCGCTCGGCCAGGCGCAGTGCGATCTGACGTGGCCAGGCAGCATCAAGTGGTTCGACACCGGGTGCAGTAACCGAACTGTCGCCCATCACCACGAGACGCAATCGCGGAGACAGCGGCGAACCAAATACACCAGAGGGGTCCTGGTTCTCCAAGCTGGGCAGGTCGTTGCGGTGAGCCGCCTTGAGAACCTGCGCCATCAAAAGGGCGATGCCGATGAGAGGCTTCTGGAGATATCGAAGATGCAGCACGTCACCCCTTTCGTCACCGTGATTCTATCTGCGAGGCGAGCCATTGATTAACGCCAATACAATGAGCTGATGAACGACCCACAGCGGATGGAACAGCTCAAAGAGCTATTCCACATTATCGAGGACCTGATTCCGTTCAATCGATATCTCGGCTTGCACGCCGACTCCATCGACGAGGACGGAGCTG
>RCND010002034.1_pt1 | contig 11349 bp, 13 predicted proteins | sample 2041351 | NCBI WGS metagenome assembly RCND01 (sample SAMN09708230, study PRJNA481090) | Marine sediment metagenome, whole genome shotgun sequencing project. | biome: marine sediment; feature: ocean; material: sediment; isolation source: Sewage treatment plant 12B marine sediment (STP12B) ...
GAACTTACAGGTGCATCAGTTTTTTTTAAATCCATCATAATAATGATTAACTTTTAGTTATAAACGTATCTAATTGTTGTTGTAATTCTTGTTGTATTATTGTTGCGTCTTCCAAATATTCAGAATTTGGAAATGCTTTTTTTAATGACTCATAATAGCCTAAAGCTTCTCTCACCCTGTCTTCTTTTAAATAATCCACACTTCTCATTGCGAGCTTATGAGCAGCATCTAATCTATAAAACAAAGCATCATTTCTTAGTGTTGTACCAGGAAACTCTAATAAGAAATTATTAAAACTTTTCATAGACGCTTTGTAATCGCTTATCAAATCGTATTGCTTAGCAATTTCAAAAGCTTTTTTCTCTAATTTAAAATCTAATTCTTTAACCAAGGTATTAGCTTCACTTAAATACTGTGAGTTTGGATACGCATTTATAAATAATTGCAACTTTTCAATTGCTTCAATAGTTTCCTTTTGCTCTTTAGAATATATCGGTGAATTAAAATAATAGCCCTTTGCTCCCAAAAATGAAGCTTCTTCCGCTTTTTCGCTTTTAGGATAAGCATCTACAAATTTCTCAAAATGATAGCTTGCTATATAATAATCTTTAAGTTTGTAAGAACAAATAGCATGCATAAACGTTAGCTTCTCCGCCTGTGGTTTACCTCTGTAATTTGGAAGTATTTGATTTAATAACCTATATGATTTATTCCACTTTTCAGCTTCATAGAGTTCAGTACCCATTTTAAACTTCTCAGAAACATCTTCAGATTTCATAGCTTTCTGAAAGTCACTGCAAGAAATAAATAGAATACTGATTAGTAGTATGTAAAGGCCTTTCTTCATAAATTTTAAACAGAATGCAAAACTACGCATTATTAACGGATTTTGAAAACAAAATTAAGTGCTAAAATAGGCGTTGTTTTGAGTGTCAAAACTAATTTAATTTAAGTTTAACTTTTTCCAAAATTTTTCAATTCGTTCTTAATAGTTTTTTGAAGCATCTCTGTTGCTTCGACAAGTGGTAAACGCACATGAGTTTTACAAATACCTAAGCTTTCTAAAACGGCTTTTATACCAGAAGGATTGTTTTCAGAAAAAATCAATCCTGTAATTGGCATTAATTTAAAGTGAATATCATACGCTTCTTTAGCCTTTCCAGCAATACCTAAGCGCATCATTTCCGAGAATTCTTTTGGCAAAGCTTGTGCTATTACTGAAATCACACCAGATCCGCCTGCTAGAGCGACTCCTAGTGCTAAATCATCATCTCCAGACAACACTAGAAAATCACGTGGTTTAGTTCGCAATAATTCTAAATACTGATGCACATTATTACCAGCCTCCTTCACTGCTATTATGTTGCTAAAATCCTTTGCTAATCTCAATGTCGTTTCTGGCGACATATTAGAGGCTGTTCTACCCGGAACGTTATATAAAATTATTGGTTTTGATGCTACTTCTGCAATAGCCTTAAAATGCTGGTAAATACCTTCTTGTGTAGGTTTACTGTAATAAGGTGAAACTGACAATATACCATCGATATGAGAAAAATCTGTTGATTTAACTTCATTAACAACATTAGCTGTATTATTCCCACCAATACCTAATACAAGTGGTAATCTGCCTTTATTAACTTTCGAAATAAATTTAACTAACTGTTTCTTTTCATCTGCAGTTACTGTAACACTTTCGCCTGTAGTACCACTTATAACTAAGTATTCCGTACCGTTTTCAATGTTATATTCAACCAGGTGTTCTAAAGCATCAAAATCTATGCTTAAATCTGCATTAAAAGGTGTTATTAAAGCCACACCCGTACCTATAAATTTGGTCATTATAATTTATTTAGAATGTTTAAGTATTTTTTTAGTTCTTGTTTAAATATATTTATTTCCTTCAGAGAAACATCAATTATTAAATCGTAGAGGCGTTCATCTTTTCTAGATATCCCTACCTTCAAATTGGCCTTAGAAGCGGCTGTAATTTGATTTAATTGTAATAGATCATTTTTATAATAACAGATTAAAACATCATAAGGCTCGTCTATAAAGTTTTGTAAATCCATATTCTTAATCTTTCCTTTCCATCCAAAATCCTTAGGACTGTAATGCGTGTTCCACTTATTGTGATCTAATTTATCATCTAATGTAAACGCTATAATATTATGTTTTGGAGAGTTTAAACCTAACTCCTTAAAGTAAACTCTAAACACCTCAAACTCATGAAACTCGTTTGCATTTAGCAACACTGCCACAGTTTTAACCTTATTAGAATTTACGGCAGTCTGACGCGTGGTCAATAATTTATTAACGTATTTTTGATTTGATTTTTCTTTAAATGCCTTTAAAATCATTTATATTTAGACTTTGTGCAAATTTAATAAAAGCACTCACATATTAATGTAAACTATATATAAGTTATTCAATGACTATTAAATATATTTTAAAACTTAGCTTATTACTTCTAATTTTCTCATGTAATGACCACTCTCATCTGTCAAAAATTGAAGGAAAACGTATAGAAATAAATGACAGCATAGCTTCTAACCAAGCTATTGAAGATTTTATAAAACCATTTAGAGAACAGGTTAACAAAAACTTGGATAGTATTATTTCTTATGCACCCGAAACCTATTCGAAATCTGATGGCGAACTCAATACGGCCATTGGTAATTTAATGGCAGATGCTGTTTACCATGAAGGTAATCCTGTGTTTAATAAACGGACTGGTGAAAATATTGATTTCGTATTATTAAATAATGGTGGGATTCGCTCAACAATTTCAAAAGGAAACATAACAGCTCGTGCTGCCTATGGGGTAATGCCTTTTGAAAACTCTGTTGTAGTTGTAGCCCTTAAAGGTGAACAAATCAATAAACTATTTAATTATTTAGCGAAGGCTAAGCGGGCGCATCCTGTTTCTAGTCAGTTTCAACTAACTTTAAATAAGAACGATGAAATTTCCTCAGCCAGTATTAATGGGGAATCTATTGATGTTGCTAAAACCTATTATGTAGCTACAAATGATTATCTCTATAATGGTGGAGATAGAATGACATTCTTCCATCCTAATGACAGCTTATATGTTTTAAATTACAAAATAAGAAATGTACTCATTGACTATTTTAAAAAGACAGATACACTTAATCCGAAAATTGACAATCGTTTTATAAAGCTTAAGGACTAGACTATGAAAAGAAGACAGTTTATACAACAATCGACAGCAGCAACGGCATTAGTTGGTTTTGGTGGATTAGGATTACAATCTTTTAATTCCCCAAAATCAAAAAAAATAACAATTCTACATACCAATGACGTACACAGTCATATAGATCCTTTTGGGCCAGATGATAGTAGAAATGCAAACAAAGGAGGTGTGGCTAGGCGCGCTGCATTAGTTGAATCCTTTAGAAAAGAAAACCCGAACACCTTATTATTAGATGCAGGTGATATTTTTCAAGGCACTCCATACTTTAATTATTATGGTGGTGAATTAGAATTTAAACTCATGAGCATGCTAAAATATGATTTAGCAACTATTGGGAATCATGATTTTGATAATGGTATCGGCGGACTTTATGCGCAACTTCCGCATGCGAAATTTGATTTTGTTTCTGCGAATTACGATTTCTCAAATACAGTAATGGATACCCATGTTAAGCCTTATAAAACCTTTATTAAAGATGGTATTAAAATAGGCGTCTTTGGCTTAGGTATTCAATTAGATGGCTTGGTGGATAAAAACATGTATAAGGAAACCGTTTACAATAATCCTATTGAAGTGGCTCAGGATATGTCTCGTATTTTAAAAGAAGAACACTCTTGTGATTTAGTGATTTGTTTATCACATATAGGTTATGATTATAAAAAAAGTCCAGATAGAGTAAGTGATTTAAATCTTGCGCGAGCTACTAAAGACATCGATCTTATTATAGGAGGACATACACATACATTCCTGCCTAAACCTACCATAGAAAAGAATAGTGTTGGTAAAAGTGTCCTTATTAACCAAGTCGGTGCTTACGGCTTATATCTTGGTAAAATTGATTTTTATTTTGAGCCTGGAAAAGACTTAAAAGCAGAAGGTGCTTCAATAATTGTTTAAAAGGCATCTTAATTAACTGAAGTTGAAATATCTACGACCTCAACTGGACCAATAAAATCACCTTAAGTAGTACCCATTACCGCAACAATTATCTTAATTCAGACACTCGGTTTTAAATTCACAGCACCTACTTATAGTCTGCGTGTTTTTAAAGTTGTTGACTTATAAACCGAATGGTAGAATTGAGATTGTAATCTTAGAACTTAGTGCCGGTTTTTTACTCCTAACACCCAAAATAGTTCGGGTCTGAAAAGCATTTAACACGAGATCTAATTAGCGTAGTCATAATAATGCCGAAACATAATTAGAGCTAAAAGTTAATAGTGATTTCGCTTCTTTACTCTATTCCGTACTTCGTACTTTTAAACTTATTACAATTATTATGTACTTACAAAAAAGAGATTCCCATAGCTGGAAACTCGTTAAACTTCTAATGGATCGTCTGTATATGCTGGCTCTGGACCAGTAAAATCTAATTGAGATTGTAAATAAAGAAACAAGAAGGCTACAACATAGAAGAAAGAATATATAAAGCTTAAATTATGGTCAGGTAAAATATAATAATAAGCTAGTTGAATTATTTCTGAAAAAACGATGCAAATAGATCCTAATAAAAATAACATTGACTTGTTATCATTACGATACATATAATTAATTAAAGCCACTGATAACAATACCATTATTACAGCATTATATGCAAACTCTAAGGAATACTCATAAATAGATAATACATTCTCTGTTGTCCCTGAAACAATTAAAACACAAAATATATCTAGCACGATTAATATAAAAATCGGAATTGGTAGTTCTGAAAATACGGCTTTAAAGTCTAACTTAATTAATATTTTGATGATGAGAAATAGATAGGAGATAATATAAAGCATATTAGCTATATAATAGAAATAATCGATTTGCTCAATCTCTAATTCGGCGCGGTAATATGCCCAATAACTTAACAACTGTGCTAAAGTAAAGATGACCAAAAACCAAAAGAAATATATCGTTTTCTTTTCGGTCCACTTACAATATAAAACTGTGAGTAAAACAAGAACAAGAGCACTTACAGCTGCCCCTTCGCCTTCAAGAGCAAAACCTTGAAGTACAATGTAGACAACTCCTAAAAGCAATAACAGAACTTTTAAAATCTTATTTACTAACATTAATTAATCCCTTATTAATAAAACAAATATAGAATTAATTTCCATTAAACGGTTAAAAAATACATTTTATCGATAAAACGTACGTTTTTATATGATATTTTATTACAACATATCGAGAAACACCAGCTCTGAGAGGATAGGGATTTTTAAATTTTCTGCCTTTTCTCTTTTACTTGGCCCCATTTTATCGCCAGCAATCAAAAAACTGGTCTTAGATGAGATCGAAGATGAAACTTTTCCTCCATTATCTTCAATAAGTTTTTTAAGTTCGTTACGAGAGATAGTTACAAATACACCAGAAACCACAAAGGTTTGGCCTTTAAGTTTATCTGTTTGGTTCGCTAGTTTGTCTGCCGACATTTCTAACTGCACCCCAAATGCCTTTATACGCTCAACAATAATTCGATTTTCTTCAGAAGAGAAAAAATCCACCACACTTTCAGCAATACGCTCACCTATTTCATCAACAGTTACTAAATCTAAAGTCGAAGCAAACATTAAGGCATCAATAGATTTATAATGTTTCGCTAGTTTCTTAGCTACCGTTTCACCAACGTAACGAATACCTAATGCAAATAAGACACGTTCAAAAGGAATTTGTTTAGAAAGCTCTACTCCATTAACTAAGTTCTCTGCACTCTTTTCTGCCATGCGTTCTAAAGGGATAACCTGCTCAACGCTTAAATCATATAAATCCGAATAATCCCTTATTAATCCCGCCTTAACCAATAAAGCTACAGTTTCTCCGCCTAAACCTTCGATATCCATAGCTTTTCTGGATATGTAATGCTGAATTCTACCCACTACCTGCGGGGGGCAACCACTATAATTAGGGCAATAATGTTTGGCCTCGCCTTCTAGCCTAACCAATTCTGTATCACACTCTGGACAGTTTCTAATATATTGTGTTCGTTGAGAATTTTCTTGACGTTTAGTTAAATCGACTGCTATAATCTTTGGAATAATCTCTCCTCCTTTTTCTACAAACACGGCATCCCCTTCTCTAATATCTAATTTTTCAATCTGATCTGCATTGTGAAGCGAAGCTCGCTTTACAGTAGTCCCTGCTAATTGTACAGGTTCTAAATTTGCTACAGGAGTAATAGCACCTGTGCGACCAACTTGGTAGGTGATTTCATTTAAACGTGTAGAAACTTGCTCTGCTTTAAACTTATATGCCATTGCCCAACGCGGTGCTTTAGCCGTAAACCCTAATTCATCTTGTTGGAATAAGCTATTAACCTTTACTACCACTCCATCAATTTCATATGGTAAGTTATGACGATGTACATTCCAATATTCTACATACTCCAAAACATCGTCAATAGAATTAACTAATTTGGCTTCCTTAGGAACTTTAAAACCCCAAGCTCTAGCTTTTTCTAAACCTTCGAATTGAGTTGAAATATTTAAATTATTACCTTTTATACTATATAATAAACACTGTAATGGCCGTTTTGCAACCTCAGAACTATCTTGTAATTTCAAACTTCCTGAGGCCGTATTTCTTGGGTTTTTATAAGGCTCTTCATCATTAGCTAAGCGCTCTTCGTTCATTTTCAAGAAACCTTCAATAGGTAAGACAATTTCTCCTCTTATATCAAAGCGTTCTGGAAAATCCCCTTTCAAATGCAATGGCACTGTATTTATAGTTTTCACATTTGAAGTCACCTCATCACCTTGGACCCCATCTCCACGTGTTACGGCCCTTATTAGTTTTCCATTCTCATATGTGAGGTTCATCGAAGCACCATCATACTTTAATTCACAGGTATATTCAACGTCTCCATCTACCATTTTTTTTATTCTGGTTTCCCAATCGAGTAAATCTTCTTTAGAATACGAATTGTCTAAAGAATACATTCTAAAATCGTGAACCGTAGTTTTAAAGTTCTTAGTGATTGTGCCTCCAACCCTTTGTGTCGGTGAATTAGCATCGAAAAACTCAGGGTGCTGCTCTTCTAAAGCTTGAAGTTCTTTTAGCTTTATATCGAACTCATAATCACTAATACTTGGATTATCTAAAATGTAGTAATTATAGTTGTGCTGGCGCAATTCTTCGCGAAGGGATCCTATTTGCTCTTTAATATTCATTCTTTTATAAACCTTCTTTGTTCAACCATTTTGGTGCAGGTAATGGTTTGTAATTATTCATTTGTTCTAATAAGCCTTCTATATTGGTGTCAATGACAACAGCTTCTAGATTTTCTTGTTTTAAAAAACCTCGATCTACCATCATTTTACATTGCGCTATTAGAGCATCGTAATATCCATTGGTGTTTAAAATACCTATGGGCTTAGTGTGCAACCCTAATTGTCCCCATGTCGTGATTTCAAAAAACTCGTCCATAGTACCGAAGCCACCTGGAATAATGATAAAACCATCACTCTTCTCATACATTATCACCTTACGATCGTGCATGTTATCGGTAATGATTAATTCTGTGAGCTCAGTATGGACGATTTCCTTTGTTTTTAAAAACACAGGAATAATGCCAATAACTTCACCTCCACTTTCAATAGCTCCTTGTGCAACTTTACCCATAATGCCAATCTTTGCTGCACCATAAACTAAAGCTATGTTTCGCTTTGCTAATATTTGTCCTAACTGATGTGCTTCAGAAATAATTTTAGGATCATTACCTTCACTACTTCCACAAAATACGGATATACTTTTCATCAAAAATATTGTTTTTGTTTCCACGACAGTGGAAATCTATTTTATTTAAAACTTCAATTTTTACTTCGATAAGCTCAACTTGATAATAGAATTCGATTAAATTATCTTTTTCTTCCATTGAGCATTCTATAGTTACCATTTAGGTCCCTATTTAATTCAACAGACTTAAAATCAGCATCAACTAATAACTGCTTTGTTTCTTCACCAAGATACTGGTTAATTTCAAAATATAGCTCGCCATTTTGATTCAAATTATTAATAGCAAAATCTATAATGGCTTTATAAAATTGTAATGGGTTTTCATCTTCTACAAATAAAGCCAAATGTGGTTCGTTGTCTAGTACATTTGGTTTTATTTCTTGTTTTTCGAGTTCTCTAACGTAAGGTGGATTGGACACTATGATGTCAAATTCCAAATTTTTAAAAAACAAATTCCAATTAGTCTCGTTTAATATGTCGGCTTCAATGAAAGTAATTTCTACGTTATTTAAATCCGCATTTTGTTTGGCAATTGTCATAGCGTCTTTACTCACATCTAGAGCATATATCGTTGCATTAGGAAGATGTTTTGCAAGAGAAACAGCTATACACCCCGAACCTGTGCCAATATCTAGAATCTTAATCGTTTTGGAATTTAGTTTTTGTTCTTTGATATTTTGAATAATGAGGTCAACGAGTTCTTCTGTTTCTTGCCTAGGAATAAGCACATTTTCATTCACTTTAAAAGGTAACCCATAGAATTCTGTTTCTCCTAATATATATTGAATAGGTTTTTGCTTTTTTAAGTCCTCTAAGATTTTAAAGAACACATTATACTCCACTTTAGTAATTGTAAATTCAGGTTCTAACACCAATTGAAAACGAGGCAAATTGAGAAAATGCTCAGTGCATAGAAAAAAGAAACTATCTACTTCTTCTTTTCCGTAAATAGCATCTAATTGATTGTGAAATATATCTAGAAGGTCCTTTAATAGCACACTACAAATCTTTAAGCATCCATACTGTACAAGAATAATGACCTGTATTCCCCATAGGCTTGTCTATAAATTCAAAACCTACCTTTTTATATAATTTCCTTGCATCATCCATATAAGGCATGGTTTCTAAATAGCATTGCTGAAAATTTGCTTTTTTCGCAAAATCTAAACATTTAGCCATCATTTCGCTACCTAAACCTTTTCCTCTTGCTTCTGGCATAAAGTACATTTTTTGTAATTCGCATATATTTCCTTCGTAATTATCCAAAGGAGAAATACCAGCTCCACCAATAATGTCATTCCCATCCTCTAAGATGAAATAGGCTTTTCTAGGTTTATTATAAGTTTCCGTCATGCAATTTAAAGCTTCATCTTCATAAGCTGTACCAACTTTAGGCACACCCATTTCTATCAATACAGAACGGATAGCCTCAGCAATTTTAGGATTGTCTTCTACTTCAATTTCTCGGATAACAATAGTATCTTTACGCACTTAATTTATGATTTTAATGCTGAATTTATTTCGGTATGAAGATAGAGATAATTCCTATTTTATGCTTAAAAGATTTTTATTCATTTTGCTGTTTTTTACATTAGTTTTTAACTGTAGTGTGACAGAACAACCAGAATTTATTGGACTTGAAAACATTAAGGTGGTTAACTCTACGATTCAATCGATTACACTAAGTGCAGACGCTCTATTTATTAACCCTAATGACGTTGAGGGCAGCTTAAAAACTGATGATTTAAAGGTTTTTATTAACAATACAGAAGTTGCCAATGTAGTTTCTGATGAATTTAAGGTGCCTTCAAAAGAGAATTTTACAATTCCGCTAATAGTTGCAGTTGCAACCGACAGTATTCTTAACAATAAAAGCCTAGGTGGATTATTAGGAAGTTTAATTTCGCAACGTTTAAAGGTTCAATACAAGGGTGACATTAAGTATACAATTTTTGGCTATTCTTCTAACTATTCTGTAGATGAAACTCAAGAACTAAAAATTAAATTTTAGATTGCAAAAACACGAATTCTATATAAAACGTTGTTTACAAATTGCCAAAAACGGCTTAGGCAGTACGCGACCTAATCCTATGGTTGGAGCTGTTGTAGTTTTCGATGACAAAATTATTGGCGAGGGGTTCACAAGCACTTATGGAAGTAACCATGCCGAAGTGAATGCAATAAATTCAGTCCTTGATAAATCGCTATTAACCAAAAGCACAATTTACGTTACACTAGAACCATGCAGTCATTTCGGAAAAACACCACCATGTAGTGATGTAATTATTAAACACAAGATTCCTGACGTTGTAATTGGTTGTATAGACGATAATCCTGAAGTTGCAGGAAAAGGTGTCGCAAAACTAAAAGCTTCGGGTTGCATAGTCACAGTGGGAGTTTTAGAGGAAGAATGCAAAACGCATCATAAGCGATTTTTCACCTTTCATAATAATAAGCGTCCTTATATAATACTAAAATGGGCGGAAACGATTGATGGTTTCATTGCTCCAAAAACTAGAGATGAACAAAAACCAGTTTGGATTACAAATGCATACTCACGTCAATTGGTCCATAAATGGCGTGCAGAAGAACAAGCCATTTTAGTTGGAACCAATACCGTTTTAGAAGATAATCCTAGCCTCACTGTTAGAGATTGGGTCGGCAAGAATCCTATTAGAATTCTTTTAGACCGAGACTCTAAGTTGAATTCTAATTTTAAAATATTTGATGATACAGCGGAAACTATAAAAATTACGAATAATAACATTGACTATAACGAGCCTATTGCGGTTCAAATTTGTGATTTACTATACAATAGGACTATAAATTCCGTAATTATAGAAGGTGGAACAAAAACGCTACAATCCTTTATAGACGAACAACTTTGGGATGAAGCTAGAGTCTTTATAGGATTGAGCGAATTTAACGACGGTATAAAAGCACCATTATTAAAAGGAATACTAATTTCTGAATCTAAAATTAAAAATGACTCTTTAAAGATATATGCAAAAGATTAAAACACTGATATTCGATTTTGGAGATGTCTTCATAAATCTAGATAAGCAAGGTGCTATGAAAAAGGCCTTAGACCTTTTTGGCTCAAAAACACTGGAAAGCGATATGCTTGCTATTAATATTCAATTTGAAATCGGTAAAATTTCAACTACAGAATTTATTGAGTTTTATAAATCAAAATTCCAGACTTTAAATGAAACAAACATTATTGATACTTGGAACTCTATTATTGAAGATTTTCCTAAATATCGATTAGATTTCATTAAAGATCTTGCTCAAAAAAAAGAGTTCAAATTAATACTATTGAGCAATACAAATGACCTGCACATAGATTTTATTAAACAGAATGTGCCATTCTATGAAGACTTTAAAAGTTGTTTTGATGTATTCTACTTATCTCAAGAAAT